>Ga0315534_1001551_pt1 | contig 15799 bp, 13 predicted proteins | sample SalMarSW160240MG_FD_203094 | JGI IMG/M metagenome (GOLD analysis project Ga0315534, IMG submission 203094) | Salt marsh sediment microbial communities from the Plum Island Ecosystem LTER, Massachusetts, United States - Salt Marsh Sediment SW1602-40 ... | reverse complement strand
CATTTCAGACCGGATCATAATTACATTGGACTGGAGTTGAATGGTCGTGCCGGATGGGATGCAAATTGCAGGCCACAGCGATCAATGGGGGATTGACGATTTTTTACTACTTGGCGGTCAGACGATGACAGTTCTCCAGAAATTTAGAAAAGCGAAACCTAAAAACAGCGCCGTTTACTTAATCAGGCGAGCGTACAGATCACGGACCGTTTTCGGCGGATCTAGTCCCAGTTCCATCGAGAGCAGACTCACATATTTCTGATAGTGGGCTACGACTTCACTGCGCCGGCCTAATCGCCCCAGGGCTTCCAGAAATTGGATGTTGGTATCATCACGAAGGGGGTCGATCTGCAGGGCCTGACGAAGTGTATTCACCGCTCTTAACGGTTGATCGCGGATCAGCGCCTCTTCGGCGTGCTGCGCCAACAAGTCAAGATACTGGAGTTCCAAATCCCGGCGCCGTTCGGTGACCCAATCTGAATCGAATTCCGATAGGAAGGACCCTGTGTATGAGTTGATCGCTTCTGTGAGGGCGAACATACGGCGAGGATCACCGATCGGCAGGCTCTCCGCCACCGACGTAGCTCGTTCAAATCGAGCCACATCGTATTCAATGGGGATATCGGGATTGGTCAAGTAAACCGACCCTTCGTGCAGAATTGTCGAACGGCCAAGAACTCGCCGCAGGCTGTACACAGCCGTATGCAGATTCGCCACTTGTCGGCCAGGAGGATGGTGTCGCCAGAAAGTCTCCAGGAGCACATCCCGGTCAACATGCTGGTGGTCGATCAAATAAAACGACACTTCCCGGGCAAGCGGTTTCAGATCCGTAATCTGGGTATCATTCTTGATAACGTGTGCATCCCCGAATGCTTTAAACACAAGCCGTACACCTCGAAGATCCTTTTCTTCGCCAATATTGCGGTAATGTTGTGCGACGGCTCGCATCGTCTCCACTCTGCGCAGGGCTACTGAAAGTGACGGGTGACCGGTCAGACGAGTTCTGGCAAACTCACGAAAAGCGTCATCGAAAGACAATTCTGCTGACAGCAATTGCTCGGTTCCGTTGGTGTTTGCCCAATCGAGGGCACGTTTGAGTGTATTCTGGGCTTCCTCCCGATTCCCGATTGCATATTGCGCTCGCGATTGAAAATAGAGACCCAACGTGATGATCCCAACATCGACTTCGTTTTCCATGGAGACGATCGATTTAAGCTTCATCACAGCCTGTTGAGGTCTGACCATCGATTCGAGGGCCGCCAACTGGATCAAAATTTCCGGCGTCAAATCGCTGGTTTTCTCGAGGTTCATTGCACGTCGAAGCCAATCATGCGCCAGGCTGCTTCCCCCGCGCCTGCGATGCAGGACACTCGTCTGCACGCAGCCATAACGGATATGCTGAAAATCATCCAAATGTATGGCGATATCCAATCCCAGACCATAAAGCTCTGCGGCTTGCAGGGCGAGGTTGAGATCGTTAAATAAATCCGCTTGTCCGAAGAGAATTAAAGCTTCTTGCGGTGGGCTAGCCGCCTGACGTGCATATTTGAGACCTTCATTGTACAGCTCCATTGCCTCTTCATACTCGCCACGCTGATGCGAATCGTGCGCAAGATTCATGAAGGAAACCGACAGTGGCAGTGGGGCGCCATCCTGCAGCAGGATTTGATGTGCTTGCTTCGTCGTAGCGTACGCTTCCGACGATTTGCCCAGGGCAATCTGCATTGTGGATTGATCGATTAAACCGTAAGCCAACTCCAATGGATCGTCCGACTTCCGCAGTAATGCAACCGCCTTCGCACAATAGGATTCAGCTGAATGTAGATCTCCCTGGCGTGAGGATGCCCATGCACGCAATCGATAACATTCTGCTTTCTGCAATCGTCTGCCGGATGGTTTTAAAATTTTCTCCGCGCGCTCGACGATTTCGATAACCACCTCGTATGATCCTCTACGAAGTGAGATGTGGGCGCGAAGGATTTCGTAATACGCGCGCACGTTTTTAGGCGAATCCAGATCCAGCATTGTCTTCGCTTGATCGAGGATTTGCTCCGCTTCCTCGATCCTTCCCTGATAGGTATATTTCGCCGCGAGGAACAGCAGCACGCGCAGAGCGGGAGAATCAATCTCTTCAAGCCGTCTCGCCCATACTTCGAGGGTTTGCCAACGCCCGCTGACAAACATCTCGCGGGCACGTTTTTCGGCCAGTTCAACAGCACTCTTACCTTCTCCGGCGTCGCAGAAAAGTTCGACGGCGTACTCAGGGGAATCGTGATCGGCCAGGTATTTCGCCGCACGGATGAGCAAGCGTTTGTGATGTCTGGCATCTCCACCCAGGAGGGTTTCCAATAGAAATTCACGGAATTGCGGGTGGTATTCGTAAGTTCGTGGACTGTCCTCCGTCGCCGTGACGAACAACCCCCGGCTGACGATGCGAGCCAGCATGGCGGAACTATCGTCGCGCCGCAGTAAATAATTACAGCCCTCCACCGTCATGACCGGAAAAACCGAAGTGTCTAGCACGAAACGACGCAGATCGTCCGGCTGCCGATTCAGCACGACCGACGCCAGGTATTCATAAACCATTGGCCGCGAGCTCATCTTCAACGCATGCAGCCCTCTACCCGATAATTCCGCCGAAAGGATCACGCCCGTTATCCAACCACGCGTATCGTGCCGCAACCGCTCTGCAGCGTCCTCACCAATATCCAAATCGGATTGGATGTGCGCCAGCTGAATGATTTCCTCTTTCGACAAAGCCAGGTCTTGCGGACCAAAGCCAATCAGATTACCCTCCGCCATGAACTTTGCCAGGGACACCTCGAGCACTTCCCTCCCCAAAGCGATGAGCGTTACCTGTTCGGGCTGTTCTTCCAGGAAACGATCCAGAAAAGACAGAATCGGTTTGGATTTGTTGATCCAATGAATGTCATCCAGGGCGATGACGAAGGTCTCGTTAATATTGGCATCGATCACTTCGACAAACATGCGTGCGAGGGCTTCAGGCGAATAACCCGAAATCGAGTTGAAATCAATCGTCCCCTGCAACCGCCTGAAACGTCGCTGCAGCGAGCTGGAGAGCACCATGGCGAAATGAAATAAGTCTTGATCCAACGCCGAAAGACGTACCCAGCAAACCGGCAATTCGGTGTGATTGGTAAAATCGGCGAGCAGCGTCGTTTTCCCATACCCTGCTGGGGCTGCCACGATAATGAGTTTGCGGGGAATGTTCGCGTGGATTTCATCGACAAGGTGCTCCCGATGCACCTTGGATTCGACATCGAAGCTCAGTGGCGTAATTGCGTGCCGTAGAACGGAGCTGTATCTTGCCATCCGCCCCTCAATCTTCTGCTGCAGACGACGTGCTGGTTAGCGAAAAAGCCTTCTCCATCTCGTCAGTTCTTCCCTGCTGCTGATATTCCACTGCTGCATGAAGCATGCAATCACTCGAAGGCCTGAGCTCGGGAAGATGCATGGTAAACGATAATTTACTGTTCATGGCGCCGATGATATTCGTACTGACCAGTTCTCTACGATCGCGATCTGTAATCATCACCGCAAGATCAGGGGGACTTTGAAACGGCGTCAGCTCAATCGAAATGCGTACTCGGCGACGATCCGCTTGCACGTCAATCGACACCGTCCGAATTCGGACTTCTTCGGGCGGCAGATCTCCTTCAGACGGATTGACGACGGGCAATTCCATAGATGTTACCCCGTTTGTCCTCCATTATATTGCATTCACGAATGATAGCACCCCGAGACGACCAGCCGATAGACGTTAAACCTATCACATATCGTGAAATTTGGCACATACGAAAGTTAACCGTGCTCAACGTTTCCAGGAAAAATGATCCGCACGAATGATGGGATTTGGAAGTGGTAGAATTGGTGTGATGTGTTGAAACGCTGTTACCCATTATAATTCGTTCCATAACTTTCGTATTGAATTGCAAATTATAGCCATGCCCCAGTTGTGTCGTGAAATGCGATACACCAGATATACAACTCGGCTGTAAGGAGTTCACACATGTCCGACAGAGAGTCTGCCATCAATTGGGCTCGTACAAACCAAGACGCCGCACTCGATGATTTCAAGACCATACTGCGCATACCTTCGATTTCCACGCTGCCGGAAAATAAATCCGACGTTGATCGAGCGGCCGAGTGGTTCTCCGACAAACTGCGCGATCTGGGTTGCAAAGTCGCGAAAACGATCGAAACAGGTGGTCATCCTGTGGTGTACGCCGAGTACCTAGATGCCAAGTCCGAGAGTCCAACTATCCTGGTTTACGGTCATTACGACGTACAACCTGCGGAACCCCTGGAGGAATGGGAAAGCGATCCCTTCGATCCCCAGGTACGTGGGGAAAATCTGTACGCTCGGGGCGCCTCCGACATGAAAGGGCAGATGATCGCCTTTCTTACTGCGGTGAAGGCCATCCAGAGCACTTCTCGTCTTCCCGTGAATCTCAAATTCATGCTCGAAGGAGAAGAGGAAGTCGGCTCACCCCATCTCGCCGACTTTATCCGCGATCACAAGGATACCCTTTCCAGCACATTTTGTTTGAACTGCGACTCAGGTATCCTGGATCCTGAAACCCCCTCTCTCACGTATACTTTGCGCGGTTTGGCTTATTTCGAACTTCGCCTGCGGGGCGCAAAAAGCGATTTGCATTCCGGTTTGTTTGGCGGTGCGATCGATAATCCAGCCAACGTGCTTTGCGAGCTGATCGCAGGGCTGCGCGACGGAAGCGGCAGGGTCACCCTTCCCGGATTTTACGACGACGTTCGTCCGTTAACGGATGAAGACCGTCGGGAGATGGTCGCCAAGCCGGATTCCTGGTGGCTCAAGCAGACCGGGGTTCCCGTCCTTTTCGGCGAAGAGGGTTACACTGCCGCGGAGCGAGCCACTGCACGCCCCACGCTGGACGTAAACGGCCTGTTGAGCGGGTTTACAGGTGAGGGTTCGAAAACCGTGCTGCCTGCGAAAGCCATGGCGAAATTCTCCCTGCGCCTGGTACCCGACCAGGATCCGGCGAAGATCAAAGCGGCAGTGGAGGCTTACCTCTCCGAGAACGCCCCGCCAACCGTGACCTGGGAATTGGAGGACCTATCGAGCGGCCACCCGTCGATCAGTGAGCGCGACTCGGCTTCCGTGCGGGCAGCAATTCGAGCCTTTCGGGAAGTTTGGGGGAAGGATCCCGTCTTCCAGCGCCAGGGCGGTTCCGTTCCCGTCGTCGGCATCATTCAAGAGCTGTTGGGATTGGAAAGCCTGATCATGGGATTCGGCTTACCCGACGACAACCTGCATGCCCCCAACGAGAAACAACACATCCCTACGTTTAACCGTGGCATCGAAACCTACATTCATTACTTATTCGAAGCGGTAAAAGAATAAGGCAATCGGGAGATGAAGAACAACATGGAAGAAAGATTACCGTCGTATGGCGGCCAGGCTTTAATCGAAGGCGTGATGATGCGCGGAAAACGGATTTGCGCCATGGCGGTTCGCGCGCCGGACAAATCCATCGTCGTTGAAACCGAAGAACTCGGCAAAATTTATCAGAGCCGAATCGCTCAATTGCCTTTTATACGCGGTTTGATTACGCTCTGGGACGCGCTCGCCCTCGGTATTCGAGCGCTCGTGTTCTCGGCGAACATTCAAGTACCGGAAGGTGAGAAAATCGAAGGGAAAATGCTTGCCCTTACGCTCGTGCCCTCGCTCCTGTTTGCCGTAGCCGTCTTCATGCTCCTGCCGATCGGATTCGCCTACCTTACGGAACGATTTCTTTCCTGGAACGCATGGCAATCCAATCTTCTTGAAGGGATCGTGCGCCTGGGATTGCTGCTTGCCTACCTCGCAGCCATTCGAGGCATTGCGGATATTCGCCGCGTCTACATGTATCACGGTGCAGAACATAAAACGATCAACGCCTTCGAAGACGACGCCGAATTGAGCGTGGAAAACGTGCGGCCCTACTCCCGCCAGCATCCACGCTGTGGAACGGCGTTTCTACTCACCGTGTTTGTATTTTCGATCCTGCTTTTCAGCGCCATAGGTCCATTGCCCATGCTGGCTCGAATCACAAGCCGCCTGCTTCTACTCCCCCTGCTCGCTTCGCTGGCCTATGAGTACATCCGCTTCACGGGGAAAATACGCAACCATTCCCTGGCGAAAATCCTCACGACCCCAAATCTCTGGCTCCAGAACATGACCACAGAAGAACCGGATGACGACATGCTGGCGATCGCCATCGCCGCTTTCAATGCCATGTATACAGAAGAACAGCGATTGGTGGGCGAAGGATCGACAAACGCGCCTTGATACATAGAATCAATCCCCTCCGTTTCGTCGCCAGGTTCAACTTTCATTGACTCACCCCAGACGGCTGGGTACAATCCGGGAGAAATTGGGTTCAATATGCCGATATCGATTGAGTTACGCGATGCAGTGTACAAAGTGCGTGCGGGCATGACGGCTCGAGACGCACTGAGGAAAATTGATGTGCTGCCCGAGACGGTTCTCATTACCAGAAATGGGGAACTCATCACAGACGATGAGATTCTCAATGACGGCGAGCAAATCCGTTTGATCGCCGTGATCTCTGGCGGTTCCGAATACGAATAAGTCCTGATGGGCCGGTATTAATCCATGAATTGTAAAAAATGCGGCGTTAAAGCCGTGATCAACATGCGACAGCACAAGTTGGGCTTGTGCAAAGAACATTTCCTCGATTGGATCCCGCAGCAAACGCAGCGCTTCATTGAAAAATACAGCATGTTCGCAAAGGATGAACGAATCCTTGTCGCCGTCTCGGGTGGAAAGGATTCCTTGAGCCTCTGGGACGTTCTCGACCGATTGGGATACCATGCCGATGGTCTCTATATCAACCTGGGTTTCGACAACGGAACGGACTATTCCCTGAAGTCCCAGCAGTGTGCGCAAACCTTCGCCGAAACCCGCAAATTGAGTTTACAGGTTGTGGCCATTGAGGCGTTGGAAGGATTCTCGATTCCAGAAGCGTCTCGACTGACCTTGCGTGGACAAGGCAGACCGTGCTCTGTATGCGGCCTCGCCAAACGGCATATCCTCAATCGAATCGCACGAGAACAGGATTACGGTGTGCTCGTCACGGGGCACAATTTAGACGACGAAGCCGCTGTGCTTTTCGGCAATACGATCAATTGGGCGACCGGATACCTCATGCGGCAAAGTCCGGTTCTCGAAGCGCGTTCCGGATTAGCCCGTAAGGTCAAACCGTTCTTTCGCTTTTATGAGAGGGAAACGGCTGCCTATGCGCTGCTGCGGGGAATCGATTACATTCACGACGAGTGTCCTTACGCAACGGGGGCAACCTCGCTCTATTACAAGGAACTGCTCAACACCATGGAAGCTAAACAGCCGGGCGCGAAGCTGTCCTTCTTCCTCTCTTTCCTGCGAGCGAAGGAATCCGGATTTCTCGGTGAGGGCAGCTCCGACGACCTCCGTGAACTTCGGGTATGCCAATCCTGCGGGCAGCCGACGACGGCAGCGGATACCTGCGCATACTGTCGCACCTGGGAGCAAATTCGCAGTCGACGGCCCAAAGCCGTCGAAGGGAGGCACACATGACGGATGCCAAAGATTTGGAAGGACTCACGCTGCTCGGAAAAGGCTCGCAGCCGAGTAAGAAGCTGGAGGCATTCCCCAATCGCCATCCCGAACGCCGCTATTTGGTGCGCTTGGAATCGGAAGAATTTACCTGCTTATGCCCTGCGACGGGTCAACCTGACTTCGCCGTGATTCACGTCGAATATATCCCCAATCAGAAAATCCTTGAATCAAAATCCTTCAAGCTGTATTTATGGTCATTTCGAGATGAAGGGGTCTTTCACGAACACGTGACGAATACGATTCTGGACGATCTCGTCGAAGCGTTGGATCCCCACTGGTGTCGGGTGGTTGGCGAGTTCAACATACGCGGTGGTATCGCCATCAGCGTCGATTGCGAACACGGAAAGCGCGGAGAGTTGGGCTGAAATGCACAAATATCGTTGGTATCCGACCGTACTCGCGGTTTTCGTCACGACGTTGATCGTATCGAACATCATCGCCGTGAAGCTGTTCACCGTTTTCAATATCACCCTGCCGGCTGCGGTGATCTTATTCCCCATTGCTTACATTTTCGGGGACGTTCTGACCGAAGTATACGGTTACGCCCGTGCCCGACAGGCGATCTGGATCGGATTTGGGTGCAACCTTCTGGCCGTGGCCGCGATATGGATTGGCGGCCTGCTCCCCGCTGACCCGATATGGACCGCCGGCGTTTACACCAGCACTGATGAAGCGACGCGCGCCTACCAGGCGATTCTGGGTTTCACTCCCCGGCTGCTGCTTGCCTCGTTTCTGGCATACCTCGCCGGCGAATTTTTAAACGCCCTCGTGCTTGCCCGACTCAAGCTGACCACAGAAGGCCGTTTCCTCTGGATTCGGACGATCGCTTCGACCCTTGTAGGTGAGGGCATCGACTCACTGATCTTCATCACCATCGCTTTCTACTCCCTCCCAGCTTCCATATTGGTGGGCATGATCGTGAGCCAATGGCTTTTCAAGAGCGGCTACGAAGCATTGGCAACGCCGCTGACCTACAAGATTGTCAACACACTCAAACGAGTCGAAGGTGAAGACTATTTCGACCGGGGGACGGATTTCAATCCCCTTCAGTTCTAATACCCCTCAACCTCGACTCGCATGGGTGAAAGAGGCAAAACTACGCCGTCTCTAAGTAGTATTTAACTTCCCAATCCATAACTTTGGTGCGGAATTCGTCCCATTCTGCGCGCTTCGCTCGTACGAACGCCTCATAGGCTTCTTCGCCCAGCGTATCTTTCAATACCTCATCCTTATCCAACTCATCCAATGCTTCGCCAAGGGATCCGGGTAATTGGCCGACATTCCTGGCGGTCAACTCTTCTTGCGACATTTCGTAGATATTCACGTTGTTGACCGGTTCGGGGCATTCAAGTTTTCGTTCGATCCCATCTAACCCGGCAGCAAGCATGCAGGCGAAAGCAAGGTAGGGATTGCATGTTGGATCCGGGAAGCGGAGTTCGGCGCGAATCGAGTCGGGCTGACCCGAATACTTCGGAATGCGGATCATCGCCGAGCGGTTGATCTGCGCCCAGCATACGTACACCGGCGCCTCGTAGCCGGGCACGATGCGTTTATAGGAATTCACAGTGGGCGCAACGATTCCGGCCAACGCTCGTGCGTGCTGGATCTGTCCCGCGATGTAGCCATAGGCAATGGAGGAAAGCATGAACGGATCATTTTCATCAAAGAAGAGATTTTCGCCCTTCGTGGAAAAGATCGACTGATGTGTGTGCATTCCCGATCCGTTGATGCCGAAAATCGGTTTGGGCATGAAGGTGGCGATCAAGCCATACTTCGCCGCGAGAGCACGGATGGTGTACTTCAACGTGACGACGTTGTCCGCAGCGTGCAGGGCGTTGGCGAAGCGAAAATCGATTTCGTGCTGCCCGAGAGCAACCTCGTGGTGCCCCATCTCAACTTCTAGACCCATACTCGATAGTCCCAGCATCAATTCGGTGCGGACACGTTGCGCTTCATCACTGGCAGAAAAGTCGAAGTAGCCGCCGACATCGTGGGGCACTGGATTGATGCTGTCCGTACCATTGCGGCGCAGCAGGAAAAATTCAGGTTCGGGTCCCATGTTGGCTTTCCATCCCCGGTCTTCAATCCTTTGCAGGATACTTTTAAGCACTCCCCGAGGATCGCCCGGAAATAACGATCCATCCGGCTGATAAATATCGCAAAACAAGCGTGCTCTCCGCCGTTCGGGTTGAGACCAGGGCAGCACTGCGTATGTATTCGCATCGGGCAGGAGACGCATGTCGCTCTCCTGAATACGGGCAAAGCCATGCACGGATGAACCGTCGAACCAAACACCTTCCTTCAGTGCCTTTTCGACGCGGGAAGCAGGAATATCCACACTCTTGACCGCACCTGTTACGTCAGTGAACTGCAGACATACGTACTTGATGTTGTCCTCTTTCACCTTTTTCAACACTTCTTTCACCATAGTTCCCTCCTCCTTTGGATTACCGTAATACCGGAACGCGATCGTGTCACTAAGAGGTTTACACCGATCGGCAAGAAAGCTATACCCTCGTCAACAAGAAAGGGATGTAAAGAATAAGGCACGCAGGGCGTGCCTTTCGGGTTGCAACTGCTGATATTTCGACTTTGCCCGGAGTCTTCAGGTGCTTACCCCGCCTTATAATATAAAACATTATCTTCGTAATCGTAGAAACCATCTGGAACACATACGCTGTTTTCACAGCTTAGTTTTTATCTCGCGGGATTATAGCTACGCCCCGAATCCGAGTCAAGATTTTATCCACCCGCGGTGGAAGAATCGGTCCCATCATGAGCGGGATCGCGCAGTCGAAGCATCACGATTTCTTCCGTCTGCTGCGTGAGACGTACATCATCCGACATCCTTAACCCCGCGACCCAAAGCACTTTGCCTCCTCCGACGACCAGCGGCCACCTTTCCCGTACCAACCGTGGGATGCGACGGTTGATGAAGAGATCCGCCACCTTGAGCGTTCCGCTCATTCCGAGTGGCCGAATCCGATCACCGGGTTTTCGCCCTCGAACTTCTAGAGGCGTATCGACTTTCGAGGCCTCCATCGCTACCGTTTTGCCGTTCTCGTCGTTAAGCACCGCCTCGCTCAGATTTTCGGTCAGGGGCATTTGCGATGCTTCCACGGTCCATCCGCAGGCGAGATCCACTTTCCCCGGAATGGGCAGGATAAATTGAGCACCGGGAACGATTTGTGGATACGCCGAATACTGGGGCTCCGACTCCGAGTCGAAGAGCAGAAATTTGTCCGCTAAGCGGGTTAAAGTCAGATTTCCGACCAAATGAATGCGCTTGCCCGCTTGTTGCGCTTGCACGAAACGTCGTGCGCTTTCTACGGCCTCAAAACCCACATCTCGTAACGTGGGTTTCAACCTGTAGATCATCTCACGCATGACCGCCCGCTGCAGCGCGAGCGGCAGGGACAAGAATCCTGCCGTTTGCAGCGCGAGCGCATACTCCCCTTGGGAACTGACAATGGACGGCCAATGTTCCGCGACGGTCTCTGAAAGCCAGGCCGCTTCCGCTGCCATCACCCGACCAGTGCGATTCAATACCTTGCGGATTTCCGTATTGTAGTTTTCGAGGATCGGCATGAGATGATGTCGCAGCCGATTTCGGTAATACGTCGGATCGAGGTTCGAGGCATCCACAATGGGTGACAATTCCTGGGATTCACAGTAATCCAGCGTTTGTTGGTGAGTCAGGCAAAGCAGCGGTCGGATCAGCGACAATCCACTGCCCTCGTCTTGCGTGATCCCGACCCACTCGCTGAGCGGTGTCTTGGGCAACATGCCGCGCAATCCCGAAGGACCGGACCCGCGCAGAAAGTGCATCAACACTGTCTCTGCCTGGTCGTCGGAAGTATGTCCCGTGGCAATGGCGTTAACGCCGTAATCCCGAGCTACACGAACCAGAAAGCGATAGCGCAGGATGCGAGCGGCTTCCTCGACCGAAGCACCTTGTTCGGCGAAAGCGGTGACGTCGGCTTTCTCGGATACATACGCCAGTCCGAGCCGCTCCGCAATCCGACGGACGAATTCGGCCTCCGAAACGCTCTCCTCCCGCAGCTGGTGATCGAGATGCGCCACGATTGGACGATAACCCAGGCGATGCAGACAATGCAGCAGGCAGAGACTGTCCGGCCCACCGGAGACAGCCGCCACGAGCTCCTGCTTTTCTTGCAACAGCTCTTCTTGATCGATGAAAAGCGCGATTTCTCGACAGACGTCCATATCGAAGCGATTATAGCATCGTAGAACGAGCGTATAGATATCGTTTTACATAACTATAGACATCGATGTTGCAAAAGGTTAAACTTGTCTGTGCTATAATCTGGAACTGGCCTCACGGAGGTACACGTACTGTGGCATTAAACCCCCTGAATTGGCTGCTTGGACTCTTTTCTCTCGACATCGGAATCGACCTGGGGACGGCGAACACACTCGTTAATGTGCGCGGCAAAGGCATCGTCATCAACGAGCCTTCCTGGGTTGCCATCGAGAAGAAGACCAAGCGCCCCTTAGCCATCGGCGCGGAAGCCAAGCAAATGGTTGGACGTACACCGAACAACGTGGTCGTGATTCGTCCTTTGCGGGACGGCGTGATCTCCGATTTTGAGATCACCGAGCGCATGCTGGAATACTTCATCGCCAAAGCCCACGAACAAAGCATTTCCCCCGTGCCTCGGCCAAGAGTTGTCGTCGGGATACCCAGTGGAGCCACAGAAGTTGAAAAACGCGCCGTTTACGACGCCGCCATGGCCGCCGGCGCCCGAGAAGCGTTGTTGATTGAAGAACCGACCGCCGCCGCACTCGGTGCCCGGCTCCCAATCAGCGAAGTGCGTGGGTCGATGATCGTCGACATCGGCGGCGGTACGACCGAACTTGCCGTCTTTACCATGGGCGGCATCGTCGTTTCACGTTCCTTACGCGTTGCTGGTGATGAGATGGATCAGGACATCATGAACTACATCCGCAACAAGTACAACCTGCTCATTGGGGAACGCATGGCCGAACAATTGAAAATCAACATCGGTTCTGCCTACCCACTCAAGGAAGAAAAAACGATGAGCGTTCGCGGGCGCAACCTGGTGCGTGGCCTGCCGGAAGCCGTGGAGATTTCGTCCGTCGAGATTCGCGAAGCGTTGTCCGGTTCCGTGAACATCATCGTAGAAACCATACGAGATGCCTTGGACGAAATCCCACCCGAGTTAATTTCCGATCTGATGGAAGATGGTATTTGTCTGGCCGGTGGAACATCCCAACTTCAAAACCTGACCGAACGCCTCTCCAACGATCTTCACATGCGCGTCTGGAATGCAGAAGACCCGATGACCTGTGTAGCCCGCGGTGCTGGCCTGGTGCTCGAAGACCTCGATAACCTGGGCCGGTTCCTCGTCGGTCTTGACCGTCGACAACAGAAGGCGTAGCCTTCTGAGTCGAGGCTCGATCTTCCGAAAAATCGTCTGATGAATCGATCAAACTCTCGTTCACTTGTCGCCGGAACTTTGGCATTGATTACGATCGGAATCATGATCATCAGCATCGGCGGGTATTTCGCCCCCGTGCGGGATTTTTTCTCGCGCCCGATCAGCGCCGTGCAAGCCTGGATCGCCCTGCGCGTGTCCGCCATTCGCGACACACTTACGGCGCCGCGCGACATCGCCTCACTGCAGGCGGAGGTATCCCGGCTGCAGAGCGAGGTTGCTCGATTGGAACAAGAGATCATTACCCTGCGTGAACAAGCGGCAGAAGCCGAAATCCTTGCCTCGCTGCTCAACTATGCCCGTTCTCAGCCGGAAAGCCGCTCGATCGCAACAAACGTAATCGGCCGCGATCCCAGCCCTTTCATCCGCTCCATCTGGATCGACCGCGGTTCGGATTCGAACCTCAGCCAGGGCATGCCCGTGGTTACGGAAAGGGGTTTGGTGGGACGCATCGCCGAAGTCTTCCCCACCGCCTCACGCGTTCAATTGATCACAGATCCCGAAGCTGCGGTCAACGTCACGCTGCAGCTGGCCAGGACGGATGGTGTGTTGAAAGCGGAATTCAACGGCGAATTATCGGTGGATTTGATCGATCAGAACGCCGAAATTACCATCGGGGAGCTGGTGCTCACATCCGGGCTGGGCAACAACTACCCTGCCGACATACCCGTCGGTCAGATTATAAACGTTCGACGGCGTGACTACGAACTCTTCCAACAAGCGGGCGTCCAGGCGAGCGTCGATTTCGACTCGCTGCACATCGTGTTGGTTATCACCAATTTCCAACCCATTCCCATAGAACTGACCGCTCCGTAAAAAGACGACGATGGCTTACGTTATTGGGATTCCATTATTGACCTTGCTTGCTATTCTCCAGTCCGTATTGATGGGCTATTTCGAGCTGCTCGATGGCCGAGCCGATCTGGTGCTTGTTGCCGTTGTCTCATGGAGTCTCACACGACGCAGCGAGGAAGCCATGGTGTTGGGCGTGATCGGCGGCTTTGCGCTTGACTTGCTTTCCGGGTTACCCTTCGGGAGCAGCGCGCTTATTCTCCTCATTGTTACATTTCTGGTATCCTTCTTGGAAGGACGGTTTTGGGAGGCACATTTGTTAATGCCCTTGGGAGTCATGTTGGTTGCATCACTGACGTATCACATGCTGAGCACGTTCATGATCATGATTCTGGCGCAAGACATTTCGTTTGCGTATGTATTCCGTCGTATCATCCTGCCCAGTACATTTTTAAACGTCGTCATCGCCCTACCGGCCTCACAACTTGCTTCAGCCTTGCATTACCGTCTCTTCCCACAAGAAGTCGAACTCTAAGGCGGATGACGCATGTCCATCGGTAATGAATCAAATATACCCAGATCGAGGATTCGACTCTCCTACCTCATCATCCTGGTAACGTTCGCCTTCTTTTTCGTGCGCCTGTTTACCTTGCAAATCGTCGAAGGTGAGACTTACCGGGCGCAGGCGGACGATAACCGCTTTAAAACCGTGAATTCCCCTGCGGCTCGCGGCATAATCTACGATCGCAACGGTTTCCAACTGGTACGCAACATTCCATCCTTCAACGTGGTCATCACACCCGCCCTTCTTCCCGACAGCAACGCGGAAATCGAAGCCATCTACCAACGGTTATCCGAAATCACGGGAGTACCGATCGACCAAGAAGGCCCGCCTGCAGCGCGTTGCGTCCCCGGCCGTGGAATTCGGCAATTCGTAGAAGAAGGGCTCACCAACAGCCCCTACGATGCCTGGCCCATAGCCTGTGACATTGATGAGACGGCGGCGCGGATTTTGCGTGAAGAATCGATCGACTTGCCCGGTGTTAGCATCGAAATTACCCCCGTGCGGGACTACACCACGGGAGCATTGACCTCGGCATTGATCGGTTACCTAGGTCCGATCCCGGCCATCTTCGAGCCGTATTACACCGAAAACGGATTTGTCGCCGGACGCGACAAGATCGGCTACTCCGGTATCGAATTTGGATTTGGATCGGTGATCGATCAGGGTGACTTTCAAGGCGTTTACGTCGGTATGTATCAAGAAATTCTGGCCGGCCAAAACGGAATCAAGCAAGTCGAAATCGACGTCGCCGGACGGCAACTGCGAGAGGTCGGAGAAGTCACGCAACCTGTTCCCGGCAACAACTTGCGTCTGACGATCGACACACGCCTGCAGGCGTCCGCCGAGGCAGCGCTCAGCAACCGGATGGAATTCATCAACCGCTACGCAGGTGAAGAGCGAACCCCGATCGGCGTCGTCATCGCCATGGATCCGCGCACGGGTGAAATACTCGCCATGGTTTCGCTTCCCTCCTACGAGAACAATCGTTTCGCCCGCTACATCCCGGAAGATTACTATTTTCAACTGATTCGGGACGATCGGGGAAAACCGCTCGTGAATCACGCCATCGCCGATGTATTCCCCCCGGGTTCATCGTTCAAGATGGTGACGGCCGTTGGCGCGCTCAATGAAGGCGTGATTACACCCGAGCGCCAGCTCAACGACCCGGGCAAGATCACCATCACCAACCGCTATTTCCCCAACGATCCCGGGAAGGCGAAGGATTTCGTCTGTTGGAAAGAAGAAGGTCACGGCCTCGTCGATTTCGTGCATGGGATTGCGTACTCCTGCAACGTTTACTTCTAC
>Ga0315534_1001550_pt1 | contig 15799 bp, 17 predicted proteins | sample SalMarSW160240MG_FD_203094 | JGI IMG/M metagenome (GOLD analysis project Ga0315534, IMG submission 203094) | Salt marsh sediment microbial communities from the Plum Island Ecosystem LTER, Massachusetts, United States - Salt Marsh Sediment SW1602-40 ... | reverse complement strand
CAACACACAAGACCTTACCGTACAAGATAGGTCACGCACAACAAGGGGTTTGCTAGTTGGATAAGAGAATAGATAACAGGAAAAGACTTTTACATGTATTCAACACAGCAGTAAATTTAATAAAATGTTATCTATCTCTTTAGATGAAATCTAATTAAACCTATTGCCTTTTTGTGTATTTGATGCTGTCATAACAGTCGAATATAAAGCAAGAGAATATTTGTTTTAAGCAAGATATTAATAATATTTTATTTTATTCCCTCTAATGGTAAAGATTTTTGAGAGTATAAAAACCTGCTCTCTTATGATACTGGTAGCTCTTTCTTCAATTGGTCTATCTACCGTCTTTTTCCAAACAGTAGATGCCCAAAATCAGACCCAAACTCTATCTAATTCATCATCTACACTATCACAAGAACAACTATCTACTACTATGGCTCAAATATCAAATTCTGACAAACCAGAAGATATTGCTACACTTGCATATATCTGGGGATATCCACTAATAACTATGCAACGAAGTTTTGATTATTTTACCAATCCTAACACTCCTCATGTAACTGGGCAAGGTCCAGCAAACGAAATGAATTGTGCAACTCAACTTGTAAATGCAAGTTTTAAAGATATAGTTAGTCCCAATGACGATACATTATATTGTATATCATGGATGAATTTGACAGAGGAACCGCTTGTTCTCCAAGTACCATCTGTGCAAGATAGATACATTACATTTCAATTCTTGGATGCATATACTAATGATTATGCATATCTTGGAACACGTGCTTCAGGGGGAACAGAAGGTACATATCTTATCGCTGGTCCAAATTGGAATGGACAAGTTCCAGAAGATATGACAAAGATATGGACTCCTACAAATCTGGCGTGGATTGTCGACAGGATCCTAGTTAAAGGTGATTCTGACTTGCCAAATGTTCATGCTATACAAGATAAGATAAGTTTGACTCCACTTTCGGTATTTGAAGGAAATACAACAACAAATAACGCACAAACCACATTAGATACAGCAGATGATTCTAGTCAGGTTCCGATCAAACCTCAACCTGCAAACATACCAACAACTGGTATCAAACTTTATGATGAGTTAGGACAAGCAATGACTGATAATCCATTGAATCCTGCAGATCCTGGACTTGTAACCAAACTTGCTAGTATAGGTATCGGATCTGGAAAAACACCGTCAGTTGACGCAAACAACACACTAAAAACCGCTCTTGAAACTGGAATACAGGAAGGTGAGAAACTAATTAATGCAAGAATGGCAAATATCGGAACCTTTGTGAACGGATGGTCTGTTAATACACAGGTCGGAATTTATGGAACTGACTATCTCACTAGAGCAGCTATTACTAAAATAGGATTTGGTGCTAATATGCCACAAGAGGCTTTTTATCCGATCTCCCAAACAGATAGTCTAGGAAATCCATATAACGGTAATAACAATTATGTGATTAACTTTCCTCCAGGACAGACACCTCCAGTGAATGGTTTTTGGTCAGTAACAATGTATAACGAGGAGAAATATTTCTATGACAATCCGCTAAACCGTTATTCAGTAGGAAAATATACAGAAGGATTGAAGAGTAATGAAGATGGTTCGCTTGATATCTATATACAGAATCAAAACCCTGGTTCAGATAAAGAATCTAATTGGTTACCATCACCTGCAGATGGATTCTATATGGTATTGAGAATGTATTTACCTGCAGAACAGGTTTTAAATGGAACATGGACACCTCCACCTGTGCAATTGGTAGGATAAATTGATAAAGAATAGGATGCTCCTCTTTTTTAAGGATTAAACCTACAACCTTATTTTTCTGACTGAAACTTTTTTCATGACTCATGTTTTTAATGTATACAATGTCTGAAAGGTGGACATAATTAACCAGGAGTTGTTCTTTTCAGTTTGTATCAGTTGTATGAATATATTCCTCTAAAATAAAAATATATCCCTCTAAAATAAAAACATATTACAAATTAGATAAATTCTGTTACCAAAATATTAAAACATGAATTAATGATTGATTTCACATCTATAGCAATATCAAGACTTTCTGACTTGGAAAGAATCTATCATTTTTTTGGCGACAGGTAGATACTCTGAAAATAATGCATCTTGAGATGTAAATGTAATAAGATATACCTTACCATCAAATATTGTATAAACTTGAATCTTTTTAAATAATTCCTCTTTTCCTACTGTCGTTGAATATATTAAAGTATAAGCAGATTGATTTCCTATTAACGTATATGGTTCAGATTGACTTATTGAATAAAAAGTACTATTTTGTATTCTTTTAATTTTTTCATCGATGATCCTTTCCAAGGTATTATTTTTTGAAGAGAATACAAATACGTCAAGATATGGTACAAAAAGCCCAGAAACACCAGATATATTTCCGAGTTCTGAGGCTGTTTTTGAAGGAGAGTAAAATCCTACTACAGTGTTGTTTAATGTAAGATCATATGGATATGTTCTTACTGACCAGTTATCTGGATAGTTTATTTTAATTCCAAAAATTGAATTTTCATATGGGAGAAAATCTTCACTAGCAATAGGTTTTCCATCTATAGAAGGGGTTTGTGTTGTACCGCTCCCTGTGTTACGATCTCTTACTGACAGTTCATCAATTGCCAGATCCATATATACAGATGCTCTAGCCATATCATTATCGTTTATCGCTCTAACTGCATCTTCTAATAGAACTTTTGTTGTCTGTACAGAAGAGGAATCTGAATTCGCTTCCTTTAGGGCTTGGATGACTAGATTTAAATTTAAAAGTGACTTTGTAGTGTTTTCAGTCTCTAATGCCTGTGCTGCTTTATCCACGAGAGTTGCAAGAATGGATTGTGAAGACTGTGAGGTATTATTTTTTGAGTTAGATTGTGCATAAACCAAACTGCCTTTATTCATGAAGTCATCTACGTAGAATAATTGAAAAAGTACTATAATAGAAATTGAGAAAAGAATGCTCATTCTAACAATTTTTAATAAACAATTTTTACTAATACAGTCAAAGATATAATTTGAAAGCTTTGGATAAATATTACACATTATCAATATCCAATTAATTAGCATTTTTCATATTATTTATTTTAATATGTATAAATTAATTTTTACAATTATCAAAGTTCTTATGGTAAAATTAGGCTAACCAGTTAGAACAAAACTATGTGATGATTTATCATATTGGAAAATTTTAATTTTCCCTCTTTAAATGCTTAAAATTAAATTAAAAACTTCATATACGAAAGATATGTTGATATGTTTTCTTCATTCAAGTTAAAGAATAAAAAGATATCGAAACTATTCAAAAAATGAAAAGAACAAATAACCTAAGTAATGGAAGAGTTTATTTAATATTTAACAGAGAACCCTTCCCATATATTCTTTGAAATGTTATATCGCCAGGTGAGGAATATTGAATATTATAAAAATGATCTGCATTTTAATTGAATACAATCTATTGATAAATAAAAAATATTGAATTACTGACCAAAATACAAATAATCATATAGGAAAACCTTATTCATGCAAATTGATAGAAAACTTAACAAATGTCCTTAATAAATCTCAAATATGGATACACTAATAAAATTAATCATTCTTGCTGGCCTTGTTGTATTGTTAGGAACTTTTTTAATGTTTGTTGTAGAATCTAATGAACCAAATTCTGAAATAAAAACTTTAGAAGATGCCTTATGGTGGTGTATTGCAACTGTTACAACTGTAGGATACGGAGATGTAGTACCTGTTTCTGATTTAGGTAGATTCGTAGCCATGGCATATATGGGTTTTGGAATAGCTATGATAACTATTTTGTTATCAACTATAACTACAAGGTTTTACAAAAAAAGGTTTGAAGCTACACAGGAAAAAACAGATAAAGAAGAATTGAATCAATTTGAAAAAGAATTGATGGAAAAGTTACTAGATTTGGAAAAGAAACAGAACCAATGTTTAGAGATGTTTAATCAACTAGATTCAAAGATTAAAGGAAAAATTGATTATGATAATAAATGATATGATTTTAAAAAATTAAGACAAATCTACTATTGATTTACATCATATAATTTCTTTATTGTTTTTATTTAATATCAACAAAAATTTATTTGTTTGAATTGCTTTCTTCTCCTCGTTATTTTGTTATTGCTAGATTTACTTATCTTTGATTTCATATAATATAATCTCGTAATAGTTATGAAATAAAAATTAATGATTATTTATAGTTATGACTAGATCAAAATTGATATTAATCATAAATATTAAATATATTTCACAAGTATAGAAAACTTGTAAACAAACCTATGTTATCTATCCTAAGTAGATTTGATAAATTAAAATTTATTTAATCAAAAATTTCAGAAATTGGTAAATATTAAGATTATATTTTTACAAGATTTTAACTCCTAATGAATTCTAAAATAAAATATTTCAAAAAAAATGTTTTCATATATCGATTATATCATTATTCTTTCTTGGGTTCTATCAAAATAGGGTTGGAGGGTTCAATTCAGTGGGGCTAGCCGGATTTGAAGGCTCGGTTCGAAAGACTATTGATTCAGTCATAATTTGTGTTATCTTATGAGATTTATTTAGATTTTATTATTGAAATCTACTTAAAACTGAGATAAAAATTTCAATTTCTTGATTTTAGAGGGATTTTGAACATTGGTAATATGCAGGTTCAATACGACAAAGTTGAGCTTAAAATAATATAACAATTGGATGAATATGATAAAAGTAAATGCTGTAATCAATCAATATTTTTAAAAAGTAAAATAAATTTGTCTAATTGATTTAATTACAAATTTTATTATTTTAAAATAGAGATGGATAATCGAGATATTACAGAAAAAAAGCAATTTACTCAAATCTATGAATATGAAGAAAGCACAGAAGTATTGATTGTAAATTCAAAATCTGAAAGTATGGTCCCATCTGGAGTAACACCGATAATGGTGCAAAAATAATAGTCTAATGTTATAGTAAAAAGAAAATAGTTAATCAAAACTGAATAATATGAAATAGATTATATCCTATTTAGCATATTTTACCAATTTTAATAAAGCAAAAATTATAGCAAAAGAATTTCTATTATTTGATTCATCAACTTTAACATAACCATGAGAAGGTTTATTTCTAAAATTGATTCCATTTATGTCAGTATATTTTCTTTTCAGATATTCTATTATATCTTCTCCCAAGATATCTTTTACTTCATTTTCTGTTAGTAATCCTCCAAATTCTTTATACATTATTGAATTCTTATGTTCTTTTAAAAAATTGAATTTCTTAATTTCCAGTAACTTTGTAATTAATACTTCTATCTGTGGAATTAGAATATGAAAAGAAGCAATATACTCATTAGAAAAAAGATAATCTAATTCTTTTTTAATTAGTAATATATTATCTTTATCAATCACTCCATAATTTTTATGAAATTTAAAATTCCATCAGAACTAATTTTTTTCTCTTTCTCTAAATCCATTATAGAATTTGATAAATTAGACTCAGAAATTAATATACGAACTGCTATTATTTTTAATACGAGATTGTTCAATATCCTAATTATCTGTAAGAAGTTTAGAAGATTTACTGAGTTCCTTAACTCTTTGTAATGGAAATGAAGACAAAAGTGGATGCTCCTTCAATTGATTTAATGCATTTTCTGTAAAATTTTAATTAGATAATTCAATTTTTAAATCTGATATATTGTTTATAGTATCATATTCAGTAGTGCCTTCAATAGAGAATTGAACAAATTCTATTTTCGATATTGTTACTTCATAATCCTCTAATTTGTAATTATAATACATTCTTTGGATACATTCACTATACTTTATATCATTAGACGCTTTTTTATATTCATTAGCAGCTTCTTGATAGTTCATAGAATCTATACTCCTTTCATTTCTACCATATTTTAATCGCAATTCTATTTAGGTTTCAAAGGATTTTCCTATTTTTTCATGAATTGCTTTTCTCAATTCTTCTTTCTCTTTATCAGTATTTTCAAGGAATTTTACCAGTTGAATTGAAATTTCAAATAAATGTCTTTGTATATACAATTTTGTTTATTTATTATCATAAGAAACTTCTTTGTATCCCCAATTGACCAATATTTCAGCATTTTTATCTACTATCTTTAAAAGACTAATACAATATTTGTTTTCAAACTTAGCATGTAATTATATAATTTTTTCTAATGGTTCTTTTAACCATCTAATATTTTCTAAATTGTTTATATTATTTATAATAAAACAATCTTTAATCTCTTATTAATAAAACAACTTTACCTTGATATAACATGATAATATTATATAAAAAAACATAACAAATCAATTATTTTTAAGTATTATTTTTGTTCATTTTTTAAATATAATTTTATTCTGTCTATTAGAAGCGTTATTGTGTTTCAAAAAATGTAATTTCTTTAAAATATACCCAAACTATTAGAGCATATCGAATATTATCTGATTGGTTTACTGTTTCAGAAAATCTTTGTTTGTAATAATTAAAATCTTCATCACCATGTAGTTCATTAAATCTTAAGGGTATTGTTGTAATAATTTAATTTATTTAGAGATATTTGTACTTTATCAAAGGAATTCAAAATATTTGCATAAAAATATAACAAGTCTTTTTCCAATTTTATTCATTTGTGACTATGGTTACCCTTTTCTATATCTTCTAAATTCATACAAATTAAGGTTATCTGTTAGAGGTTTATCAAAAACTTCTAATTGATTAAATTTCTTCCATAATTTTTCAATATTTTTTACACTTTTATTTTGGAAGTTTATTACTAATAAAATTTTTTTGGAAAGGTAAGGATTGTCTTTAATGTATGACTTTTGTATTATTGTTAAAAACATTTCCTTTTGTCGTTTTATCTTCAAACTTTACACCAATCTTTACATCAGTAACAATATTGGAATGAAATACATTATTATTTGATTTATCATCAACAACTAATCCATAATCTACCTTTTCTATTTTGTTATTATAAATCTCATTATTAAATGAGTTCATTGTAACGTTTACTCCATTTAGACAATTCGAAAGGATATTATCATATATTTTATTATGATGAGAATCTCTTCCAATAGAAATACAGATATCTTCATCATATACTATATTTTTTCTTATAATAGAATCATAAACATTTTTACTTACTGCAATTCCTCTCTCAAAATTCTCATGACCATTATTATATACTTTATTTTCTTCAATAACAATATTATAACAATCTGCAGAGCATATTATTCCAGCCGCATGATTATTATAAACAGTATTGTTTTTGATTACTATATCATGAGTTCCACTATGAGGGTCAATTCCATATTTCTCATTTTCATAAACATGGTTTCCTTCAATTAGCATATGTTCCATATCTTTGGAATAGAATCCTTTATAGATATGATGTATGTCATTATTCTTTAGTATACTGTTTTCTCCACCATTAAAAGTAACTCCACCACATCCACTACAACTATATCCTAAATATGCAAGCTCCGAATTTTGAATTATTGTAGGATCTGTTGCATCTGTATTTACCTTTATATATGGTCTTGATACTGTTTCATATAAATCTTCATTATACTTTGCATCTTTTGGAAATTTTATATAATCATTTGTTTCCAAATTCCAAGATGTTATTTTTACAGAATCTACTTTCAAACTTCCATCTACTATAATTGCATTTGGAGTATTTTTAGATGGAATTATCCTAAGCCATGTGACATCGTTTGAATTGATATCAAGAGAGGTCTTTTTTTCAATTTTAATACCTGCATTAAGCAACCATATTTTTTCTTCATTGTTATTCCTATTAATAGAAGGTGATGATTGTTGTTGGTGTTGTTTTTGTTGAATGATAATTCCAGAATCTTGTAATTGATTATTACTACTAATATCTGCAAAAGTTATATTTTTACAAGTAATAGAGATTAGATTTTTTGATTCATTATATATTATACATTTGTCTTTTATTTCTTGTTGTTTTGTTATATCTATTTTTTCTTCAGCTTTTATAATTTGGTAATAATAAGGAATTGTTGATATAAACATAAATAAAAAAAAAGAAGCAAACATTATTGCATAAAACCGTATCCATAATTCTTTATCAATCAAATTTATCATTGTTATTTCTCCTTTCCTGATTTATGTTTACTACAGCAGATTAATAGTTAAGAATTCACAATTAAGGTTGTGATATATTTTTCTTTTTAAATAAAATTAGTAATATTAGTAGAGAATGGTTCATTACTTATGAAAGATTTAGAGATTGTTAAAAGTTAGGAATAGAATCTTCTTTATATAGCATGGTCGTACTGTTATCTCCAATTTAGATATTATTATTAAAACTTAAGTTTTTAGAAAATTTTATATAATTAATCTTGTTACATTTTTAATCTATTATCTTATAACAATTATCTTTATTTTCACATTTGACAATGCGTCAAGTTGGAGACCAAAAACTTGTATAAAAAATGGCTTTATGAACAAGCACAAATATTATTCAAAGAAAAGATAGAGAAATTTAGCAAAATTATTCAGGTCGCTCCAAGAGATTTGCAAATAAAAAAATTAAAAAATAGATGGGGTAGTATAACGAAAAATAAGAAAGTAGTTTTAAATATCAATTTAATAAAAGCTCCTCAAAATATTATTGATTATGTAATTCAACATGAGTTATGCCATTTTAAGATTCAAGGACATTCACATCATTTTTAGAGTTATTTGAAACAATATGTACCAGATAATCAACTGAAAAAAGAATGGCTTGATAGAAATAGCAAAAATCTTATAGATTAAACAAAACTCTATTTATTTAAATATTGTATCATCTACTTCAAAAAATTTTAATTTACCAGGATCTGCAATTATTTTTCTGAGTCTCTTTGCATTTTTGACCAAAAACCCATATTTGTAACCTTCAAAAAATCTTGTAATTATAGAGAAATGTTTATGTTTATCTTTGCTAAATTCCTGTTCATTATTATATTCTTACCTCATACAGGTACGCAGAACCTATGATTGAGCCTGTTGTTTATTTGCTAATACACATATCAAGCCTTTCACAATCATCTGTATCTATAGTTTTTGAAGCATGAATCAGAAATTCCCCTATAAATGAAGTATTCCATTTTCTTAACTCTATTGTCTTTTCTCCATGAGCTAAAAGGTCTGCAAAAAATTGTTTTAGTGATAGACATTTCATACTTATTCGATATACTATGAAATAACTTTTTATTTTTCTTTTTTGTTGTTATCAACCATATCATATTAAATTATATTATTTTATTATAATGATTCCTATTTTGAAGAAATTATAAAAATAAATATTTATTTGTTATCTTATTTTCTAATTAAATCCTAATGAACCTAACATAGAACAAAGCAAGAATTTTAAAGGTTTATTGCTTACCAATATAGATACTGTAGCAATATTACAATCTTGACCATTATCATCTGTTGCTTTAAAAGTAAATTCATCTTCTCCATTGAATTTTTTCTCTGGTATGTATATTAGGATGTCTGTTGATGGATTAAAATTGGTGATTGTTCCATTTAAAGGTCCTGTTTCAATTGAAAAAGTTACTGGGTGGTCATCTTGGTCAGTAGCAGATAATGATTTAAGCAGGTTCCTTTTCTTTATTTTTAGTCTTATCACGAACCAAGGGTTCAATGGGGCTGGCCGGATTTGAACCGGCGATCACCAGCGCCCGAGGCTGGTATCATTCCAAACTAGACCACAACCCCCTTAATCAGCATATCATCTTTAGTTAATATTTATTTGTCGCGGTGTTTGGTATAAAAATTCAGTTATTTCAGAAAACTCGTCTAAGGATTTAAATCTGTTTCTTTCATTTTTAAAATAGATTTTCCCTCTCGTTTTAATGATTATCTAGTACTTGATTCTAGAATATATCTCTTCAATATTCCATAAATTACTATTGTCATTTCCAGATAAATCCTCTTTACCATTTTTTCTTTGTGCAAATCCATCCTTGATTAGATCATGAACGATCATTGCTGCCATTGGTAAACCACCAGTTGCACCAGGAGAATTGTAATTTAGAATATTTAGAGATGCTGTGTTCTTTAATAAAATAGTTTCAGGAATGATATGGCCTTGATTATTTATAATTACAGATCTAATTCCAGACAATCCTCTCTTAGTGAATTTATTCGGATCTAGTAATGGAAGAAATCTTTTAACCCTATTTATCATAGACTTTTTTGAAAATGAGCTATTGATTTCTGTGGAAATCAAAGAGAGAAATTCTCTATCAAACAAAAGTGACCAAAAACCATGTTTTAACATAAGGTTTTTTATCTTGGGCATAACCTCTGTAAAGTTATTTGTTAGATTATATGCATATGCTCCAAAAACAGGTACTGCATTAGGTCCTATCTCACAGTGTCCATCAAACTTTATGATCCAATGAGGGTCTAAAAATGGATATTTTTTTTGTCTAGGTACAGAATAAATACTATGAGAAGTAATGGTTTCATATTCTTTGGGAGCGATCCAATATTCTCCACGAAAATAAAGATTTATCAAATCTCTGCCCATTCCCATTGAATGAGCCATTTCTAAAGAATTTCCACCAGATGCATTAATTAGATAATCAGCATGTATTGTCTCCTCATTCTGGTTTTGAAAGGATATTGTTATAGGATAATGGCTATTAGAAATAATCCTTTTCACTTTATGAGAAAACATAAAGTGTCCACCAGAATCACTAAAATCTTTTTTTAAAGATTTTGTTAATAAATGGTAATCAACACTTGCATCTTTTTTACATAAAATAGATGCTTTACAACTAATATTAGGTTCAATTTGATGTGTCTGTTTATGATCTAAAAATATAATATCTTTTTCTTCTAATCCATTTTTTATCCCCCAATTAACGTATTTTTTCAGTGTATCTATTTGTTCATCCTCTGTTGCAACTTCTATTACACCATCATTTTTAAATTGAATTCCTTTTAAATCAGAATATTTTTTCCACATTTCAAAACCTATTAATGCTATTTTTGCAAAAAGTTTTTTTTCCTTTGGATCATATAGAAATGGAGCATGAACTTTTCCAGTATTTCTGGAACTTGTATGATGAGCTACATCTGTTTCTTGTTCGATAATAACTACTCTGGATTTGCTGTATAAAGCCAAAAAATATCCGATGGAAACACCTAATATTCCCCCACCTATTATTGCAATATTGTATTTTCTTCCTTCCACTTCTTCAGTTTATTATTAAAATAACTAGATCTAATATGATTTTTTTTATTATAGTTAAAAGGCTATTTCAATAAAATATGTATTGATAAAACTGAGTTTACAATAAATAGATCTATTCTCATCCAAAAACATTTAATTTATTTTGTATTGTATGTCAACACTTTTTATTGTTTCATTCATTTGAAAATATAATATTTTACTGTAATAGGCTAGATTCTTACCTGTATGGTCTAACTTTGGAATTATTCTCTTTTGATATCTATTTGTAAAATTTCTCCTACTTGTGGTTTGCCGATCATCTCATATCTTCTTTTTGGCATTGTTATCTGAATAACAGTTTTCGGATATGTTTTCAGGACTGTTTGAGGTTGAGCTTTCAATATAGCTTCAAGCAATGGTTTGATTTGTTGTTTTACTTCGTTATCTGTAACTGTTCTTTCTACTGCTTCTAATATCATCTGTTGCTGTGATACAGGTTCTAGTTCAATATCCTCTGTCAAGGATAAAGTAACATTTGACCCGGTATCGACCAGTTGCTTTACCACGTATTTATTTGATGTTGGTAATTTTTCCAAATTAATTTTACAGATTTGAAGATGAATATTAAGGTATTATTTGTTATTTTCTTGAAATTGTATTTTATATCTATTCGAAGATAATGAAGGTAAAAGAAATTATAGAAAAATTTATACAGAATACATTATTCCGCCCGATACTATTGGAATTTGGTCAACTTTTGCTTCGTCCTTTATCCTTGCAATTATTGCATTAAACCACAAACTGTCAATTCCCTGGCTCCATATTGTTATTTTTTTATAATTTCTTTTTACTCCATCGTGGAAGTAGCCAGAACAGTCTTCTGCAGTTATATTACAATATTTTTGACCAACTTCTTCTATAACATCGGATGCTTCCTCAGGAAGATATAAGATCGTTAAGGTAGGAAATGGAACTGTACTTGAAGTCTCTGCTGAGCTGCTGTCATTGGTTTCATTCATTTTTATTAACATAACAATTCCTGTAATAAGTAAATTTCGCTTCCATTCTGCCTAACCTGTAATTTTTCCATTGCGCTATTAGTTGAGTTATTGTTTTTTATCTACCATGATCCATATAGATGAGACTATCCTTTCAAAATTCTCTTTATTTTGTTCATTTTTGTATTTTTTTAAATTCCTTAAAAGATTAGAACTGCTATTCCTAAAGTCCATGATATCTTTTACCCTTTTTGAAATTATCCCACTAAAAAACAGCGATTGGATGATTGAAGTCACATTCGTTGTTTTTCTATTAACGGAGGAACTTTCAAAATCAAGTATAACTACTCTATTTTCAGATACAATCACATGATTATCAATCCTAGTAAGCTCTCCGTGATCTAAATACAGTCTGTCTAAGAGATAACATTGTTCCATGAGGTTGTTTAAAGCTTTTTTTGTTCTCTCTTTATTTCCAGGAGTTTTCATATACGCATAATGTTCCAACCATGCTGATATTTTTTGTCCTTCAATGAATTCCATTAAAATAAAATTCTTTTTGCTATCAATTAATTTTGGACCAATATTTAGTGAATTTGCGATAACCATGAATTTTGCTTCATTATTTGAATTTTTTCTTCTAGAATCTAGTCTCCTTATTTTTAATGCAAGATTTTTCCCTTTATTGGTATTCACTTTTACAACTATTCCTGAATGACCCTTGCCTAGAACATTTAAATTAAAAATGGTCGTAGGGCCTGTTAGGATTATTTCTTCTACTCCTAAGCTTTGTAATTCCTTGACTCTTTCTTGATATTGATCTTCATTATACCAGGGATAAGAGATTAAATTTTGTAGAATTGGAGATTTAATATCATTCTTCAAATATCATCGCATTCTTGAAAATGAAATCGTAAACTAACTCATTGTAAAGAGATAAAGTTGCTAATTTTCTTTTATTTAGGAAAAACAATTTAAATCCTTTTTTTAGGTCATCTCTTAATCCTTTTGGAATTCCAATATCTGTATTATTTTTTATAGCATAGTTTAAAAAATCTAAGATGTTTGTTTTCTTTCTTAACTTTAAACAACAAACTTTCATATCATTATTTGTCCAATTAAAGAGAGAGTTCTTTTTATTTTTTAATAAAAAATTAGTAACCTCATTCTTCATAAATACATCAGGACCAATATTAATTACATAAGGAGATAACTGTCTATAACCTACCAAACACATGATAACTGCAATATTATCCTCCTCATTTGTGTAACATTTAGTTCTGATAATATTGAAATCAGAATTATTTGCTTGGGTTTCTACAGATTTGGTAAATTTCTTTAGCTGACCTGAAATAACATCTGGACTTCTTTTGCTAAATGAAAATTGGATTATCAACAAATTCGAGATGATCTCATCAGGAATGATCCTATTTTTAGTAGATTTTTTTAAAGTATTTTTCTGGAAAGAATTAAAAAATGCTAGGCTGGGTCTTTTTAGGAATGCTCTTGATCCCATAATAAAGGCCGATAAACTTTCCGGTGAAATAGCCGCTCCTAGGTTTCGATAATTATCTATTGGATCAATGATAATAACAGGAGTATGAAATTGTAAGTCTTCAATAATCTTATCTTGATTGATAGATATAACAGATTCTTTTTGATTTAAACTAGAAATATTTATCAAAACATCTTTGAATGTGTTATATTTTAAAACCAGCACTTCAGAAACATAACCACTAAAACCAGATGTAAATAATTCAGCTCCATATATTCCTAGTGTTTTTAAAAAATTCTTTAAAATTCTAACCTGATCTTTTTGGTCTTTTGATAAATGGTTAATCATGTATTCTGTATGGTATTGGGACCTATCTGCAGCACTTTTCCATTCTCCTTTTTCTACTGCATAGCAGGGAACTACATTGATTTTAACAATATCTCCTTTTTTATGTCCTTTTACAAAACCTTCAACATAAGGATGTTCTGAAAATCTTGTCCTAGGTGTATATTTAGATAGTGATTTGAATCCAATATCCATAGCAATGCCTTCAAATCTATTCTCACTAACAGTTTTATCAATTAATAAAAAAATATCGATATCTGTATCATTTTTTAGATTTGTTCCCTTTGCAAGTGAACCACCAGATCTTACTTCGATTACCTCAGGGACTAAATATTTGTTTATCTCTTTAATTATCCTCATTTCAATAGAATTTAATTTTTTTGATTCACTTTTGTCTGGTCGTGAAAATTCCATTGCTTTCTCGATAATTTTGTCTATATCTGTGTTTGTTGTAATAGAACTATCTTTGGATCCATGAGGACTAGATTTATATTGATTTTTGGAATTTGTTTTAGATTTTTCCATCGAAATCTTTCTCCTATGATTTTTAATTTAGCGCATTAATAGTTAACAAATTAGAATATATTGGGCCATTGGGGGTTAAATCACTCTTCTTGATATAAAATTTATCGATTAGATCTTGTCCAAATGTCTGTCCATTATAGTGGTTACAAATCTTATCAATGTTTGGGATTTTATTTTTAACTCTGAAGATAGTCAAATGAGGAGCAAATCTGTTATCCGTTTTTATACCAATTTCATTTAATTTTTGATAAACTAGGGTGTGGAGTTGTTTTAGTGTTTCAGATCCTTGGTTATCTATACCTACCCATATTACTTTAACATAATTAACAGAAGGAAATACACCTATATTATTATATATAATAGGTATTCTGTTAAATTTAATTTCAGAAATTACCTTTTTAATTTTTTCTAGCTGCGATTCTGTGATTTCTCCAAGAAATGATAATGTAAAGTGCATACTATCAGGATTGACAATGTTTAGATAAGTTTTATTTGTATTGACCTTGTGTAGGATCTCTTGCTGTATCTGTCCTAATCTATCTCTTATGTTACAATCTACAGCAATAAATATTCTCATTATGAATATTGCAAAGATTAAAAACATATAATATATCTTTTTAACTCTACTGAAACAATTGTTATATTCTAACAATTCATTCTATGTTTATTTTTTAAATGCAATAGAAAGATTTTACGAATATAATTGGAAAGTTAGATTAGTTGTCTTGTTCTAACATGATTTTTTCAAAAATATTATCGATTTGTTCAATTGATTTTAAATCTATATCTGTATAATCGTCTTTCAGGATATCTTTTACCGCATTTTGTGTAAAATTCTTAATATCTGCTTCTTTTCCTGTCTTTTTATCATATTTTTTTTCATTTGTTTTAATATCCCTTGATAGTTTATTCTGTCTGTTGGTTATAGGCTCTATGGTTTCTAACGCATCTCCAACATCATGAATTAAAGAAATTTGAATTAAAGTTTGTTCTATTATTTTTTTAGAATTTTCAAGAATTATGATATCTTTTCTAATGTTATTAAGTTCATCAAATAATTGTCTTGATTCTTTATATCGACCATTTTTTATAAGATCTGTAATTTTAGTTAAAATATTACTCTCTTTTTCTTTCAACAATGGATATGCTTTCTTTATTTTAGACATTCGTTCAGGAAAATC
>Ga0315534_1001548_pt1 | contig 15820 bp, 18 predicted proteins | sample SalMarSW160240MG_FD_203094 | JGI IMG/M metagenome (GOLD analysis project Ga0315534, IMG submission 203094) | Salt marsh sediment microbial communities from the Plum Island Ecosystem LTER, Massachusetts, United States - Salt Marsh Sediment SW1602-40 ... | reverse complement strand
ATGAGCGGTGATCGGGCATTTCACCTTTTTAAGCTAACAGAGCTCCCAACGCCGATAATCTTTGAGCCAAGCGAAGTTGCGGGGCCCGTGATGCCGAGAGATGACGTTCGGTGAGTTGCTGTCTAGTCGAGCGCTTCCATGGTTCGAATCATATGCTGAGTAGGGCAGTAGGCGGTAGATGTCGCCGTGGCATAACGCTCAAAGAACTTCGACTTCGCCGCCGATATGATGAGTTTTATGGAATCGGTCGTCTAGTGCCTGGCAAGTTGGTCAGATTGGACCCTTCTAATAACCGAGCCTCGGCAAGCTCCTAGTGCCCATGAAGCCTTCATCGCTGCGGTCGCGCCGCGGCTGATTGTTAAGCATGCGGCGATCGAGCCGGAATGCATGCCGTACTGGCGGATGGGGCCTTCAAGGCGGCGCTCAGTGGGCTGGACCGGCTGCTTCGAGTCGCAAGCACTATCCGAGTCGCAAGCACTATCCGAGTCGAGTCAGTTTCGGAAGTAAGCCATGCGTAGCTAGTCCACAGAGCACGCATGGCAAAGGGTTACTTCCTGAGCGAAGTCGATGGCACGAATGCACCGCTGCATTCACAGCATTGGAAGCCGCACGCGCCATCAGTCCGCCATCGGCGCTGACCTACATTCTCGGCAGCGTCATTCTCGTAACGTGGGGCGGCGGCAGCCACTCATCAATCCACTCATTAAACACGTTCTCAGTCGCCACCGAAAACACGTTCCCGGTCGCCACCGAAGCTGCCTCTTGCTTGCCTTCCGACTTGATTAGCGCTTCCAGGAGCGTCTTGGCTGCAAACCGCGCATAGGCGGCCGTGTCCTGCAGGTTCGGCTGCTGGTTTGGCACGTCGCGGAATTTGTCAAAAATTGTCTCCATGCACGCCATTCGCTCATCCGCGCTTTTGGCCGTCGTCAAGATCATCGAACAACGAGCCATGGTCAGCCAGCGGTCTTGCTCGCATTGTTCGGGACTGAGATACTCTCCTCTGAATTTAATCTCGTTGTCGCTCATTTGGTTCGTCATAGCTTTCTCCACCTTTCACGTTTTTCGGCTATTCCGCCTTGTTCGATTCGTGTCCGGCACGACGGCCTTTTTCACGCCGGTGCGGCCGAAGTGTGTCGGGACTGCCGCTAGCGCGTGCGTCACATTTACGCGTAAGGGGAGGAAAGAAAGACCTCGACACCTCTGCAGCGCACGCAATTTTCCAGCGGGAACGGCATGCCTTGGCCAATCAGTGGCTATAGGAGCGTCAGCACGGCCACTTCCTTCGGGTCCATGCTAGCGACCCTCATAATCAGCTCTAACCGACGCAGGCTATCCCGTCGCATATCCCATTCATGCTCTGACAGGAACTTTTCAGGGATCCTAGCAATCCTGTCGTATTCCTCGCGTGCCGTGCGGCAGATTTCTTGGAGGTCCTCGTCTACTGCGGCGAGCACGTCATCCGATTTGCGGGCCATGTAGGTCCCCCGTTGGCTTCGACTCGTGTGGTCAGTTTGCTGGCACTCAAGACACGCTCGTCCTCGCCGCGTTCGAGAGAATCTCCTCATCGCGGAATTAAACAGTATTGCCGTAGTTTTATGACGGGTTGTCTGCATCACCTTGAAGGCGCTCGTTGCGTTTGCATGGGGACGTCACAAATCCTGCGCGCAGCGAATAGCCATGGCCGCGGGCTTAACGGCCGTCAGGCCGAAAAGCCCGCGTGCGGCGGTCCTCGATTTTCGACTAGTGCTGGAAAGATTGAAATTTCCCTTCCCGTGAGAGCCGTAAGAGTGCTGCAACCTGCGCCAGCCGGTACCGATCGGCTTGCTCGGCCAATGTGGCATTGAAAGGCAGTGGGCCATACTCCCGATGGACAAGTTCAAAATCGGTATGTTCTGGTTTGATGGACATGACAACCGTTTCCCCTTGCAGTTGGTCAACCTGACGGAACCTGACGGTTCAGGCGCTCGCTCTGTCGCACCGCATTGCCGCTTCCACACCCAAATCCCAAATCTGAGCCAAGTTGCTGTCAGTCTTGTGCGGGTTCGAGACGCGGCCGCCCTGGTAGTCCGAAAATCCCCGTTCGAACTCGTCATGCGCGTCGAAGGGGCGATATTGTTTCCGAATGAAATCGGAAATGAGTCTGCCGTCGGCGATCTTGCTCATGCGATTTCTCCTGTTCGCAAACTCAAGGCTCTTTGCTGCTTACCGGTCGATGCCCGTAGCGCGTCGGGCAGCCTCTTGGCCGCTGCTCCAAGCTTGAGCTGCGTCGACCCGGTTCTTCAGGTCGGCGTAGGGGTTCTGGTGTTGTCCATGTTGATGGTCGATGAACCCTTCCCAAAAGGCTTCATAGGGCACATGCGCATCCATCAAGGTCTTCATTTTCGCCGCTTTCGTCTTCACTCGTCCCATATGACGATTCTATGACGCAACATCTTGGCATACACTGGACAAACGCTGTAATTTTTACTTTCGATCATTTCGGTTGAGCGGCTTTTCAGTGATAATTGTGGTGTTTTGTCGGCCAAAGAACTGACTTCTTCTTTCACCTTGTAACTTGATGTGAGGGAACCTTTCCGCAGTTCGGGTGTTGCGCGCGCCTCGCCTTGAGCACTCCGGCACTACTGCGGGAGCATGGGGACCACGATTTTGGATGTGATGAATTCAGTCAGTTCGCGCAATCAGAGACCCACTGACCTTCTGGGGCGCACAGGTCAGCATTGCTCGCGCGCACCGTCCGGCGCCACTTAATGGTGTCCGATATTCGGAGGGTCAATCTGCAGGCGACCTAGAGAACCAGAATGGACTGCCTCGATGGCTTCGTGGAGGGTTGAGAAAATCTGCCTTTCCCCCATCACCGCGGTAATGCCGTGGCGGTCCATGTCGGATCGCAGGTACGGACTGACACGCGCGAAGATCATGCCAACTTTTTGCCGGCTCAATTCCTTGAGCAGATCGCGGAGGGATTGCGCGGCTGAATAATCCATATCCGTAATGGCGGCCGCGTCGACAATGAACCACTGGACAGGATTGGGCGCTCGCTCCACGAGGCCACGCACTTCATCGACAAAACGGCTGTCGTTCGCGTAAAAAAGATCTGCGCCAAACCGATAGATGATCAGGCCCGGCGCGGTCTCCACGCCCGGCGTCGCGGGCGCCAGCGTCCACTGGTCGGTTGTATCCGGGACGAGCACAGCCGTATGCGGACGATAGCTATGCCGGACGTGCCGAACGAGCGAAAGAACGATCGCCATCACGATGCCCCACTCGACGCCGATCGCGACCACGCCCGCGGCGGTGAAGACCGCGAGATTGAACTCGCCCGGGCTTTCGCGGCGGATCGCGCGCAACCCCTTCGCATCGATCATCCCGACTGCGATCGTGAACACGATGCTGGCCAGTGCACAGCGCGGCAAGTACTGCAGCGGTCCGGTCAGGAACAGCAGCACGAGCAGGACGATGCCGGCGAAGACCAGTTGCGCGAACTGGCTACGCGCACCCGCGCTGTCTGCCATCGCGGTCTGCGTCGGGCTGCCGTTGACGACGAACGTTCCGCTAATGCCGGCAGCCGCATTCGCCGCCGCCAGTCCGAGGATGTCGGCATTCTCGTCGACGCGCTCATGATGCCGCACGGCGTATATCCGCGATGTCGCCGCGCTTTGCGCGATGATCATGACAAAGCATGAAGCAGCTACGGGCAAAAGCGCCAGGGTTTCGCGCCAGCTGACCTCCGGCAACTTGATTGACGGCAAACCGCCTGGAACCGGACCAATGACCGCGATGCCCCGCTCGACGAAATGGAATTGAGCGCTCGCCGCAATCATCCCGACGACCACAACAAGCGCAACAGGCACCCGCGGCGCCAGTCGATCGCCAAAAAGGATGCTGCCTGTCACCAGCGTCGAGAGCCCCAGCGTCGGAACATTGAGTCCCGGCAGGCCCCACAGAATCTCTTGAAGCTGAAAAAGCGTGCGATGCGAGGGCGCCGCCACGCCGAGCATGTCGCCGAGCATCGCGATGCCGACTTGAAACCCAACGCCCGTAAGAAATCCAATCAGCACCGTGCGTGAAAGGAAATCGGCGAGAAAGCCCAGTTTGAAGATCCGCGCCACTATCAAGAGCAAGGCGGTTAGCAGCGCCAGCATGGTAACGAGCGCCATGTACTTGTCGCTGGTGGGCTTTGCCATGCCAGACAGCGCATTAGAAAATATCGCCGCAGTCGCAGAATCCGCCGCCACGACAAGGTGGCGTGAAGAGCCAAAGATGGCGAAGGCAACGAGCGGCAGCAGCACCGTGTAAAGGCCAGTGACGACCGGCGTGCCGGCGATTCGGGTGTAGCCGAGAACCTGCGGGATGTTCATCGAGGCGAGCGTCACGCCCGCCAGAGCATCGCGGCCAGCCTCGCGGGGCCTGAGCGCACGAAGGCCTCCAAAGAGGTTCAATCGCATAGCTCTGCTCCATCTGCTTCACGCGAAAAAATTGCAAGAGGGGGGCAGCTTACAAATCGACTGTCGGTCGTGGCTCAGGCGAAGGTCTATTTGGACTTGTCGGAGTTTAAAGACAGCGCGGATCGCAAATTAAGCGAGATTCGGCTCGTCTCCCTGATAATGTTGCGCGCGTGTTGCGGCGTTTGCCTGCCAACATGTCGCGTTGCCTCGGGCTGCTTCCGTTCGCCCAAGCAATGAAAGCGAAAGTGAAACAGGGGCGATGAGGGCTTCCCATCCAGGCAGTGAAGCGCCGGGCCTTGGCCAACTGATGCGGGCCGTCATGCTGCTCTGGCTTGCGGGCACCGGGCTGCGCATGACGATCCTGGCCGTCCCGCCGGTGATCCCGATGATTCGCGACGATCTCGCGCTCTCGGCGACCGAGGTCGGCGTGCTCACCGGCATTCCATCAGTGCTGTTCGCTGTCGCGGCGGTCCCGGGCTCCCTTCTGATCGCCCGCTTTGGGGCGCTGGCGACGCTTATTTTTGGTCTGCTCGCGACTGCGGCCGGGTCCGCCTTCCGCGGGATCGCACCGAATATCTGGCTGCTCTATGCCACCACCGTATTGACCGGGTTCGGGGTCGCGGTGATGCAGCCTTCGCTGCCGCCGCTGGTGCGCGCTTGGCTACCTGACCGGATCGGCTTCGGCACCGCGGTCTTCACCAACGGCTTGCTGGTGGGTGAGGTGCTGCCGGTCGCGCTCACTTTGCCGGTGTTGCTGCCGCAGGTTGGGGGTAGCTGGCGCGGAAGCTTCATTGCCTGGGCGATCCCTTGCGCAATGATCGCGGTGGCGATCGCGATACTGGCTCCAAGGCGTCGCGCGGGCGCCGTGTCCGGCGTCGTGGCGGGGCGCAAATGGTGGCCAGACTGGCGCAGCGGGGTGTTGTGGCGGATCGGGATCATGTTCGGCACCGTCAACGCAATCTACTTCACCGCGAACGCGTTCGTGCCCGAACTGCTGACCCGTACCGGGCGACCGGACCTCATCAGCATCACCCTGACGGCGCTGAATTTAGGCCAGATCCCGGCCTCGCTCCTGCTGCTCATCTTTGCCGGGAGTCTGGTGCGCAGGGCCTGGCCGTATTTCGTATGCGGCGTGCTGTGCTTTGCCGCGCTGATGGGCATCATCTTCGGACCGCCGCCCGTCGTTGTTACCGGCGCAGCTTTGATCGGGTTCTCGTGCGCTGCCGTCCTGACCATGATCTTTGCGCTGCCGCCGCTTCTCGCGCGGCCCGATGATGTGCATCGGCTTGCCGCCGGCATGTTCACCATCAGCTATTCATGCGCAGTGATCACGCCGGTGTTGAGCGGCCTTGCGTGGGATTTGACCGGCGCACCGCGCGCCGCCTTCGTGCCGGTGCTACTTGGGGCCGTGATCCTCGCCGCGCTATCGCCGGGCCTCGGCCGGGTGCTCAAGGGCGGTCCTGAGCGATTAAATTTAGAGGTGTGCGGATGATGCATCAGCATCATGGACACCCGACCCGGCGCATTGAGGAGTGCGCACACCGTGAGGCCGCCGAGCGCATCATCGATTTCGTCGAGCTGGAGCGGTGCCGGCACGCGCGTGTCATCGCGGCGTATGGTGGCCACGCAAGGAATGGCTCGGTTGGACTAAACGGCTGATCAGCGCTGGTTGGACCGGCGTCAATCGGCGCCAACACTGGATAGCCTTGTCGCGTCCGCGCACTGAATGCAATCGACTTCACTACGAACGCGTTTGTGCCAAAACTACCGACCCGTACCGGGGCGGCCAGACCTCATCAGCATTGTCCTGACGGCGCTGAATTCGGGTCAGGTCCCCGCCTCGCTCCTACTGCTTGCTTTGCACTCAGGAGCTCGGCGAGCGGTCAATTAGCAACACGAAGCAATGAATCCCGGTCTGCTCGTCTATGCGGTAACGCGAGCGCTTTTTGCGATCGCAATGTGAGGAAAGCAATGGCGATCCACGCGCCGTGAAACAGCAAGCCAACGCCGAGCACAACTTCGCCGGGGATCGGGCCGATGGCGGCACGTGCCAACAACTCACTGTGCGCGCTCAAGGGCGTCGGGTGGACGAAAATCTTGGCGATGTAGCAGGCCAGCAGTATGGTGAACAGCCAACCGTAGATCCTGCGAATGCGTCGACCCAACGCCTCGATCAAGGACATATGGAAGCCCACGTCCTTGTAGTCATCGGCAAGCAGGTCGTTCCAATGATTGTCAATACGTGTCCCCTCGCCTCTGAGGAGCGGGCCATAGAAATTGATTTCCATCACCCGGAGGCGAACCCGAAATAGGTCATAATACATGTAGCGGTGAGCTTCGAGGAGAAGAAACACTATTACGACCAAGCTCACAAGCAGGATCGGAACGGGTGATGCATTAGCGTTGCTGAAGCTCACTGACAGCGCAATGCCAGTTGAGACAATGGCCCAATTAACGGTCGTATCGAGACGGGTACGCCAGACCTTGCTTTGGTACATCTCGCCTCGGTACAGGTGTGCCAAAGCGCCGATCTCGGCAGGGCTATACTCCTTGGCGCGATTAACGTCCTTTTCCTCCATGGCGTAGTCTCCATTCCTTCGCAGGGCTTGCCCGGTCTCACCCGGGTTGCTTGGTCTAGATCGATTCGGTCACGTCTAGTGGCTGACAACGATCAAACCCGACTTTTCTGCGGGTGGTGCTGCAGAGCCGTCTGTCCGCGTTCGCGCATATTGAATATGCGTTGGAAATGAACGCAGCATCAGACTGTAAAGCGATTGAAATCATTGGCGCGCCCGAGGGGACGCGGAACCCCTGTTTTCGCCGTGAAAGAGCGACAAACAGGCATTGCACGAGCGTCATAGCGGCGACGGAATCGTGTCCGTTAAACTGGCCTGATTTGAAATCAGTTCCACGGCGAAGGCCTTAGCCAGTCGCACATCCGAAACCCCTGATATGTCGTATTACAGTCTTGCGCGGCCTCGCCGGCATTGCGCGGGTTGGTCAAGACAGGAACCGAACGAGAATCGGCACGGCGATGAGGGTAGCCGATCTGCCGGCGGCTTTGCGCAAACGCGGTCGAAGCCGCGGCGAGAACAAGTGCGGCAATGAAGGCGCAAGTGAGCTTGGTCAACATTGTCCCGCCTTGGCTCAGACGTACGGTCCGATTGAGATTGCCGTAACCGCTACTTTCCCCGCCCGCGCCGTGCTTGCGCGGTCGCGCGCAGGCGCGGCATGGCCGCTCGGCCTATGTGGTGACGATTTGCCCGGTTTGCCAATTCGACGGCGGAGGCCAAGAAGTCATGGCGCGGCGCTCATCATTCTTGACTGCCGCAGCATATCGTTTGGCGCCGCGCGGCGCGCTGATGCCGTAGGTATTCAGTGCGCTCACACGCCCCACGTCGCGAAAATCGCTTTCGCGCTCGCCGGACCATCTTTAATGCGGTAAGTCCTACGAAACTCGGCAACATGCGCGAGCTGTCGTGCGCTTGCTCGCCGTTACGCGCGCCGTGGCATCGGGAAGTGGCGTGCCAACCTTGAGGAGCTAGCCAATGCTACGTTTGCTCACGGCGGTTTCCATCGTCTTCGGCGCCGTAGTCCTTGCGCAGGCACAGTCAACACTCGCGCCTGGTCCCGCCGCGCCGGGAGGGCCGAACCCCTATGGTATTGGGCCGGGCGGCGTCCAGGTCGCACCCGGCGCGGGCAGCACCAGCACCACTCCCTCGCCGAGCGTTGCGCCGGAGGGAACGAACGTCCGGCGAGAGGAGCCGACCGTCAGGCGAGAGGAGCGTCGGCGTAGCGTGCAACGTCGCTACGGGAGGCGGCCCGCACGAGTATCCCGTCATCGTCGCTGCCGGCGGTGCGGCCGTTACGGCTGGGCCTATACCGGCGGCTACTATCTGTGGCCTTCGCCATATTATGCGGGCGGATCGGAGCGGCGATATTACGATAACTACGTCCGCTGGGGTTGGGGGCCGCCCTACGTCGGCGGGTATCTCGCCGAGATTGTCCCGTTCAGAGTCTATGGCCGGTGACGCTCGCAAGCCCGCGCACTCCATGAAGGCCATCCACTTCGGCTCCCAAACGCAACCAGCCATCAACTGGAGCCGCCGGCGCTTTCTCATCGGAAGCACCGCTGCCGGCATTACGCTCGCCCTGGTACCACTGGCGGCGCGTGCCTCATTTGTCGACGACGAAATCATGCCGACCGCGCCGGGCTGGTCGGGCGACGGGTTCGGGCACCCGCGATACCGAATCGACGGCTATGCCAAGGCCACCGGCGCCAAGCTCTATGCCAGGGATTTTCGTGCCGCGGACATGGACGGCTGGCCGGACGAGACCGATCACGCGATGCTGTTGCTGGCCTCCGTCGCGACCCACCGTTTCGTCGGAATAGATCTGACGATGCTCGCCCCGGCGCTGCAACCCGACAGGGTAGTGACGGCAGAGGACCTGGAGGCCGCCCGGATTCGGCCCAAGGGCTACTTCACGGAAGATCTGATGTGCCCGAAGGGCCAGACGCCGGCCTATCTGGGCCAGCCAGTCGCGTTGCTCATCTTCCGCGGTTTGGAAACGTTCGTGACCGCACGGCAAATCCTGCGCGGCGCCAAGGGGGCAGTTGTCTTCGGCGAGCAAACGGGCGCGGTCGCCAGGCCGCCCTACGGTGCGAACCGCTTCACCCGCATCGGCGGATCCGATCCGTCCGGCCCGGATGTATTTTCCCCGGCCAATGACGGCTGGGTCGTGCCGCCCCGTTTCCGTCGCGGACACGATCTTTCCTGGCCCGAGGCTGACGCCGCCGCCGCGCGACGCGCCGAAAATTTTGGCCACGCCATTCGCGCGGAGCTGGACAGCGGACGGGCGGGCCGGCTGTTCAAGCAGCGCTTTCAGACCCAGTCGACCGATCACTTCTTCATGGAGCCTGAAAGCGGCCTTGCCTGGCACGATGCCGCCAATCATCGCCTGTCGCTTGTGCTCGGCGTGCAGGCTCCGGCAGACACGCTTAGGGCAATCGCCGACCTCTTGGCCGACGCGCAGGTACCGTACGCCATCAAGGACCTGCAAGGCCATTTCGCCTATCTGGGCGGCGCGTTTGGCGGCAAGGACATGACCTTGCTGCCGAACTATGTGGCTTTGGCGGGCCTGTTCGCCGGCGGCCGGCCGGTGCGGCTTGCGCTCGATCGTTTCGAGCAATTTCAACTCGGCATCAAGCGGCACGCCGTCACGATCGACAGCAAGCTGGGAGTCGACCTGGAAACCGGGGCATTCACGGCATTCGCCTGCGATCTCTCACTCAACGGCGGCGGCACCGCAAACTACTCCGCCAGCGTTGCCGACGTCGCGGCGATATCGTCGGCCTCGATGTACTACATGCCCAAGAGCGACATCAGCACCGTTGCCACGCATTCGCGTGGCGTCACGGCAGGATCGATGCGCGGCTATGGCGGGCTGCAGTCGATAACGGCCATGGAATGCCTGGTCGACGACGTTGCCACGCAGTTGAACATGGATCCGATCGACCTGCGGCGGAAGAACGCCCTGCGGACCGGCTATCGCAACCTGACCGGGGCGGTGCCGGTCGTCACGATACGCAGCGAGGAGCTTTTGGATCGGCTCGAGCGGGCGCCACTGTGGTCCGGGCGCGACGAAGATCGGCGCGCGTTCGAGGTTGCCCATCCATACAAGGCCTACGGCGTCGGCATTGCCTGTGCCATGTTCAAATACGGCACAGGCCAGGACGGCGCGCTGGCGGCCGTGTCATTCGATGCCGACGGGCGCATCGAGGTCGCCGCCAGCACCATCGAGATGGGCACCGGGACCTCCACTGCTGTCGCGGTGCGCGTCGCTGATCACCTTGGGCGCAGCGCCGATCGCGTCACCCTCGATTCGACAGGGCCGCTGTGGGAGCCGTTGGGTCTCGTGACATCCGGCGATCCGCTGAAAATGAGCCAGCAGGATCAGGATGCGGCCGCGGCGAATCCGCGCTGGGTCCCGGAGATTACCAGCCGCGCCAGTGCATCGGTCGGCGCGCCCGTGACGACCCATGCCGTGGCGGAGGCCGCATATGCGCTCCTGCGCTATAGCCTTTGGCCCGCAGCGCGAGCGATCTGGCAAGCCGGCGACAACGTGGCCTTCGACGATCTGAAGTGGATCGACGGCAAGCTCACCGCGGAGGGCATGGAAACGTTGTCCTTCGCCCAGCTGGCGGAGCGCTGCCATGCCTCCGGCCAGACGACCGGCGTCATGGTTCACGCCTTCAGTCGCTGGCAGTGGGCCAGGGCGGAATTCGCCATGGGAACCGGTATCTGGAATGGCGCCATCGACGCCCTGGCGTTGCGGCGCGGCGGGGATTGGCGGGTGCAAGACCGCCGGAAGGTGGACTTTCCGCCGGCGTCGACGGAACGAGTTAGCGAGACTTATGCAGCGATCTGCGGAGCGGTCGTGGCGCTCTCCGTCGACCGTACAAATGGTGCGGTAAAGGTTCTGCGCGTGCATGAGGTGCTGGATTGCGGCAGATCCATCGTGCCCGAGCTGGTGTCAGGCATGGCGCAGGGCGGCATCGCGATGGGGCTCGGTCATGCGCTTAACGAATACCTGCCGTTGTATGAGGACGGTCCGGGCAACGGAACCTGGAACGTCAACCGGTACGATGTCGTGCGGGCAAGAGACGTTCCGGTATGGGATATGACTCTCGAAACCCTGCCGCCGGTCAAAAACGACGACGCGCCGCGAGGGATAGCGGAGATCGTCATGGTTCCGGTCATTCCGGGAACCCTGAACGCGATCCATGACGCGACCGGCAAACGGTTCACCCGGCTGCCGGTGACGGCCGACGATATCCTGAAGATGCAGTGATATGGAAACGGTGCAAATCTACATAACCGTCAACGGACGGCAAACCGGTCCCCATACGATTCCCGCCGGCCTGGCGATGGTCGATTTCCTACACGAATATCTTGGCCTGACCGGTACGAAGTTTGGCTGTGGCATCGGCGTTTGCCATGCCTGTGTTGTGATCGTTGACGAGCCCGACGGAACGAGCCGGACCATGCGGACATGCATCAACGGCGCCGCGGTCTTTGCCGGAAAACGGGTGAGGACCGTCGAGGGGCACGCGAAGGAGGGGCGCCTTTCCGACATCCAGCAGGCGTTCGTCGATCATTTCGCCTTCCAGTGCGGCTACTGCACTTCCGGATTTATCAACAAAACGACGTGTCTATTGGAGGATCTTGCCCGCAACCCCGTTTCCAGGGATGGGTTGGAGGAGCGGATCGAGGCCTCGCTCGGCGATCATATCTGCCGGTGCACCGGTTATGTCCGCTACTATGAGGCGCTGCGCGACCTGATCCTCGCGGATGCGCAGTTGACGACGCGATAGGCCATGTGGCGCTGGATTGTTCGACTGGCTGCCCTGGTTCTGATCGCGATCGCGGCCTACGGTCTTTTCGCCGTGCTGTGGGGTGTACCCTCCGTCGCCGATCACCCGCTTTCGCGTCACCCGGCGACCGTCGCGTCCGGCAAATATCTGGCGGCGGCGGGCGACTGTGCGTCCTGCCACACCGCCGAGGGCGGCGAAGCCTTCGCCGGCGGGCGGCCTTTGGCTACACCGTTCGGCACGATCTATTCGGCAAACATCACACCGGATCCGAAAAGCGGCATCGGAGATCTGAACTCGGCCCAATTCTACCAACTCATGGCCTATGGCGCGGACAGCGTGCTTGCGCCGCTCTATCCGGCGATGCCTTACACGTCTTTTCACAACGTCGCGCGGAACGATAGCGACGCTCTGTTCGCTTACTTTATGAGCGTGCCAGCCGTGGAACGGCCGGCCACGCCCAATGAGATGCCGTTTCCCTTCAACATTCGCCCGCTGATGTTCGGCTGGAATTTGCTGTTCGCCAGCCGCAGACCGTTCCAGAAGAATCCTGACAAGGACGAGGTTTGGAACCGCGGCGCCTATCTGGTCGAGGGGCTCGGTCACTGCGGTGAATGTCACACGCCGCGCAACATGCTCGGCGCCATGGAGAAGAAAAGGGCCTTGGAGGGGGCATTCATCGGCGGTTTTGAGGCGCCGAATATCACCGCGACGGCACTGGCTGAGCGTGGCTGGAACCGCGAGGATCTCGTTCTGTATTTCGAGACCGGGGCGAGCCCGCAAGGGTCCGCGTTCGGCGACATGTTTCTGGCCACTAAGAACTCGCTGCGCCCGCTGACCCACGACGACCGGGTGGCGATTGCCACCTATTTGATGGATGTCGACGGGAACGCACCGAGCAAGGGCGACGCCGCGGTTGCGGCGCTGGGCGAGAAAGTGCACGAAAACCGTTCCGGACAGGCGCTTTATCTGTCCAACTGCTCGCTTTGCCACGGACCGGACGGGCAGGGCGTCGAGTCGACAATGCCGCGGCTTGCTGGCAACGCGACGCTTGCTCAGCCGGACGGCGTCAATCTGATCGAAGTCATCGCCCACGGAATCGATCCGCAGAGGATGTCTCTGACGCGGGGCTATGGTCCGATGCCGGCGTTTCGGAACCGGCTGTCGGCGGCCCAAATGGCTGATCTCGCCAACTATGTACGGTCGGTTTTCGCGGTCAACGGAAACGACCTTCCGGATCTCAGCGAGAAGGATGTGAATCGGATCCTGCGATAAGGGTGAGATCCTCGCGCGTTCTGCTCCCGGATAGATGGATTGTTGTTGGCTCCGTGAGTTGAACGACTCGAGCCGGCGAAGTTCAGTACTCACTCGTTGCGACGCGGGGTTCGGCGGCCAGTGCGTTGTCGGTTCTTGGTATGCGGCTTACGGAACCGTATTACTCCCTCGGCCGTAGAGGTGGCAGGCGGGAAAAAGCGCGAAGACGGTACGTCGGTAAGCGGCCGCATGGCGGCCGCCATTACCGAGGCACGACGATTACGATGTCGGCCTTTTTCTCGCCGCTTGCGGCTTCCGCTGGGGTTAACGTCACGCGCTCCATGGCTTTGCCGAGGCGACGCACGATCCAGTCATCGGTGAGGCCTTTGTCGCCTTTGAAATAAAGCTGCGTCGTGAGGGTCTTCCCTCCAGGAGGCGTGACCTTCATGTGGATGTGACGCGGCCGGCCGGGATAGAGCGCAGGCATGATGGTACGAAAGCGGAAGACGCCGGCCGCATCGGTGCGCGCCTCGCCGTAAAACTGGAAAGCCATGTCGCGCTTCCCTGTTCGCTTGTCACCGGGGTGCATGTAAATGCCTTGGTGATCAGTCTGCCAGATCTCGACACGTGCACCTTGGAAAGGCTTTCCAGTGCGATCAAGGACCTTGCCGTCGAGAACCAGCACCTCGCCTGTAGCCGGCGGGCCGGCGCCCACCCGGGTGAGGTCGGCATCCGCGTCTGACGGCTTGCTGACTGGATAGTAGGGCCCCTCAGCCTGCGCCGGAGTTAGCGGGAGGTCGGTCGCCCAACTGTAGGCGGCCGGCAGTGACGCCGGCAGTGAGGCGGCTGCAATGACGATCGCGATCCTGCGAAACATATTGGTAGCCTCAGTTCCTCGATAGCTTGTGGTGCTGAGTACCGTTGCTACGCGGGTGCCCTTGCTTGAGGCGCTGGCATTCGCTGGCGCCATTCCGTTACCTCCGGCGCCCACACGCAGCCGAGCCCATTTAATCGGCGATTTTTCAGCGCCGCAATGAGGAGAGGATAAGGGCGCCCGATTCGGGGCGGACATTCTCGGTTTCTGCTTTTCGGACTGCGTCCTCGAAGGCAAGCAGCTCCTTGATCATTGTCGATTGGCGGACTCACCGCTGGATAAAACTTAGGGGCAACGTCAGGGCAAAATTGAGTGAGCGCCTTCGAACGAGCCTCGGCGTAATGGTTTTTCGGCCGCCTTTGTCCTGGTGGGTATCTTTCAGAGCCGCCTCACGGCTGGTAGATGGCTTTGAACAACGCCAAGGAAACAGCTACGGTGACCAAAATCGGCATGACGAATATGGCTCGCTGCTCGCGGTACTCGGACAACGCCTCATCATGGGCATCTATGAGCGAACAGAGTTCAGCTTTCAGAGACAGGATCTCTTTGTCGTCAATGTTCTCTGGGAAGCGGGCAGAACGACTCATTATGCTTTCTGGCTCTGCGCCATCATCTGCCATGGCAAGTTCCACTAGCCTTTCGAACCAAGGTAATGTGTTTTGGTATTGTAGCAAATTGCTGGATCGGCGCTCAATTCGAAATCGGACTATCGAAAGATAGCTCGTCGCGACTGAGTGGAGTGTGATGCGAGCTGTCGAAACTCGGCACTTTAAATGGGGAACTTGGTTCCCTAATGTCAGCCTTCTCCACTCGGAGATCGCCGAAACAATAGCCAATGATCCTGCTGAAATTGATGTGACCTCCACGCCACGCCAAGGGACAGACTGAAGGTCAACGAGCTGCCCGACCAGAACGGCAACAAAAACGCCAAAAAAGAAGAAAGCCCACATCAGGTGCATGTGAGTTGTTCCGCTTCGAGCATAAGAGCCAATCCGCTAATCTCCAAGGGAGTTCCCCCGGCTATGCCGGGGTGGCAGTAGCAGTTTGACGTTTACGGGGGTCCATCGACGGAAGCTTCCGATCCGTGAGCCGCTAAGCACACGAGGGGAAGTTCATCGATGGACGAGTTTGAAAGCCTAAGCCACATGAAAGGGACTGCAAGTATCACGTAGTCTTCATTCCCACAAGGGTCGCAGGAAGACGTTGTATGCCGCGCTGCGGAGGCATCTCGCGGAGGTGTTCCGGAGATCGGCGGTGCAGAAGGAATGCCGGATCGAGGAGGGACATCTGCTACCGGATCACGTGCATATGATTATCTCGATCCCACCGAAATATGCGGTGTCGCAGGTGGTGCGTTTCATCAAGGGCAAGAGTATGGCGCGGTCAACGCGCGCGCCTGTCGGCCAAGAGAGAAACCGCCAAGGTGATCGACTACACGCTGCAATTCGTCGAGCAGCGGGCGGCTCTGCTCGTTGCGCAGGCGGCGTCGCTCGTCGGCGGAGAATCCACTGATCGCGCGCTCGATGTCGAACAGCGCATCGATGCGCTTGATCGCCTCGATCTCGATCGGCCCTTTATCGAGCCGCGCCAGATCGAAGAAGTCGCGCTGCTTTCAATGCACGTTTTGCCGAAATACCAAGAAGCCGTCACGCAAGGTAACAGGATGCCTCTCGATGGAATCTTTATTGGCTGATCACGCGTTGTTTGAGTTTGTCCGTGCCTGCTTATTGGACATTCGTTGGACATCGTCCTGGGTAGCAAAGATTAAGTTACTGTGAGCGGTCTGAGAGATAGGTGACACTTCGTACCGGACACATGGGTAACACTTTTCGCCATTTGGCGGGAGGTGTTGATGCGGTGGACAGCGAGTTCGGT
>Ga0315534_1001547_pt1 | contig 15828 bp, 11 predicted proteins | sample SalMarSW160240MG_FD_203094 | JGI IMG/M metagenome (GOLD analysis project Ga0315534, IMG submission 203094) | Salt marsh sediment microbial communities from the Plum Island Ecosystem LTER, Massachusetts, United States - Salt Marsh Sediment SW1602-40 ... | reverse complement strand
CGTTGTCCGCTTCATCGTACGCATTGCCGGGGGTGAGGTGGATCGAGCCGCCGATCTTTTCGTCAAACAACGTATCGAGCATGGGATGCCGCACGTTGTTGTTGCAGCCAATGGACCACTCGCCTACGTAGCGCGCGCCGTCATCGCTGTCGAGGATCCGGTTCAGCTTGTCATCGTGACGTGAACTGGTGGCGTGGACGATTTTTCCCTCCTGGAATTCAAAGCGAATGCCCTCGAAGACCGTGCCCTGATATCGCGACGGCGTATTGAATTGAATGGTTCCGTTGACACTGTCCCGAACGGGAGCAGTAAACACCTCGCCGTCCGGGATGTTGTACTCACCCGAGCACGGCACGACCGGGACGCCCGCTGTGGAAAACTCCAGGTTGGTGCCCGGTCCGACCAGTCGTACTTTGTCGGCGGCTTCCATGCGTTTCGCCAGCGGCCTTTGGTCCCTGGCCATCTTCGCGTAGTCGGCCGTGCAGACCTGGAAATAGAAATCTTCAAAGACTTCCGTGCTCATGTCGGCCGCCTGCGCCATGGAAGCCGTTGGATAGCGCAGGACTACCCACCGAGTGTGGCGGACGCGGACCTGGGAGTGTACCGGCTCCCACCAGTGTTTTTGGTACCGATCCATACATGCGAACGGCACGTCGGAAAAGATGCTGCTGTTCGCAGCGCCGCGGATGCCGATGTATGCATCCATTTTTTCCATTCGCAATCGTTCGCACTCTCCCGCCAGTGCCAGAGCGGCGTCAGAACCGTACCGGTAAAGCGATCGCAACACTTCATTGTTTTTCCAACTGACCAGCGGACGGGCGTCCCTGTCAGCAACCCGTTCGATCAGGTGGCAAACGAGCCGGGTATCGGGAAGATCGGTGGCTTCGATCAGCACGTTCTGACCGGACTGCACCCGGCAGCTGTGCTGCACGAGGATTTCCGCCAACTGTTCGATACGCGGATCGTTCATCGGTTCGCGGTGGGAAAGGAAAAAGTTGCCTGCCCAGCACCCCACTCACCAAGAAATCTTTTTTTGAAAGCACGCGTATACGAGGCGCGCCGAGCGTGCGGTTGCCGCCGGAAAACCTTTTCTATCATTAGCGAGCATGATACGATGACATGGGAGGGTTGGGCAAGGCGTTGAGCGTGGAGGCGCTGTGCTATCCGGCGGCGTGACTGCCGCCACGGTGTTGCGCACCACATGGCCGATACCGGACGTTGGCTGGAAAATGCTGAACCTCCGGCCGTTCGTCTGTCGAGGCGTATCCAGCGAGACCCCATCATGAAGACCGATCCAACGCACGAGACGGCCGACGACGAAGCCTCGTTTGCCGAAGCCGCGCTGAAGCTGGGCGGCAAGAGCGACGAAGAAATCCGCCGCACGGGGGCGATCGATGTTGCCGACGATGAGGTGGAAACGCTCTTTGCGCCGCAATACCAGACGGTGCACAGCCCGGTCCACCGCGCGGTCTGGGATCGCGAGGTCCCCGTGGAGTTATTCAGGAGCAGCCCGCCCGTAACGCCTCCTCAAGTCGAACAAGTCATGCAGCGTTCGCTCGACGTCGTGCGTCGGCACGTCGAGTCTGGAACGGTATTGAACGAGCAAGGCAAGATAGCCGAAACCGTGACGGGCGACCTCGCGGAAGTGGGCTATTGGGGATTGCTCGTGGACGAACGGTACGGTGGTTCCGGCGCGCCGTTCGCCAGTTTCGCTCCCTTTCTAACCGAGATGGCGATGCTCGATCCGACCGTCGCGGGCTTGGCATCCGTGCACGGATGCATCGGCGCGGTCGACCCGGTCCGCACATTCGGCAGCCCAGAGCAGAAGCAGCGTTTTTTGCCCGGCCTGGCCGATGGAAGCCGGCTTTCGGCGTTCGCCCTCACGGAACCTGGCGCCGGTTCGGACCTGACCCAACTGCGCACGACCGCCGAACGTGACGGCGACGAATTCGTGGTTCACGGCGAGAAGCTGTTTATCACCAATGTAGTGCCGGGCCGGACGATCGGCCTGGTGTGCCTGATCGAAGGTCGGCCGGCGGTGCTGGTCGTGGAACTGCCGCCGGAAGAGAACGAACGATTTCAATTAAAGCGGTATGGCCTGTGGGCGCTCAAGCATGCCCACAACATGGGCATCCGGTTTCGAGGCCTGCGGGTGCCCGCGGATAATTTGTTGCAGCCGGTACGGGGTGACGGACTGACAATCGCTTACCACGGGCTGAACCTCGGTCGCGTGGCGCTTTGCGCGAGTGCCGCCGGGATGATGCGGATCATGATGGCCAACATGCTTCCGTGGGCGAAGTTCCGCCAGACATACGGCGCGGCGATCGCATCGCGGGAACTCGTGCGACGCAGATTGGGGCGTCTTGCCGGTCTGATCGTGGCCTGCGATGCCCTCGTCCACTGGTGTTCGGGCTTGATCGACCGCGGGTACCGGGGGGAGATGGAGTGCGTTGTGGCCAAGATTTTCGGCAGTGAATCGCAGAAGGAAGCGGCGGTCGAACTGTTGATGAAGACCCACGGCGGACGATCGTTTCTCCACGGCCACCTGTTCGGCGACAACGTGCACGAATTTCTGGCTCCCTGCATCTACGAGGGTGAGGGCGAAATGCTGGGACTTGGACTGTTCAAGTCACTCGTCAAACATCACGGCAAGACCTATTTCGAGCCGATAGGGCGCGCGCTGCAGGCGGCGGGTATCAAGAAGCCCAATCCGTTGAATCCTCTTCACGCGTGGGCGTTGCGGAAGGCGGTGACGCCCTACGCGCGATGGACCATCGGCCGCAGGCTGCAACGCCCGAAACGCCCGTCGCTGCCCGACATGCCGCGCGCGTTGCGCGCTCACGCCGAGACGGCGGCAGCTCGGCTCCACCGCTGCGGTCTGGAAGTCAGCCAGGCTATGAGCAAACACCAGCTCGCGCTGGCCGATCGGCAATGCCGCATGGCCGAGCTGTCCCGGCGCGTGCAGGACCTTATGACCATGCTGTGCACGAGCCTCTACGCGGCGGACCAGCACGACGAACTCGTGCGGGATGCGGCCGATATTCTTTGCCAGGATCTGGATCGACGCTTGAGCGGCAAAAGGCCTCCCGACCGCTATTACCGCCAAGTCACGCGACTCGGCGAAGCGATCGTGGACGGAGGCTTTCGGTCCATCGCAGGCATCCAACCCGACCAGATCCTGATGCCCTACGACACTTCTTGAGCAAGGGCCGCCCGCCGTGACTTCTCAGGGACGCTTCGCCGTTATTCTCGCCGCAGCGGGCAAGAGCCGGCGTTTTGCCGACAAGCACTACAAGAAACCCTTCGCGCCGCTGGAGGGAAGGCCCGTCTGGATGCACAGCGCGGAGAAGTTTCTCAACCGCGACGACTGCGTGCAACTGATCATGGCCATCGCTCCGGAGGACCGAGAATACTTCAACATGAAGTTTGCCGCCAACGTGGCCATCCTGGGTGTGGATATCGTGGACGGCGGCAAAGAGCGGACCGACTCGGTCGCAGCCGCCCTGAATCACGTCAAAGACCGGGCGGACCACGTGGCGGTGCACGATGCCGCTCGGCCGTGCCTGGTCGACGCATGGATTTCGGCCGTGTTTGCAGCCGCGATGGAGACGGGGGCCGCGATACCGGCCGTTCCCGTAACCGGCACGTTGAAACGGGTGGGACGCGATCGCGTTGTTGAGCAGACCGTCTCCCGCGATCGATTGTGGGAAGCGCAGACGCCGCAGGCATTCCGCCGTGACTTGCTCGAAGAAGCCTACGCCGCACGCCAAGGTTCGGCAGCCACCGACGATGCCCAGTTGGTTGAGCAACTGGGTCACGCCGTCACCGTCGTTCCGGGATCGAGCATCAATCTTAAGATCACGTCGCGACAGGATCTGCGACTGGCCGAAGCAGCATTGAAAGCGCTGCCCAAGCCCAAGCTGTCTGGACCCGGCCATCCCTTCGCCGATGACAGATGGCGTTGACTCTGAAACGCACCTTCCTGCGGTCCGCCAAATCGGTCATCATAGGCAGCGACCCCCACTTCCGCGACCCGCAACAGAAAACGAGCCCCGTGACATGCAGCCATGACGGACCTGGTCGATGATCTGCGGTGGCGTGGGTTGATTCATCAGTCGACCGACGATGACGGACTACCGGACTGGTTGGCCGGCGAGAGCCGCCGCGTGTACGCCGGCTTTGACCCTACGGCAGACAGTCTCCATGTTGGCAGTCTGCTGCCGCTGCTGGTTCTGCGTCGGTTCCAGCAGGCCGGCCATCGCCCCATTGCCCTGGTCGGCGGGGCCACCGGAATGATCGGCGACCCAAGCGGTAAGAACGAAGAACGCAACCTGTTGTCCATTGACACGCTGTGCCACAATGTGGACGCGATTCGCGGACAAATCCAGTCGTTTCTCGACTTCAATTCGGCCGGCAACGGCGCGATTCTGGTCAACAACCTCGATTGGATGCGCCCCGTGGCCTACCTGGATTTTCTGCGCGACGTGGGGAAAAACTTTCCCGTGAACGTCATGCTGGCCAAGGATTCCGTGAAAACCCGTCTGGCGCGTGAGGACGGTGGTATCAGCTACACCGAATTCAGCTACATGCTGTTGCAAGCCTACGACTTTGTCTATCTCTACGACCGGTTCCAATGCGAATTGCAAGTAGGGGGGAGCGACCAGTGGGGAAATATCACGGCCGGCATCGACCTGGCGCGCCGCATGCGCGGCGTCCAACTCTATGGCATGACGTGCCCGCTGCTGACCAAGAGCGACGGCTCCAAGATGGGCAAGACGGAACAGGGCGCCATCTGGCTTTCCAAAGACAGGACGAGTCCGTACGAATTCTATCAGTACTGGATCAACGTCGACGATGCCGACGTTGGGGCGTGCCTGCGTAAATTGACGGACTTGTGTCGTGAAGAAATCGACGACCTGGATGCCGACCGCGAACGAGCGCCGGAACGTCGTGCAAGCCAGACGCGGCTCGCGCAGGAAATGACGCGCCTGGTCCACGGAGGAGAGGGGCTTGCGATCTCCGAACGCGCGACACAGGTCTTCTTCGGCGCTGAGTTCGGCGATCTGGACGATCGACAATTAGGCCAGATCTTTGCGGACGTTCCCAGCCGGCGAATCGCGCGTTCCCGCCTGCAAGATGGCTGCCTGCGTATTGTCGACGCGCTCGTCGAGTCAGGCCTGGCGAAAACCAAGAGCGAGGCTCGCCGTACGGTGCAGCAGGGAGGCGCTTATTTGAACAATCAGCGCGTCACGAGCGTGGACCGCGTGCTGGCCGAACCCGACCTCGACGGCCGAACGATCCTTGTGCTTAGGACCGGCAAAAAACGCTACGCGCTGCTGCGATTCACCGAATGAAGCGATCCGTTCCGCCTGTCGCTTGTGGCATCCCGGGCAAATTCGCCTTGACGAGCCCGCAAAACGCCCCTAGGTAGTGACCGGCGGGCTGCGGCGGGCGACGAGACCACGGTCGGCGCGGCTAAAGCAGGTCTCAGTCGGATGTTTCCCATTCCCAGCCGATTGACGTTGGAACGCGGGTGAGGCAAACCGAATACGCGAGTGCGACACGCACTGGCAGGGCTTCCAGAGGAGATTTCGGGGGCCCCATGACCGGGAAAATCGACCCGTCCATCCTCTTCTTGTCGCCGTGCGGCGCTGTTTCCGAGTAACGCTCCATCATGCGAACGAAGGCGATTCTCGTCGGCGGCTCGATCCTGATCACCGGCGCCGCGGTGACGGCTTTGTGGCTTGCTTACCGCGCCACCCAGGTCGTCCCCGATTTCTACCAATCCGTCATGGTGCACGATGTCGATTGCCAGGCGCGCGCGGGAGCCGAGTTGGAAAGCCGCGGAGCCACGTTGCTGGGCGATGTTCAGCGAACCGGTACATGGGAAGCCACATTTACCGCCGAGCAACTCAACGGCTGGCTGGCTACCCAGCTGAAGCGGAAGTTTCCTGATTTGTTGAGCAACGCAGTACACCAGCCCAGACTCGCCCTCCGCAACGGCCGCATCGATCTCGGATTTCGACTCCATCGGAAGAGCTTCACATCCGTTGTTTCCGTCCAGCTTGGCATCGGCATGGCAGAGCCCAATGTCATCGCTTGCCGCGTCCACGGCGTACGCGCGGGAACACTGCCTCTGCCGCTCAAATCCGTATTGGATGAAATCTCGCGGTTGGCCCGCCATTGGGAACTGGACATCCGCTGGGCTCAATCCGAAGGCGATCCGGTAGCGTTAGTGACATTTTCCACTCCCGATGATGACGTTCGCGCACGCACGCTCGAAGAATTCGTGCTGCTCGACGACATGCTGTACGTGGCCGGCAGGACCGTGCCGCTCGACACAGCGGCTCACACCAGCTCCACGCTGAAGTAACTCCCCTCCGCCGCCCGGCGGGCGCGAGCACCGCGGTGCCGCCTTCCGCGCCGTGCGTCAGCCGCGCCCGGGGCGCGTTTCCCGCCGCGCGGGTCCACAGCCGGCGAAACCGTGAAAGGTGTATGTCCAGCACATTCCTTCCGCGTCAAGCTTCAGCAACGTGATCGTGCCCGCCAGCCGAACGCCCCGCACGCAAAGCGCGACGACGTCTTCACGCTCGCTCGCCACCGTGTAGATGCCATGGTCCCAACGCGTGACCCGACCCCGATTCAACGACAGCGGCCCTTCATAGTCGAGATACACCTTGCGGTGGTCCTGAAGCGCTTCGCACCGCATCGGTCCGCGGACAACAGGGACCTCGGGCAGCACCCATGTTCGCAATTTCGCCGGTTGTTCGATCATCAAGTCCCAATGCGAAACGCGTGGCGACCGCGCGGGACATTCGTGATACAAAATCACATAGCGGGCCATCATGCCGCTCGAGGGGTCATGGATGCGGAACGGGCCGTCCGCGGGCGATTATCGACAACCCCGCCTGCAGATGCCAGTCGTGCCGCGTGCGCGCTTGCAGTGCCGGACGCAAAGGTCGGCCAGCGTCATGCGACTCGTTGGATCACCGACACGCGAAGCCATGACGGTGCCGCGCAGCGGCAAACGCCACACGGGGCCTTCGTGGGACGCGCTGCAACGGCGCAAAACGCTCGCTCGGACACGGGCCGGGCGCCGCAAGCCGATGGACCACCAGTCAGGGCGACACCGGTGCGTCAACGATGTCCGTCTGTTCGCCGACGGTGATGGCACGGGCCAGCCCCGGGCTCTGGACTTCTGCGACCACGTCCGCCCGTGCTACCCGGTGGGTATGGAAGACGATCAGCAGCGCGACCGTTTCACCCGGCAACACCTCGGGGATCGTGGCGAAACGCAATTCACCGTCGCCGAGACGGTAATCCAGGGACGTTCGAAATTCTGATTCCGCCGGCGTCAGGTCGCTCGGGAACCGCACGTTCAGTTCCACGTCGCGGGCGATTCCCTCACCCAGGTTCTTGATCAACACCTGGTACTTCGCCTGGCCACCGACATAGACCGGATCGCCGAGGTCGGCGATCGTTAAGCCCAGATTGCTGGTCAGTTCCGGGCCCGCTTCCGTATCGGGCTGATCGCGCGGCGCGCCGTCGGCCGGGGGGGCATCGGCGGGCAGGTCGAGCGGGGACGGGCTTGGCTGATCGGATGGCGGCGCGGGGCGCGGAACGGAAGGTTCCGGGCGCGACGTACCCGGTGACGTGTCCGGCGGCGCCGCCGAGGGGGTCTCGGCGGGCAGGATCCGCAGGCACGCCTCGGTGGCGATCGGCGGGTGTTGGTCGCAGGTGACGACGACGTGGTTGCATGCCCTGCCGGTTGGGGCCACGCAATCGCATTGCACCTGCAACGTGTGGATCCTTCCCGGTTCCAGACGGGCGAGCCGCCATAGCAGTTGTTCGTCGCCTGGACGCGGTGGATCAAATCCCTCGGTTGCATCGGTCGGACGGAGTGCAAGTTCATACGTGTCGGTGATCCGCAAACCGGTCACCGGCACATCGCCGGTGTTGGTGACCGTAATCTTGAATTCCGCCCGTTCGCCCACATGCCGTGTCTTGGCGTCTACCTGTTTCTTGACGTCAATGGCCGCCTGGGACTCCGTCGGCGGCCGATCGGCAGGGGCCGACGGCCCGGCTGCCGGCGCGGCGTTGATACACTGCCGCGCTGCTTCCCGCACGCCGCCGTCTCCGCGGATTTCCACGGTGTGGCACAAGCGGCCGGCCTTGGTAACCCTGAAGTTGACGTAAACGCTCGTCGACGCTCCCGCGTCAAGGGTCCCCAGCGATCGTTCGATGGGACTTGCGCCGCGAACATGCTCGAGACCTTCTTCGAACGTATCGGTGATCGTCAGGCCCGTGGCCGGGGCAGCACCGCTGTTCGTCACGACAACTCGAAAACGGACATTCGCTCCGACCTGCGCCTGGTCCGGTCCGCTGAGCTGCAATTCGACTCCCGGCGCGGCAATGCGTGTCGAAGCGCAGTCGCGAACGGTAGCTCCACTGGATAGAGACAGGCTCGAACATACATCGATCGTTCCGCGGCCACCGATCTGGAAATCGACGGCCACGCTCTGCGTACCCCCCGGTGGAATCGAGTCCAGTTGCCACACCAGCTCCGCGCCCGTGGCACGCGCTTCCGGGCGGCTGTCGATGTAGGTTAGCCCCGCCGGTACGGCAATCCGCAATAGTGCGTCTTGCACGACGCCGGCCGTCCCGTTCGTCACCTCAACTGAGTACGTGGCCGTCGCGCCGGGACTGGCCTGACTGGGCCCCATCGTATTGACGACAACATTCGGTTGCGCCGGACTGGTCGAAGCAGGCGGCGGAACGGGCTGCGACGGGACAGTGGTGGAGGGTGCCGTGTACGCAAACGGAGGCGCGACCTGTGCCGGGGCCGCGCCGACAGGTGATTGCGGCCATGCAAAGATCCGCTCACCCGTCGGATCGATACGGGGCCACCGCCAACTGGCGCAGCCCGTACACCAGCTGGCGCATAGCGCAACAGCGATCGCGATTCGCCCGAGTTTCCCACAGGAACCGGCCATCCGGCTTGCCCCATAACAGGCAGGCACGCGGGCACACGCATCGGCTGCCCCTGATTTCTGAATTGCTTTCATGAGCGCAGCATGATGGCTAGCCGGCGCGATGTGCCCGCACTGGTCGCTCCGGCCTTCATGCAAGCGCCGACCTGCGGGTGCAACCGTGCAGTGACCGTCCGTCCGGCACGAAGTAACTCCGTGCCTCGCAGGGTTGCCGCAGAACCGGCAAAGTGGGCGCTGGTCCGTCTGAAACCGGCCACACCGGTACGCAAGCGTACCGCACATTTTGTGCACGTGTCGGACTTTGGCAACATCACTTGTTTCGTTTTTGGCACATGTTAGAACAGGTGGTAACGGTTGTATGAGTCGATTGCGTTTTTTGAGCAACGTCGACACGCCAGCAGGCACGCCGAAACCCAACGCACGCGTGAGGCCGCCGGGCAGAGTGACCACACCGGAGCGGACGGTCGTCTGGTCCAGGCCGGGACCAACCGCTGCTAGCGTCGCCAGCTGCTCTTGGCACGGTGTTACAATGCGGCCTTTTCCTCTCCGGGCAACTTCATGACACGATACGGGACGGTGGCCATCGTGGGCCCGGGGCTGATCGGGGCCTCCGTGGGTCTGGCACTGCGACGCGGCCCGTGGGCTCGGGAAGTGGTGGGCATCGGACGGAAGGCGGCGAGCGTGCGGAAGGCGGCCTCGTGCGGGGCCGTGGACCGGACGACGACGGATCTGGAGCGTGGCGTAGCGGGGGCCGATTTTGTGGTGGTCTGTACCCCGGTGTCGTCGATCGCCGCCGTGGTCCGCGACGTTATCCGATCCTGCCCGCCAACCGCCATGGTCACCGATGCCGGCAGCACGAAGGCCCGCATCGTGCAGGACGTGCAGCGCTGTTTTGCCGCCGCCACGGCGCACCAGCGAGCCATGTTCGTGGGCAGTCATCCGCTGGCCGGTGACCACCGGGCGGGAGCCGCATTTGCGCGGGCGGACCTTTTCGACGGTCGCGTTGCGGTCGTCACGCCCCATGCCCATGCGCCCACGTCGCGCGTCAACCGGGTCCGGGCGTTCTGGCGAACGCTCGGTGCCCGCGTGCTGACGATGTCGCCCGCAGAACACGATCGCGGACTGGCGGCTGCAAGCCACGTTCCACATGTTGTGGCTTCGGCATTGGCCTCGGCCACTCCGGCCAACGTGTTGCAACTGGTCGCCGGCGGTTGGAGAGATGCCACGCGGATCGCGGCCAGCGATCCCGAACTGTGGCAGCAAATTTTGTTCGCCAACCGTTCGCATGTGCTGCGGAGTTTGAACCGCGTGGAGCGCAACCTGCGCGGTCTTCGCGAGGCCATCGACCGGCAGAACACGAAGCAACTGGTGCGTTTGTTGAGCGAGGCCAAACGACGTCGAGATGCTGTGGGAAGTTGACATCTACCCGGCGGCCGAGCAACCGGATCGGGTGGCACTGGATGTTGCCCGCGAGGCCTCGGACCTTGGCCTGGCCGACGCGATTGCCGTTTCATCGGCGCGGGGCTATTTGATCGAGGGCGCGCACATCGGCCGCGATCAGCTGTGTGATCTGGCACGACAGTTGCTCGCCGATACGGTCGTCGAACGGTTCGTCGTCGACCGTGTCGGGGCAGACGCTCTGCAGCAGGCGCCCGAGGGTCAACCGCATCTCGTTTACGTGCTGCTCAAGCCCGGAGTCATGGACCCGGAAGCGGAAAGCGCGCTGAAAGCCATCGGCGACTTCGGCGTACAGGCGACCGCCGTCCGCACACTTTCCAAATACTGGATTGGCCCCCTGAGTCGCCAGCAGCTCGAGCGACTCGCCAATAAGGTCCTGGCCAACGATGCCATCCAGCAGGTGCATTACGGTCCGCTGCCCTTGGATCGGATCCAACCGGCCGACACCTACCGTTTCACGCGGACGGAGATGGAAATTGCCGGACTAGACGATCGCGAACTGAAAGCACTCAGCCGCCGGGGGCAACTCTATCTGCAGCTCGCCGAGATGCATGCCATCCAGGATTACTTCCGAAACCTCGACCGTGCGCCTACCGATATCGAACTGGAAACGATTGCCCAGACCTGGAGCGAACATTGCAGCCATAAGACCCTGGCCGGGCGTATCGACTATCGCGATGAGCGGCAACAGCGCACGTTCCACAACATGCTCAAGGAAACGATCTTTGCCGCGACGCAGCGGATACGCGAAGAATTGGCATCGCGCGATTGGTGCGTCAGCGTGTTTCGCGATAATGCGGGCGTCGTCCGATTCGACGAGCATCATCATGTCGTATTCAAAGTGGAGACGCACAATCATCCCTCCGCCATCGAACCGTACGGAGGCGCCAACACGGGGCTGGGAGGCGTCCTGCGTGACACGATGGGTACGGGGCTGGGCGCCAAGCCCGTGGCCAGCACCAACGTATTTTGCGTCGCCCCCCCGGACACCCCTCACGAAAACCTGCCGCCCGGTGTGCTGCACCCGCGACGCGTGCTGAAAGGCGTCGTGGCCGGCGTTCGCGACTATGGAAACCGGATGGGCATTCCGACGGTCAACGGCGCGTTGTATTTCGATCAACGATACCTGGGCAATCCGTTGGTGTATTGCGGCAGTGTGGGCATCCTCCCCGCGGACAAATCGTTCAAAAAAGCCCATTCGGGCGACTGGATCGTCACCGTGGGCGGCCGCACCGGACGCGACGGAATCCACGGCGCCACGTTCAGCAGCGCCGAACTGACCAGCCAGAGCGAAGCGTTGTCGGGAGGCGCCGTACAGATCGGCAACGCGATCACCGAAAAAATGATGGCCGACGTTTTGCTGGAAGCCCGTGACCGAGGCCTGTTCCATGCCATCACCGACTGCGGCGCGGGTGGATTCAGCAGCGCCGTGGGGGAGATGGGAGCGGAGATCGGTGCCGAAGTCTGGCTGGAACGCCCACCGCTCAAATATGCCGGGCTTTCCTACACGGAAATCTGGATCTCCGAAGCCCAGGAACGCATGGTGTTGTCCGTCTCCCCCGACCATTGGGATGCCCTGCGTGATCTCTGCGCGAGCGAAGGTGTCGAAGCCACGATCATTGGTCGTTTCGCGCCCACCGGGCGCCTGCTGCTGAAGTACGGCGACCACATTGTCGGCGACCTGTCGATGGAATTTCTGCATGAGGGCCGCCCGCCCGTCATTCGCCCGGCGCGCTATGTCCCTCGCGACCACACCGAACTGCCGCTGCCGGATGACGGATCCCGGGACGCCACGCAGGACGTGCTGCGTATTCTCGGAATGTTGAACGTAGCCAGCAAGGAATGGGTCATTCGCCAGTACGACCACGAAGTTCAGGGAGGCAGTGTGCTAAAGCCGTTGGTCGGTACGCATCGCGACGGACCGGGCGACGCGGCAATTATCCGGCCCCGACTCGACTCCCATCGCGGCATCGTCGTGGCCTGCGGAATGAATCCCCACTACGGAGACATTGACACCTACGCCATGGCCGCCGGAGCGATTGACGAAGCGGTGCGGAACTGCGTGGCCGTCGGCGCGGATCCGCGCCGCGTCGCACTGCTGGACAACTTCTGCTGGGGCAACTGCGAACATCCCGAGACGCTGGGATCGCTGGTCCGCGCCGCCTTGGCGTGCCACGACGTGGCCGTCGCGCTGCAAACGCCCTTCATCAGCGGGAAAGACAGTCTCAATAACGAATACCATTACGAAGAGGCGGACGGGCGCAGGACAGCCGTCTCGATTCCCGCGTCGCTGCTGATTAGCGCGCTGGGCCAGATCGACGATGTGGACGAAGCCGTATCGATGGATTTCAAGCAGGCGGGCAATCGCGTGTTCCTGGTGGGCCTCACCCAAGATGAACTCGGCGGATCCCACTGGTCGCTCATGCGGCAGACCAACGGAGGCCGCGTGCCGCGCGTCGATCCATTGGTGGCCCGCAGCGTCTTCGCCGCGGTGCACGACGCGATCCGCGCGAAGCTGGTCCGCGCGTGTCACGACCTGAGCGAAGGCGGACTGGCCGTGGCCGCAGCCGAGATGGCTTTCTCGGGCATGCTGGGCACGCGCCTGCATCTGGACCGGGTCCCCAACCGCCTGGATTCCACTCCGGCGAACATACCGTTGACCGCGCTGGAGACGATCCTGCTGTTCAGCGAATCGCACACGCGTTTTCTGTGCGAGGTGCCCGGCGATCACGCACAGTCCTTCGGGCGGATCCTGGGAGATCTCCCGCACGCGGATATCGGTGAAGTGACCGACACGTCACGGCTGCAGTTTGTCGGCTTGCCGCGGCCCGCCTCGACGGGCACCGCGCCACCCCTGGTCGTGGACGAAGAGATCACGGAACTGAAACGCGCCTGGCAGTCGCCACTTTCCACTCTGATAGACCACGTTCCAGCCTGACCATGCCCCCGCACGTCCTCGTCCTCCGCGCCCCGGGAACCAACTGCGATCAGGAGACCGCACGCGCCTTCGAGCAGGCAGGCGCGGTGGCCCAGCGCGTCCATATCCTGCGGCTGTTCGAGCGGCCGCGGATGACGGAAGACTTCCAGATCTTGTGCATCCCGGGCGGATTCAGCTACGGCGATGACATCGCCGCCGGCAAGATCCTGGCCGGGCAGATCGCCCTGCACCTGGCCGAACATATCCAGCGGTTCCGCGACGCCGGAAAACTGATCCTCGGCATCTGCAACGGGTTCCAGGTACTTCTCAAGTCGGGACTGCTGCTGGCCGGTGACGACGAGGGTCCGGTGGCCACGCTCACCTGGAATGATTCCGGACGTTTTGAAGCTCGCTGGGTACGGCTCTCGGTCGACGGATCAAAGTGCTTGTTCTTCACCGGCATGCAATCGGCCGTGTTTCCGGTCGCCCACGCCGAAGGCAAATTCGTGGCCCGCCGCGGGCAGAAGCTGGCGGAGCTGGCCCGGTCGGGACATTTCGTGGCCCGCTATCGACCGTGGCGCGGGGACGGCGCAGAGCGCGTTGCGTACCCGGACAACCCCAACGGTTCGCAGGAAAATGTGGCGGCCGTGTGTGACACCACCGGCCGCATCCTGGGAATGATGCCTCACCCGGAACGCTTCGTGCATCCCACGCACCACCCGCACTGGACGCGCCGTCGACCGGACGCGGACGGTTTGCAGGTTTTTCAAAATGCCGTCCGCTGCTTTCTGTAGTGACGACCGGTGGCGGGCAGGCCGATGGACCGGAAGCAACGCGTACCGGTCGTCGCCGCGCACGCCTCCGTCACGCCGTACCGACAATCGGTCATCCGTGCGGCGGGTACTCGCCGCGCGGTGTTGCGGACGGCTCGCGGAAGAATCCGCCGCGGGGACGCGGGTTGGGCTCGTCCGGCCAGACGGCCCGTCTTGGGGAACGAGCTGGCTTCTGCTGGGCATGAATCCACCGGGTGGCCGCCTGGTTGGCGTGCTTCAGCGAGGCCAGGTCCGTGAAAGACGCCACCCGCTCGCCATCGGCGGAAAACAGGGCTACGTTGTACAGCGTCCGTGTAACGGTAACCCCTACCTTCCGCGCCCAGATCTCAATGGCAAATCCCCGTTCGATGCGCCGGCTGAACCGGTACATGCCGACCGGGGAACTGCGCACGAATTTGGAGGACGGCACCGGCCGGGTGGATCGGACGTTGTGGAAGAGCATGGGGGCTGCCTTCTTGATCGGGCCGCGAGCACCGCGGCACTCACGGGTGCCTCCATTGGGATCGGACGTGGACCCGCACGAGCATGATCGATTCCGCATTGGCAGGGCAATTCGCCGTCAGTCAGGTCGCTAGCAGGAGCAGGCGATGGCCAACACACTCGACCGGCACCTGCCGGAAATTCGCCGCCAGTTTCCCGCGCTGGCACGCACGGTTGCCGGGCAGCCGGCCGCGTACTTCGACGGCCCCGGGGGCACGCAGGTACCCCAGCGCGTGATCGACGCGATGGTGGGCTGCCTGACGGAGTCTCAGGCCAACTGCGGCGGACGCTTCGCGACCAGCCGCGCCGCCGATGCCATGCTTTGCGAAGCGCGCGCCGCCACGGCAGCGTTGCTGGGAACGGACGACGACGAGACGATTGTTTTTGGGCAGAATATGACGTCGCTGACGTTCGCCTTGTCGCGATCGCTGGCGCGGACCTGGAGCACGGGCGACCAAATCGTGGTGACGCGTCTGGACCACGACGCCAATGTCGCTCCGTGGGTTCTGGCCGCCCGAGATGCCGGGGTGGAGGTCCGTTACGTACCGGTCACTGGCCAGGACTGCGCGCTGGACCTGGACGATCTTCGCCGAAAGTTGACGCCGCGGACGCGTCTGGTGGCCGTGACGGGTGCCTCCAACGCCACCGGAGGCCTCAATCCGGTGCGGCAAATTTGCGACTGGGCCCACGACGTCGGATCGCTGGTCTTTGTCGACGCGGTCCATTACGCGCCACACGCTCTGATCGACGTGGCGGCCTTCGACTGCGATTTTGTCGCCTGTTCGGCCTACAAGTTCTTTGGGCCGCACGTTGGCATTCTGTGGGGACGGCGAGATCTGCTGGAAACACTGGACGCCTACAAGGTTCGCCCGGCTCCCGACGACCCGCCGGGCAAATGGATGACCGGCACGCAGAATCACGAGGGCATTGCCGGCACGCTGGCCGCCATCGATTACCTGGCCGACCTGGGTCGTGCGGTCCGCGGTGACGCCGACGCTCCGCGGCGCGACGCGCTGCGCCACGCCTTCGAGGCGATCGGCGCGTACGAGCGGGACCTGGCGTGCCATTTGATGCGCGGGCTGTTGGACCTGCCGGACGTCACCGCATGGGGCATCATGGAACCGGATCGCATCCACGAGCGTGTGCCGAC
>Ga0315534_1001546_pt1 | contig 15830 bp, 13 predicted proteins | sample SalMarSW160240MG_FD_203094 | JGI IMG/M metagenome (GOLD analysis project Ga0315534, IMG submission 203094) | Salt marsh sediment microbial communities from the Plum Island Ecosystem LTER, Massachusetts, United States - Salt Marsh Sediment SW1602-40 ... | reverse complement strand
AGAAGGCGTGAGGTAAACCGTGATAATTGAAGAGCAATTTTCTACAGGGGAATCCTTTGTTCATAACCTCGACCCAAGGGTTAAAATAATTGTGGCTATCCTCTATTCTATTGTTGTAGCTGTATCAAGCAACTTTTCAGCACTGCTGCCTGCCCTCGGTATTTCAGCACTCCTTATAGCACTTGGCAAACTTTCAATCAGAAAGGTTTTGTACCGACTCCTATTAGTGAATGGGTTGATTATCTTCCTTTGGGTTTTTCTTCCATTTACCTACAACGGGGAGTCATTGTTTACCATAGGGCCATTGGTAGGAACAAAACAGGGTGTATTGTATGCCAGCCAAATTACTATCAAATGCAACGCAATCCTTTTAGCTATGATAGCGCTGCTTTCAACAACACCAATCTCTACGCTTGGCCATGCCATGGGCCAACTCTACTTTCCGGATAAGATAATACACCTATTTCTATTTACTTACCGCTACATTCATGTCATTTTCCAGGAATATAACAGGTTAATAAATGCTATGAGAATACGAGGCTTTATACCTGGAACAAACTTGCACACGTATAGAAGTTATGCCTATCTTGTAGGAATGCTTCTGGTCAGAAGTTATGACAGAGCGGAAAGGATCCACAAAGCAATGCTCTGCAGAGGTTTTCATGGAAAATATTATACATTAACTCAATTTTCCATTAAGATAGGAGATATCATCTATCTGTCACTGATGTTGAGCGCTATTTTAGGTTTGGGAATTTTACAATGCAGAGCAATAGTCTAATCATTAATCTAAAAGATACATCATTTTCCTATTCGGGGAATAAATTTGTACTTGATAACTTGAGTTTTCAGCTCCATACCGGCGAGCGGATTGGTATGGTGGGGCCAAATGGCAGTGGTAAGACCACCCTTTTTCATATAATCATGGGCCTTTTGAGGCCCTCTTCGGGCAGGGTAGAGCTTTTTGGAAAACAAGCTCATGGAGAAAAAGACTTCAGAGAAGCAAGGAAAAAGATCGGGCTCCTTTTTCAGGATGCTGATGACCAATTGTTTAGCCCCACCGTGCTCGAGGATGTAGCCTTTGGGCCATTAAATTTGGGGAAATCGCCGAATGAGGCCAGAGACATCGCCTTAAAAACCCTTGCAAGTCTTGATCTCTTTGGTTTTGAAAACAGGATAACCTACAAGCTTTCAGGAGGGGAAAAAAGGCTTGTCTCTCTGGCCACGATCCTTGCCATGGATCCAGAGGTCCTTCTCTTCGACGAACCTACAAATGGTCTGGATGATGAGACAGAAGAGAAGATAACCGAAATCTTGCAAGGATTGAAGCTTTCCTGCATTTTTATTTCACATAACCTGGATTTTCTCTTTAAAACCACAGATAAGATATATGCCATGGCAAATGGGAAGATATTTCTTGACGAGGCCTTGGTACCCCATTCCCACGTTCATACCCATAAATTTGGCAGATTACCCCACGAACATAAATCTTAACGTTTTTCGGTAATGGTTACGATGCCCGTTTTGTTTTTAGGTAACGTCTCTCGTTTTTTAAATTTTGTCCATGAGTTACCTAACTTATAAAGCTGCCTTCCAGACTTATCGTAAGAATCAATTAGCTCATCACACCGTTTTATATTTACATAAGAAGGATAAATATCTCTGCATTCACTTAAACTGACAACCATTTCATTGCATTCGCCCATAGCATCATCTATATATTTTTGAAACCCTGCCTTTTGATGCCGTTTAGCATAACCTTCTGCTATTAATCTTGGTATTGCTTTACATGCACGACTTAATTGATCTCTTAGATCGTATCTTTCATTGTCCGGCAACTTAGGGGCAATTTCTTTCATAACAACTAACATAGCCCTATATGAATTCTGATATACTTCCAAATCTCTGAAACTTGTGATTCTCTTTTTTTCTCCCATTTACGTCACCGTTACCGATACGGGCTTCGTTACCCTGACCTTTACCTAAATAAATGCAGAATATCACCCTTATTCATATACCTTTTCTTCATCATCAGGTGTAATCGCATCCTCCTCCACATCCCTGGGTTCGATCTTTCTTTTTCTCAATTCCTTATAATATTCATGCTGGATCAAAAGATTCATAACCTCGTTCGTACCGGTCCAGATCATGGCCAGGCGACAATCCCTTAGAAAACGTTCTATAGGATAGATACTCGTATATCCAATTCCTCCCATAATCTGCATAGCATTATTTATCACCTCCCAGGCAGCCTCTGTACCTATCTTTTTAGCCTCAGATACAATCCTGCGAGAATCAGCACCAGAATCAACTGACCTGGCGGCTGCATACACTAAGGACCTGGCTGCATCCAAGGTGCACACAGAGTCGGCTACCATAAAGTTTACCGCCTGAAATTTATCAATTGTCCTGCCAAATGCCTTACGCCTTGTAGAGTAACGTGTAGCTACCTCCAGGGCAGCTCTTCCCAACCCAAGACCGCCAGCACCACTTGTGAGTCTTTCGGGAATCATCATTTTATTAAAGACAGCATATGCGTTGTGAAGCTCTCCTACAAGATTCTCTTTGGGAACCCTCACATCTTTAAAGACAAGACGTCCTGTACCGCCACCTCGTGTTCCAAGAAGGGTATAAATGGTCTTATCCTCAACTCCCATTGCACGTTCAACAATAAAGCAACTAAGGGACTCATGCGGTGGTGCATCAGGAGCTGATTTAGCATAGACCAGAAAATAATCAGAGTCCTTTGCACCCACTACAAAGCGTTTCTCACCATTAAGAATAAATGAATCGCCGTCTTCAACTGCTTTTGTGGTGGCCCCAAAGAAATCAGAGCCTCCTCGAGGTTCGGTCAAGGCCTCTGCAGAGTAAAGTTTGCCTTCATTGGTAGGCCTAATATAACGTTCCTTTTGTTGCCTGGTTCCGAAGGTATTGAGCGCCTCTCCAACAATACAGGGCATAACATAGGCGCATGTTATGGAGTTGCCAAGCACCGCTACTTCTTCAATGGCAGCCACCTCAGCTACCCAGTTGAGTCCTCGGCCCCCATATTGCTTCGGAAAACGTAATCCCAAGAGATTTTTCTTTCCAGCCATCTCCACAAATGGACGACCAGTCTCAATTATACTCAGATCCATATCGCGTACCATTTTACTTGAAACATCATTCTTAACAAATTCCCTCACCTCATTTTGTAATGCCTTTTCCTCTTCATTCAACAAAAATTCAAACATGATTTATACCTCCGTTTTATGGTATGTATGTTTCAAAATGTTGTAATATGAGAAGCTCCGTTTTGTTCCTATTAACTTTTTGCATTCTTCTTAAGTTTAGAAAGCCTACTGCCTTACTAAGGGAGTTGAATATTAAGACGCTTAATCCTTCTCCAAAGGGTTTGCCTGCCAATACCTAGCTCTTTCGCGGCTGCCTTACGATTCCAATTGTTTTCTCTAAGTACCTGTACAATGAATTCTCTCTCCATATCAACCCATTTAATCTTCTTAGAAGAAACTGGTTTATGATTCCCGTTTTCTTTAAATGGTCGGGCTGGCTGAAGATAATCCGGAAGGTGTTGGCCTTCAATAAGACCTCCTTGACAAAGAACAGTGCTGTGCTCAACAATATTTTCTAATTCCCTGACATTACCTGGAAAATCATACGCCATCAAGATAGAGATTACTTCTTGTGAAACGCCCCCTATCTCCTTCCCGCTCAATCGATTGAATCTGTCTAAAAAATGATTAATGAGGAGCGGTATATCCTCTCGCCTCTCTCTCAAAGGGGGCAGTGTTAATGTAACAACATTGATCCTATAGTAAAGATCTTCCCTAAAATGCCCTTTTTTGACTAGCTCAGTTAAGTCTTTGTTTGTAGCTGCAACAATCCGGATATCGGCCTGAACAGTTGTGTTTGAACCCAATGGTTCATAGGTTTTCTCCTGCAGCACCCTGAGTAACCCTACCTGAAGATGGGAAGAAAGGTCACCTATCTCGTCTAAAAAAAGAGTCCCTTTTTCGGCTGCGGCAATTCTGCCTATTCTATCTGCCCTTGCATCAGTAAAAGCACCTGCCTTGTGACCAAAAAGTTCTGACTCTACCAAAGTATCTGGTAGTGCACCTAAATTAACAATAACAAGGGGTCCTTTACTTCGTGCGCTGAGAGAATGAATAGCCCTTACAAAGAGTTCCTTACCAGTTCCGCTTTCTCCTTGTAAAAGCACGGTGCTATCACTCTGTGCCACCTGCTCCAAGATAACAAAGAGCCGATGCATTTCCTTACTTTTACTGACTATATCAAAAAAGGTGTGCCTGCCGGTAAGTTCTTTCCTGAGCTCTTCCACCAGGCTTAGATCCCTGAAGGTTTCAACGCCACCTATCATCTTATCATTTTCATCTTTAAGTATGGCTGTAGATATGCTGACCGGAATCCTATTTCCATCCGAGACAACAATATAGATAGATTTATTAAGAATCTGCTTTCCCGTTTCTATTGTGTGTCTCAAGGCACATTGTCTCTCGCATATATTTGCTCTAAAAACCTCCCAACAATGTCTCCCAATTGCCTCTTCTTTGCCTGTACCAGTAATTAATTCAGCAGCTCTATTAAAGGATGTAATTCGCCAGTCAAGATCAACAGTAAAGACACCATCTGCAATACTGTCGAGAATAATAGATGTGTGATCCTTGGGCATTTTTTCTTGCTGTGTTTATTGGGTTTGCTTGCCCTGTGGAATCCCCCCTGGCCCAGACCTGACATAAAGGAGCTTATATATAACATCTGCTTGCTAATTATCACAGCGACAGCATAATGTTCCTGGCAATTCGCACCAGGGCGGGCCTTAGGGGGTCCCGCAAAGCGGGAATTCCACTGGGTAAATATTTAAACGCTTAATTCCTCAATCTACAATTCCTCAATCCTTTATCTCATATATACCTGCCTGCGTATTGTCTCACTGGATGGCCATCTAATACATGAAATTGCCTGATTTTTTTAAGAGTAACAGATGAAAATACGCCAATAGGAAGGTATAGTATCTTTTTCCCTATCCTGGAAGCAAAAGATCCACACAGTGAAGATGGCGGTGAGGAGGCTACATACACAACATGCTGTTCAAGGGAATAATCGAGTGCTGCAAGAAGAAGCCTTTCTGGCTTATTTCTGGCACTATCAAAAAAGGAATCCTTCCAAATATCATATACTCTCAGTGGCGGAAAAGTAAGCATGAATCCACCATACTGACACCGGGATATTCCGGGACCAATAACTACCTCCCCTGCTGTAGTACTGTAAAAGGCCATATCTGATTCTTGATTATTTTCACCTAACCAGGTGATTCGCCATGGAAACCTTTCTTTACCTTCTGTATCAGGAAGGTCTGGATCAAAAATAAACACCACCGAACCCACCCTTCCCTTGAGTGGAATATCCTCCCTAACATATATGATCCCCTCTTTTGAATTTCTTAGTGTCTCTCTGATATCAATTCCATCCATCATTGAACTCATAAAGGGAACAACGCGGGAACTTTCCTCTGATTTCTTTTTTAAGGCCTTTTTCTTACAATAACTTCCGAATCCCTCTATCACGATATCCTCTGGTTGGTATGAGCAGATAGAATAACCCTTAAAGGCCTTTTTCCACTCCCCAGGGAACCGTTCTTTTAGTCTTTTCTTTACTGGGATAGGTACGAGCCTTCTGCGTAAGCTTTTAAAATGTCTATGAAATCTGATCTTTTTTTGATCAATAAAGAGGTCCTCACCTCTTATACGAAAAACTGGTAACCCAGGTACCTCTGTCTGCCAGGGATATTCAGTTGCATTATCCCACACCTCATATGCAAAGTTATCATCCACGGCTCCCCTGGCAGCTATCAGAATCTGATATAAATCGGGTGTTAAATACCCACTTAGGAGTGCATAATTTCTAACAAACTTGTTAAAAATCCTTAGCTGGCTTACTGTCACTTCTTCTTTACTACTCTTAACATAACCCTTCGTCGATTTCTCTATCAATTGATCAATGGCATTCAATCTGTCAAGTTCAGGCACGATAGGGTTGTCTCTGAATTTCTCATAACGTGCTGCAAAAAAAGGCATTTCTGTCATGATTTCCCTGCTCGAATCTTTATGGAGGTGAGCAAGCATGACACCCTCTCTTCTCCTTCTGCCTATAACCGGTACCTGTGGTGTATTAAGGGATGCCAAAAGACCCGTAAGATGGGCCAGACCACCTACAAATAAAACTCTCTTTCCCATCCCTTCCAATTGCTGTAGATGGTAGGCCATGGTTCGCTCTCTTAATTGATCCTCTCTATGAGGAAGCCCTTCCGAGTAAATTTTGAGATAGCTCTCACAATATTTCCAGTACCCTATTCTTCTTATGGAGTAAGGATCTGGCATGGGTGACCGCTCCAGAGGGTACCCTTCCGTATCCCTATCTATGAAATAGATAGGCAGATTTTTTGAAAGCGCCAACCGAACTGCCTCTACTGCTCCATCAGTTGGCTCCAGGGGGAGGTAAATAAAGGTGTGATTATCTTCCTCGTAGTACACAACTGAGAGCAGGGGTAATCTTTTAACGCCTTCTAATACCTTCTCGCCAATGGTTGGAGGATATTCAACTGCGACAATTTCTGGCTTAAAGGAAGTAAACTGATCTCTTACCTCAAGAGCAAACTCAATCCTATTGTGAAGAATAGGAACAAGGCGGATATTTCTCCATTCAAATTGTTTTTTTGTCTCCATACATCTCTAACATGGTAGCAAAATATTCAGCAGCATTATCGTCCAGGATCATGGATGCTGCTTCTTTGAGTGCTCGTATAATCCTTTTTTTCGACATTTCTTCACCGTTATTCGATACATCATTGCTCATTCTTTTCAGAGCATATCTGGCAATATTTATTCCGTCTCTAACCGTATATCTCTCCTGAGCTTCATGGGCTACCTGCAGAAAATTGACGACATAGTCCAGAATCTGCTCATCTGCAAAAGGTAGGTTTGTAGACAGGATTAATCTCTCTTCTTCCCTGTCAGGAAAATCAATAAGTATTTGAGGCTGGAGTCTTGAATGAATATATTCGGGAAGATCAAAGGTGCTTGCATCGTCGTTCATTGTAGTACAGAGCCGAAAATCAGGATGGGCTTTAATTTTTATGCCAGCTACGATAGATTCCACATAACGACGATTGTCCATCAGGGGTGCCAAAGATGCCCAGCTTTTCTCACTCATCCTGTTCCCTTCATCAATAATTGCTACCCCTCCCTTGATCATGGCAGTGACAATAGAGCTTGCCATATATTTTATCTTTCCCTGATCGCTTATCACCGGTGTGACGATCAGATCTTCTGGTCTCGTATCTATTGTGGCCTGAAAAAGGTAAACAGGTTGATTGAGCTGTTGAGCAGCATAATAGGCAAGAGTAGTCTTCCCTACCCCAGGCTTTCCTAAAAGGCGTGGGTTGAGGGGGAAATCACCAGAACCCATAACCAGCCAAGCTGCCTTGATCTGAGTTACTAACTCCTCATTGCCGACCCAATGCATCGGTAACTCATCTGGTTGACTGAGATGCAAGATGACACCATCTATGGATACGGTTTCCATTGTAAAGTAATTGATACCTCAAAAATTATAAAGCATATTGAAATGGAAGCGCTTTGCTTTTCTTGGGTTATACCTAAGATAAGAAGCAAATAAATTTTGGATCAATGAATAGAATTCGTATAGCAATATCATTCAATAAAACACACTATTTTATTGCTCCATCTGAGTTTCTGATCCTATAGACTGAAGATCAATTATGCCTGCTACCATCGCTCTTTTTTAAGCAATGGCCGACAGAGAGCAAACGGGGAGCTGAGTGGTGAAAAAAGGAACTCGGTTTTTCTGTCCAACTCTAATCCTTTATGCTTGAATGGCTAAAATTGCCCTTGAAAGGCCTTAATTTTCCAGCGTGGCCTTTTACAAAACGAGACCTTCTTGTGCTACACAATACATTTCTTCTGTTTTTCCGTAACCTCTCAAATCGTTTTATCTCACCGTATTTTCCGTATCTTCCACCCATAGTCTGTATTATGAAATCTCATAAAGCGAATGTCAACTATCCCTCCATCTAATCCTCAAATGCGAGCTCTATCAATCTGTCTAATAGGTTACAAAAAGATAATCCAGCTGTCCTTGCTGCTAATGGAAAGAGAGAATTTTCTGTCATCCCTGGTATAGTATTTGTCTCCAAGATATATACATCTTGAGCGGTTACTATCATGTCTGATCGAGAAAAACCCCTGCACCCAAGCAAACAATGAGCCTTTATTGCAAAGCTTTGAACCTTTTTATAATCATCGCTTGAAATCTGCGCCGGACATATCTCTTGGGACGCCCCAGGCTCATATTTTGCCGTATAACTAAAGAAACGATATTTTTCCTGAGGAATAATTTCGACAACTGGCAAGGCCTCAGGTTCTCGGTTGCCAAGAACACCACAACTTACCTCTCTCCCGTTGATATATTCCTCAAGCATTACTTCTGAACCGATAGCAAAGGCATCTTTCATGGCTTCAACGATTTCTCCTTTTGTAGAGCATATGCTTAAGCCAATGCTCGATCCCTCTTCTACGGGTTTAATTACCACAGGTTTGCCCAAAATAGACAATATACGAACTGGATCAATATCCTGATTCTTGAAAAATACCATTTCTTTGGGGACATTGAGTCCACTATACCGATATAATTCCTTGCTTACTACTTTGTTCATAGCCAAAGCACTTGCTAAGACACCTGAGCCAACATAGGGGAGATGCAAAAGATCAAGAAGCCCTTGAATAGAGCCATCCTCTCCTTTCTTTCCATGGAGAAATAGTAATGCAAGATCAAGATTCTTAGACTCTTCTATTAATCTGAGAAGGTCCCTGCTGGGGTCATATCTTTTCACCTTGTATTTCTCTTTATCGAGATTATCAAATACGTTTTGTCCACTTTTCAAGGATACCTCTCTTTCCCGTGACCACCCTCCAGCAATAAGTGCAACTCTCAGTTTACCCATTATCAACCTCCATATAATATACGTATAATAGATTTTTTAAAAATATCATAAAAAATAAAATAAAATAAAATAAAAAAATGAGCCAAAAAAACACATTATCATCCACTTTCTAAATAAAAAAAGATTCCTTACACTAGCTTAGCTTTTTCCAGTGTAACTATCCTAAGGCAAGCAAAAATCTTACCTACTTAAAAACTATTAATCCTTCCGTTTGTAAAAGGAAAAAATGCAATGAAAAAAAACGTGAGGGTTTAAAAAATGAAGCTTTTTAAAGGAAATTGAAGTTTGAAAAATTAAACAAATAGACAACTACTGTCAAATAAAATTCAAAGTCCCTGAATTCAATGATAATTTTCTGATAATAATTATTTTCATGCCTAGCAAGGCTCTTAAAAGACGACACAGAATTATTCCCATTGAATCAATGCATTACCTCTGTTCAAAACTTTAAGTCTGGCTAAAGTAATTTTTCATATAATCGCCTTTGACAGACATGTTCGTTTTGTTTAAAATATTTAAAAACCCCTAAAGTTAATTATACATAATCTGGAACAACACGAGCGAAATAATTTAACTCTATATTGAATATTCCTAGGGAAATCTTTCCTTTTAAGCCCATAGTTTTTAAGTAATCTTTTTTAATAATTCGAAAATACCTTGTATTGTCAATACAGACTTTCTCAGGGGTGATCATATTTTATGGTCAATTTTCAGATATCTACACCCAAGGGGCACTATTGAGAAATAATATTTAAAGGTATCTGAACAAATAAATGCTGAAACCTTATCATCATCATTTTATAATATAACTACCTGCCCACATAAAGGTACAATATGCAAACAGTTTGGAATAATGTAAAAACAATACTCAAAGATGTAATGGATACAAAAAATTTCTCTATGTGGATAAAACCATTACAATTCCTGGATGCTAGCGAAAATACAATATATCTTGGATGTCCTAATAAATTCTCTCGAAACTGGATGCAGGAACATTATTCTTCCCTCTTTCAGAGTCAACTTTCCAATGTTGGTTGTAATAGCCATAAAGTTATCTTTAAAGTTTTAGCACAGAGAGAATTAATCGCATGCAACCATAATGGAGGTAATGGCAATAAAAAACAATTACTCCTTCCAAACATGCCTAAAAAAATAAGGGCTGGTGAGAAATATTTAAATTCACGCTTTACCTTTAATAAATTTGTTGTTGGGGAATGCAATGAATTTGCATACTCAGTATCAAAGGCATTAGCGAATGGCTCTCATTCTCCTTACAGTTCACTCTATTTAGTGGCCCAAACCGGTCTGGGGAAAAGTCACTTAATCCACGCTATTGGTAACACGATTCTAAAGAAAAAACCCTCGGCAAAAGTTATTTATCTTACTACAGAAGATTTTACCAATGAGATGATATATGCATTAAGGAATAATTTAATCACTCAATTTAAGAATAAATATCGTAGGGCATGTGATGTGCTTCTTTTGGAAGGATTACATTTCCTCAGTGGCAAAGAAAAAACACAGATTGAAATGGGCTATACACTTGATTCTTTGTTTAATGATAGAAAGATGGTTATTTTTAGCAGCCCCCTCATGCCAGAAGAAATCCCGAATATGAAAAAGATGCTTACTTCCAGGTTTACCTCTGGTGTAATAACAAACATTGAAAAACCCAGTTTCCACACACGGCTCGATATCTTAAAACAAAAGGCTCTGGAGCGGAAAATTTCTCTCCCAGAAGATGTAGCCCTTTTCATGGCTGAAAATTTAACTCAAGATGTAAGGCAACTGGAAGGAAGTCTTGACTCTCTTAAGGCCGTCTCCTTTTTCCTAAAAAAGAAAATTAAAGTGGATTTGGCAAAAGAGATAGTTAAACAACTGGTTCCTGTCAAACATCATGCGACAGTCGGGGATATTCAGAAAATAGTGTGTAAATATTTTAAGATTGACAAAGATGCGCTTAAATCAAAGAGTAGAAAAAAAATTATAACCCACCCACGAAGTATAGCCATCTATCTATGCCGCAGATATACTGATAAATCTCTGGAATCTATCGGTCATTTCTTCAATCGAAATCATTCAACAGTGTTATATGATGAGGAAAAAATTAAAAAGAATATTAAAATTGACGATGGCCTTAGAAGGGAGGTAGAATTTCTCTGTCGAAAACTCGAAGATAGGATTGCATGATAAAAAAACTTGCCCTTTTATTTCTGCTATTTTTTATCTCTATTTTTACCATTTACCTTATCTTTCTTTCAATTACATCTATTTCCATCGGTCTGATTAATATAGAGAGGTCTGGATTTTGGATGCCTATTCTGTGTGGGCTTCTGATATTCTTTTTGACTATATTTATAATAAGGCTCATACGATATATTTTTCAACAAACAAAAGCTAAAGACAAATATCCATATATAAAATCATAAGTGCCTAAAGCCTGCCCTGGCGCGACGTGCTTAAATCAAACTGCTAAGTCTATAAGGTACTACATGCTCGGATCAGCCTATTAAGATTATAGGCCAGGTCTGGGCCAGGGTTTAAAGTTTTCTGTAAGTAAGCAGTATGCAGCTCACTTTACCCTATTCCCTGCTGCCTATACTGTATCCAATCCCTATTTCAAAATTCGTAATTCGCAATCATTAAATACCTAAATTCCTAAATCGTATACCCTGACACGAGTCTCTATCACTGAGGACCTGTTTAATGCGTAAAAGAGTTTCATTTTTTCTAAGTGACCATTCAGGGGCCACCAATTCTTCTGGATGGGGATCCCCAGTAAGCCTTTGAATAACCATATCGGGGGGAAGGAGTTCCAAGAAATCACATACAAGATTTACATATTCTTCTTGGTCGAGACATCTATATTTTCCTTCCAGGTATAATTTCTCCATCCCTGTACCTTTGATCACATAGAGCAGATGGACCTTGATTCCATCAATTGCCATTGCTGCTACAGCCTCTGCTGTGGCGAGCATATCAGCCCTATCTTCAAAAGGAAGACCAAGTATCACATGGGTGCAGATTTTTATGCCCCTGTTTCTTGTTGCATTTATGGCCTTTTTAAAGCAGTCAACATCATGGCCCCTGTTTATAGATGTAAGTGTCCTGTCATGAATAGACTGAATTCCATATTCGATCCAGACAAGGTAATCCTTTGCATAACTCTCGAGGAGTGTAAGTATGGATTCATTGATACAATCTGGCCTGGTTCCGATGGACAATCCAACGATATCATCTATTGCAAGTGCCTCTTCATAGAGGCCTTTTAATTTCTCATAGGGTCCATATGTATTCGAAAAGGATTGAAAATACGCAATAAACTTTTGAGCCTTATATCTCTTCCTTAAAAATTCTTTGCCTTTCATTATCTGTTCTGTAATTGATATCCCTTTTTTAAAGGCACCTGTTCCAGATCCACGAGAGTTACAATATATGCATCCACCAGTTGCAATGCTTCCATCTCTATTTGGGCAGGTCAATCCCGCATCCAGAGAAATTTTTTGTACTCTGCAGCCAAAGATATTTCTAAGATAAGAATTTAAATCATAGTAACGATTTCTCATTGTTATTGGCCTATTGATTTTCTTAATATCGCTCTCCGAGGCGTAGGCTCTACGAGCCAGAGGCTGATGCCCAAGAGCTGAGCCCTGAATGCTTATAAATTCCATATACATTCTAACCGTAAAATTGTAAAATGGTAAATAACAGACTAGATATGAAACATTTATCCTGTGAGAGAAGGCTTAGTGCTTCGATTCGCAAATACGGTAACGTATTTTGATGAATCAAAAATGATAAAATGCTCACTCAGCACTAAGTCCTGAGTAAATAAATTCGTTATCGAATTTATGAATCGATGGACTTAGCTGTTTAGCGTGGCGCTGGATAACCAACTCAAAGGGCTAAAATATTACATAAAATAAACCACTTATTGTACGAGAAGAATATGGAAAAGCATCAGCTTGCCGAAATAATTCGGAAAAGATTAAATCTGGAAGATCAGGAATGGTCAATCATCGAAAAAAACCCTAAATTCCAGCAATTATTTCAAAATGCCATTACGGCATCCAGATACCAACTGGTTGCTGAAGTGATTGAGTCTAAAGGATGTCATTCAGGGCATGTAGTTGGTCAAAGGCTTATTTTCGATAGTTCAGGCAATCTCCTTACAAAAGAAAATCCTGATCGCATCTGCTCCTTTTTGATGCCTAACCTCGCGGTTTTGATCAATGCCTTTTTTGAAAATTTCATGAATGGTCGAAATCCTAATGAGGTGATGTTTACTACTACCGGATGTTTCGATACTGGCCCCATGTGTGGTGGATGGGGACATGTTGTTGTCAAAATGACTGCAGAATTGAGACAGTAGTCAAACACCTATGAAAATGAGATAGGATATGGAGGGCCTGTCTTCATCTTTCGAGTAACGACATTCAATAAATCGATACCCGTTTTGAGCGTTGAACCGTAAATCATTCCTTTTTAGATACTGATTCCTTCATTTTTTTCCGTATCCAAAGATATCCTCCAATAATGAAAATAATACCAACAATAAATACGAGGTTATTTTCATTGATTATACCATAAAAAACCGCGGCTATTCCTATAAGACATACAGTGACAACGACCACCTTTTCTCTCATTTTATTGTCAACTTTCTATTGATGTTCATTGCAAATCAGGAAAACGCAGAGAGCTTACCAATAGATGTGTTGGAAAAAGATTTTTAAAAAGCTGGCCATCCAATGAGATAAAGATTCTTGCAAGAAATCTTCATAGCTATTAAGACTGAGCGGGCTTGCTTTCGATAATCAGTTCGTCTTCCTTGTAGCCAAAAAGCAGGAGGATCTCCCCACAAAGGGCCAACATATCTTTTACTGTTAAATGAAGATCCAAATAAATATCTGTTCCAGCTATCTTTTCACACTCTAAAAATTCATGGGGATTTTGACTAAAACAGGTCCTGCCTTCTAAAGAGATATACAATATACTCTCAAAATCATCTTTGTGCTTTCCATACATGATCTCACAGATCTTCAATACCATGGCCTTCCATGAATGCACATCGTGTTTTTCCCCTTTAAAAGAAAAGGATTTTATTGACTTCCCTTTGATATCTTTTTTCATAATCTTTTTGATATCATCCGATATGGGAGGAGACTGAACTTTCAATATGTTTGCTTTTGTTTTGATTTCAGATAACATAAATTTTTTAATAGTTTCTGTGTCAGGCTCATATCCGCATAGATCTTTTGTCGCTTTTGAGATTATATCGGTGAGCCATTTCTCGGGTTCGTTAATGATCGTTTGCCAAGCCTTTGGCAGATACTTATTTACAAGCATTGCCTTTTTCTTTTTGATATAGAAGCTTTCCGCGGTTTTCAGTGCATTTCCAGAAATAACATTCTTCCTTAATAGATAATCTGAAAAGACTTTGGCGATAGTGTCTGCCTTTTCTTTGGGAATCTCTATGATATGAAATCGCTTCTCCTGTAAACTTCCATCCATTAGTGGTAGGAAAAAGTTCCAGATAAGGCCGTTAGTTAATATGGCTAATTTAATGCTCTTTTGTTCAGCCAACTGGAAAAGCTGCTCCTGAAGCTTTAGAGAGCTTGCCAAGTCTTTTTTTACATTAAGAAATATTTTGTTGGTTTTGTCAGATTTCAATAAAAAATCGATATTCCCTTTCCCAACATGGTAGTCCGGTTCGATCTCATCGATATTAAAGGGATCCCATCCCAGCAACGATAATATTTTTAGGACAATACTCTGTTTTATGGCAGCTTCCTCAAGGGAGTCTATTCGATTATCGGATTGTATTTGTTTAATATATTCGATTAAATCCTGCATTATTATCTCCATTTATATAAATCTTTTTTAAAAAACCATTTTCACTGTCGTTCTAAACATTTAGTCGAAACTCATGACACACCTTCTATCTGATTTTATTCAACACTATCAACACAATACTAATTTTATTAGGCTTTTTATTTTACATAATGATAGCAGCTATACGTAACATATCCTGATTTTCTAAATAGATTAATAGGTTACATGGCCCTATTCTCCTCCAGTTTTTTGTTACTGTCAAGCCCTAATGTATCATTAAAGGGATATCCTCTTGCTGATAGTTATTCATATAATTTGGGTACAAATCTTGGTTATCGCTAGTCGGCTTTTTTATGCTATTCCATCTTGAAATATGTATTTTCTGAGGAGGTTCTTTCCCTGCCAGAACACAATTAGATATTCAACGTTCAATTACATCGTTAAATCTGTCGAATTTAAGTGGCAAGCAAAGTTTCAAATCCTCTTTGCTCCAGATCTCCATAATTTGATTTTAAGACGCGGAACTGAGAGTGTCTTGTTTCTTTGTCCAGACTTGATGGTTGCTATTAGAATGGTATAAGGAACGGTCCTTGTGCAGATACAGAGTGAGGCACCATCAGTAAATCCTGAAATAAATGGGCAGAACGCCTGTTTCGTGAAATGCTTCGATAATCTCCAGAATTCCTATCAGCCAGATAAACATAAGGGCACGAAACATATCCCGTTTAAGTATCTTTGGGTTTACTGTGTACGTTTCGGGTTCGTGGAAAAGTGATAATTTCGGAAAAAAGGCCGGAGTGTTCATGCGATATGCTTCGAATCGCTCTCCGTGAAGACGTAGCAATCTCCTTTCTTCGCTCCTGATAACGCTTGGGTAATACACCAAAAACAAGATAACAATAACACACGGAATCAGCAATGTTTCAGTTGCAAGTCCTACCCCTGCACCTCCAATCAT
>Ga0315534_1001544_pt1 | contig 15836 bp, 10 predicted proteins | sample SalMarSW160240MG_FD_203094 | JGI IMG/M metagenome (GOLD analysis project Ga0315534, IMG submission 203094) | Salt marsh sediment microbial communities from the Plum Island Ecosystem LTER, Massachusetts, United States - Salt Marsh Sediment SW1602-40 ... | reverse complement strand
CGCTCCTTGGTGAAGCCGCGTGGGCCACGCTTCCCGAAACCGTGCGCCGCCGGTTTTCCAAACGCCTTGCGCCTGATGAGACGCTTTTCTATCGCGGACAAGTTGTGACGACCGAACTTTCCGGTGCCGGGTGGGTTCTGGCATTTGTCCTGCGTGCCATCGGTGCACCACTCCCCCTAGCACACGGTGCGACGGGGTCCGCGCTCGTTGCCGTCACGGAGGATCCAAGTCTTGGCGGACAGACGTGGACGCGGCTCTACGCCCGTCCCGGCAAATTCCCTCAGGTGATCCACTCCGCCAAGAGGTTCTGCGGGCCGACCGGTCTCGAAGAGTACGTCGGATATGGCATCGCCATGGCACTGACTGTCAGCGCGGAGGAGGGCGCCCTCGTTTTCCGATCGGAAAGCTTTTCCATCGGGTTCGGAAGCTGGCGGTGGCAGCTTCCTAGGATGCTGGAACCGGGATCGATGGAAATTGCGCATCAGGATGAGGGCGATGGAGATTTCACCTTTCGCTTGGTCCTAACGCACCCGCTGTTTGGCCGGCTGGTCCATCAATTGGTGCGATTTGCCGACGAAGACACAATAGAGGGGATTGGTCCGCTGGTCCGCGCGCGTGATCTCGCTCTTGAATGCAGACCTGTTGAAATGCGATAGTCATGAGATTGGTACTTTAGCGGCAGCGCCGCATGGTGCATGACAAAGCAGACGGTTCGAGTTCTCTGGATCTTGATAGGGCTCTGCCTCAGCGCGGGCGTGATTGCCGGGATCGTTCTCTTGCTCGGTCCACCCGATCGGCCGTGGCGGGAGGCCGTGCGCGAGTTGTCCACCCTTGTGGATGTGCTGGCGCTGCTATTCTGGATGGGCATCTTTGCAATCTATTTGGCACGCCGACGCACCCGCAAGTGACGGCTCAGCGGGTGATCGTGCGGCAGACCGCCGTCACGCCTTGCCTGCAGCCGATCAGCGGGATAAGAAGCCAGCCTTTGCGGCCCGGACTTGGGCTTCAGGAGAGGTGGCTGAGTGGTTGAAAGCACCGCACTCGAAATGCGGCATACTCGCAAGGGTATCGAGGGTTCGAATCCCTCCCTCTCCGCCAGCTAGAGTGTTCGCGTAAGTTCGCTCAGCCGCCACAGCTCACGACCGCGCCGAAATTTAGATAGATACTTATCCGCCGTTGCCCACAGAAAGCGTTCGCATCAGTTCTTGTGCGAGCGCTCAAATCCACGTTTTCTACTGGGGTGAGTGGCTGCGCAGGGTGCTCAGCCAATCCTTACGCGCTCGTTCCTGTTCTCTGACGGACGAGACTCCTTCCCGACGGTGTTTGTAATGTCAGTTGCAATTCCAAAATCCGCCGCGCTCGTCGATTTGGCGCAAGGCAAGAGAATTGACCGGACTCAACTCGACGAACTGGTCGCGGCGCGAGCTTTCGAATTGCGTGAGTTGGGCGCGGGCCCAGGCTCTCGATTGGTCATCTGCCATGACAACAGCACGGCCATCCTGATTGATATCCTCGCGATCTGGCACCTTGGAGCGATCGCGGTGCCGCTGTCGACGTCGCTGATCGCGGCTGAGCGCGAACGTTTGGCCGTGCGTCTGCGTCCCAAGCTTTGGATCGGTGAAGGAGGACCGGCCGAAGTACAATTCGTTGAGCTGGTCAACTTACAAGGCGGCGATGCGCCGGCCAACAAACTGCCCGCCCAGCCGAGTCCCGATGATAGTACGGCGCTCATTCTTTGGACGTCAGGAACAACGGGACAACCAAAGGGCGTCGTGCTGAGCCACGGCGCATTGCGAAGGCGGCTTCGTGCCAACATCAAACATATTGGAGAACACCGACTTGCGAGTGCCCTTCAGTTGCTGCCGCTGCACTTCGGGCATGGCTTGATCGGCAACGCGCTCACGCCGCTTGCCGCTGGCGCCACGCTTCATCTCGGGCTCCAACCAGGTATGTCCGGCCTAGCTGACCTGGGACGCGTGATTGATGATCATTCCATCTCGTTCTTGACTTCCGTGCCGTCTCTTTGGCGTGTGGCGCTGAAGGTTTCAAACGCCCCGAAACGGGATACGCTCACCAGGGTTCACGTCGGCTCAGAACGGTTGCCGACACCGCTCTGGCAGTCGATTGCCTCTTGGGCCGGCGGAGCCGATGTCTACAACATGTACGGCATGACGGAGTCGTCCAATTGGATCAGCGGCGTCGGCGGCGCAGAGGCAAATTTTGTTGAAGGCGCGGTTGGCACGCCTTGGGAGGGCGCATTCAATGTTCTTTCTGAAGACGGGGCCGTGCTCACGACCGGTACCGGTGAGGTTGTGGTGCAAAGCCCCTCGCTGATGTCGGGCTACCTTGATGATGCTAAAGGCACGTCAAGTGTCTTATCGGATGGCTGGTTGCGAACCGGCGATATTGGTGAACTCGACGCCAACGGCGCGCTTCGTCTCGTGGGTCGTATCAAGAATCAAATCAACAATGCGGGTATCAAAGTCTCTGCCGAGGCGGTCGAGCAATTGCTGGAGTCGCATCCGGATATTCGGGAGGCTTGTGCATTTGGACGCGCTGATGCCGTTTCAGGCGAAGTTGTCGCCGCAGCCGTCGTCGCGCAGCCAGATCGCGCCATTGATGCTTCCAAGCTTAGACGCTGGTGTGAAGATCGTATCCGTCGGGAAGCGGTTCCCGCCACGATACATATCGTAGATGCACTTCCCCGCAATACACGCGGCAAACTTGATCGTGCCAGTCTCATAGACAGCCTCATAGGCGGGACAGGAGGTGCTCAATGAGCAACTCGGGACGCTCATGGAAACCGGGTAGACCGGTTTTGTTGACGACCGAGCGCTTCTCCCTCGAAAGCATGACTAAGCTTCAAGCGGCGAGGGCCACCTATGCGTGGAGTTTCGACCCGGAAATAATGCATCCTCTCGGATTTTCCGCCGGCAACTGGTCGCCGTATCGTTGGTTCAAGAGCCACAAGAAATTCAACAATCGAAACAAGTTCATGCTCGCCATCCGCCCGAAGGGCAGCCGCAAGCTGATTGGCTACGAGAGATGCTATGTAAGCCCAAATGGAATTGGGTTTCTGACTGTTGCAATCGGTGATCGCAGTTGGTGGGGGCGCGGTGTGGTCCTTGAGACTCGCGCCGCAATCATTGATTTTTTGTTCGAGGATGTTGGATGTCAAAGAATCTGGGGCACGCCAACAGCGCGGAACTTTCCGTCAATCTACAACTATCAGGCCCTGGGCTTCACATACGAAGGGACGCTGCGCCGCAACGCTTATGATCATGGGCGCCAGGAAAACGTCGATTCCTTGATGTTCGCCATGCTTCGCGAAGAGTGGCTCGCGCAACGCGCAAAAAAGCCAGAAACATCTCAGCCTGAAACGGAAACCCCATGAACCCAACTGACTCGGCACGCGCGTATGTCGCCGATGCACTTGGCAAACCTATTGAAGACATTCCGCACGATGCTGCGATCGGCGACCTCGACGGCTGGGACAGTCTTGGTCACATGCGCCTAATGCTCCTTCTGGAGCAGAAGCTTGCGCGCCCACTCGCACCCGACGAGATTGTTCACATTCGATCTGTCAGTAACATTGCGGATTTGCTGTCGCGCACGTCGTGACGACGAAGTTTTCGTAAGAAGCGACCGTCTCCCAGCGTTCGAACGAGAAAATTTGCGTTGCAGCGCCTTATAATATCGCAACATTCGCGGACTCCCTCTCCGCCAACTAGTCAGTCCGAGATTTGGCGCGCTCTACTGCATCCATGACCATACGTTTTGCTTCGGCCGCATCGCCCCAGCGGCCAATGCGTGCCCACTTATCTGGCTCAAGATCCTTGTAGTGTGAGAAGAAGTGCTCGATCTGCTTCATCGAAATCTCGGGAAGGTCGGTGTAGTTGGCGATCTTGTCGTAACGCATGGTGAGGCGGCTGCTCGGGACCGCAATGACCTTCTCGTCTCCCCCGCCCTCATCCTCCATAATCAGCACGCCTACGGGGCGGCAATTTATGATTGCGCCGGGCACGATCGCGCGCGTGTTGCACACGAGCACATCTATTGGGTCGCCGTCCTCTGAGAGCGTATGCGGCACGAACCCGTAATTTCCCGGATAACGCATCGGCGTGTAGAGGAAGCGGTCGACGACAAGGGTGCCGGATGCCTTATCCATCTCGTACTTAATCGGCTCACCTCCCACGGGAACCTCAACGATCACATTGATGTCATGGGGCGGATTTTCGCCGACCGCAATTGCGTCAAGACGCATTCACCTGGCTCCCTCTTTCCAATGGCGTATTTGGCTTGGTTGCGGCCAACAGGGCGGTCAGAACGCCGCTAAGGTCACTTATCGTACCTCCAAACCGTGCGCTCAACCACTCTCAGAGCGGGCGATGAAACCAATCGCACGCCAATAGAGTGCTTGCCGTGGGCGCGCCGAAGGGGTTTTAATTGCGGCTGGGCCCCATCTGCAAGGCGCAGAGGCAAAAAAGAATGAGTGAGCCCGGGAGGAAAAACAGGCAGCTTGCCCACGCGGACGAGGTTCGCGCGGCAGCTGAATCTGTCTCGCTTGCGGCAAGCTCGGCACTTGCCGCATCGTGGCGCCGCTCGTTGCATTACTATTGTTTGGATCCCGAAACTCAGGCGCCGCCCGGCAGGGTCGACGAGACTGAGTTACGCGCTGCGCGCGAACGTCTCGGTCGGCTTGCGGAGATTGCCGCGCCCACAATCGAGCGTCTTTTGCGCGCCGTCGGTCGCTCAGGCTGCTCGGTGTTGCTCACCGATTCAGAAGGACTGATTGTTGAGCGGCGCGGGATGGCTGGAGACGATGAGGCCTTTGCCGAAATGGGCCTGTGGGCTGGGGTGAATTGGAGTGAAGGACACGAAGGTACCAACGGGATCGGCACCTGTTTGGTTGAGCAGCGCCCAGTTATCATTCATCGCAACCAGCACTTTTACACGCGGAACACCGACATGAGCTGTATCGGAAGTCCGGTGTTTGATGCCGGTGGACGCCTGGCGGCAGTGCTTGATGTGTCTTCCTGCCGTGCCGACCTCAGTGAGGAACTGACCTGTCTCATCGCGACGGTCGCTTCGGACGCGGCGCACCGAATCGAAAGTGACAATTTCCGCGCGGCTTTTCCCGGCTACCGTATCGTCATGGCGCCGACCGACGGCCACCACGGATCGGCGCTGTTGGCGGTTGACGGCTACGATCTTGTCGTGGGGGCAACTCGGGTCGCGCGCCAAATATTGGACCTAACGGACGATGTTCTTGCCACCGGGCGCCCACTCCCCGATGTCCTGGCAAACAGCAAGCAAACATCGGATCTGCGCGCCGCCGAACGGGCGGAATTGCAGCGTGCCTTGGCCCGCAGCGATGGCAACGTATCCGCCGCCGCGCGCGACCTCGGCATTGGCCGAGCGACCCTTTATCGGCGCATGAAGCGGCTCGGGTTATCCGAAAGCCCGTCTCCGACCGCCCCCGAAGAGCATCAAGCTCCCCTGGAATTGTCTCACAATTGAGACAGGTCACGACTGGCCGGTGATGGGCCCATGGTGACGGGCCGACAGCGCACGCGCTAACTAGGGCTTAAGCCAGACGGACTGGCGGCAAGAGCATTCAAGAACCAAAACTGAAGTATCGGATTGGCAGGGCAACCTGAACAGTCTTCCGATTCTATGGAGGAGACAATGATTGAACAAGCAATGTCCGAGCTGTCGCAGCAAATGCGCGTTCGGCCACGCTATGACAACTTCATCGGCGGCCAGTGGGTCGCGCCGGTCAAGGGACAATACTTTGCAAACATAACGCCTGTCACCGGCAAGCCACTGTGTGAGGTGGCCCGATCGACCGCTGAGGACATCGAGCTCGCACTCGATACGGCCCATGTCGCGAAAGACAAATGGGGCCGCACAGCAGCCGCAGAGCGTTCGGCTCTGCTCAACAAGATCGCCGATCGCATGGAGTCGAACCTCAAGCTATTGGCGATGGTCGAAACGCTCGACAACGGGAAGCCGATTCGCGAAACGATGGCGGCCGACATTCCGCTCGCCATCGACCACTTCCGTTACTTTGCGAGCTGTATTCGTGCCCAGGAAGGCTCGATCAGCGAAATCGACGATGATACGGTCGCCTACCACTTCCACGAGCCATTGGGCGTCGTCGGCCAGATCATACCGTGGAATTTTCCGTTGCTGATGGCGGTGTGGAAGTTGGCTCCAGCACTTGCCGCGGGCAACTGTGTCGTTCTAAAGCCCGCCGAGCAAACACCAATGGCCATCATGGTGCTAATGGACCTCGTCGGGGACATTCTGCCTCCCGGTGTGCTCAACGTTGTCAATGGCTTTGGCGTCGAGGCGGGTAAACCGCTCGCCTCCAATCCACGCATCGCTAAGATTGCATTCACGGGCGAGACGACGACGGGGCGGCTCATCATGCAGTATGCGGCCGAGAACATCATCCCGTGCACGCTCGAGCTTGGCGGCAAGTCTCCTAACATCTTCTTTTCCGACGTTGCCGATGCAGATGACGACTACTTCGACAAGGCTCTGGAAGGCTTCACATTGTTTGCCCTAAACCAGGGCGAGGTGTGTACGTGTCCGTCGCGAGCATTGGTGCACGAGAAGATCTACGACAGGTTCATGGAGCGTGCCATTGAACGCACGAACAATGTTAAGCAGGGCCACCCGCTCGATCCCACGACAATGATCGGTGCCCAAGCCTCCAACGATCAGATGGAGAAAATTCTTTCGTACATCCAGATCGGCAGGGACGAAGGGGCACGGGTGCTTGCTGGCGGGGCGCGCTCGATCCTCGAGGGCGAACTGGCCGAAGGCTACTACGTCAAGCCGACGATCCTTGAAGGCCATAACAAGATGCGTGTCTTCCAGGAGGAGATCTTCGGTCCGGTCGTATCTGTCACCAAGTTCAAGGACGACGAGGAAGCGCTCGAGATTGCGAATGACACGCTCTACGGTTTGGGCGCTGGCGTTTGGACCCGCAACGGTAACCGTGCCTACCGTTTCGGACGCGCGATCCAAGCCGGTCGCGTCTGGACCAACTGCTACCATCTCTATCCGGCGCACGCTGCGTTCGGTGGTTACAAGCAGTCGGGCGTGGGCCGTGAAAACCACAAGATGATGCTTGAGCACTATCAGCAGACCAAGAACATGCTGGTGTCCTACAGCAACAAAGCTTTGGGCTTCTTTTAAGGACGGCACCGGGTCGCGCGCCGGTCATCGCCGGCGCGCGGCTTCTTACACCGAAAAGATCAAATTTGCACTTGTGAGCATCCGAGCGTGGCGTCAATTGCGGCGCTGCTCCATCCGCTTTCTGGACGCAAGAGGTAGGACATGAGCGCTTCATCTGGCACGGCCGCAGCCGAGAACACACCCTTCGAGCAGTTTGGGAAATCATCGATCGATGAGGCCGGATATCAAGCAGAATACCGCCACTCGATCGATGATCCCGTCGGCTTCTGGAGCAAGCACGGGTCACGGCTGGAATGGATAAAGCCTTATACGAGGGTCAAGAACACGTCGTTTGACCCAGAAAATATCGTTATCAAGTGGTTCGAGGACGGCAGGCTCAACGTGTCGGCCAATTGCATTGATCGACACTTGGCGGAACGGGGCGATCAGATTGCAATCATTTGGGAAGGCGACGATCCAAACGAGAGCGAGACGATCACCTATAAGCAGCTTCACGAGCGCGTTTGCAAGCTTGCGAATGTCTTCAAGTCCCACGGTGTTAAGAAGGGCGACAGGGTCACCATCTATCTCCCGATGATTCCGGAGGCAGCCTATGCGATGCTCGCCTGTGCACGCATTGGTGCGATCCACTCCGTCGTCTTCGGCGGTTTCTCACCCGACAGTTTGGCTGATCGCATCGCGGATGCTGACAGCCGTTTCGTAATCACGGCGGACGAAGGACTACGTGGCGGCAAGACAGTCCCGCTGAAAAAGAACGCGGATGTGGCCCTGCAAAAGGTCGCAAAGGGTGGAGAGACGGTCGTCGTCGTGCGCCGTACCGGCAATCCAGTGCCCTGGACCGAAGGCCGCGATTATTGGCTGCACGAGGAGATCGAAAAGGCTTCGCCAGACTGTCCGCCAGTTGAAATGAACGCCGAAGATCCCCTGTTCATACTCTATACGTCCGGGTCAACGGGCAAACCGAAAGGCGTCTTGCACACCAGCGGAGGTTATCTGGTTTACGCCTCGATGACGCATCAGCATGTCTTCGACTATCAGGATGGCGACATCTATTGGTGCACGGCGGATGTCGGCTGGGTCACAGGGCACAGTTACATCGTCTACGGGCCCCTTGCCAATGGCGCGACGACTTTGATGTTTGAGGGCGTGCCAAGCTATCCTTCAGCGTCGCGCTTCTGGGAGGTTGTCGACAAGTGGCGCGTCAACATTTTTTACACCGCGCCGACAGCCATCCGCGCACTCATGGGGGCTGGTGATGATTTCGTGGTCAGCTCAGACCGATCTTCGCTGCGGCTGTTGGGGAGTGTCGGCGAGCCCATCAATCCCGAAGCATGGGAGTGGTACAACCGGGTTGTCGGAAATGGCCGCTGCCCGATCGTGGATACCTGGTGGCAGACGGAGACAGGCGGCATCATGATCACGCCTCTGCCCGGCGCCACCAAGTTGAAACCAGGCTCCGCCACAAAGCCCTTCTTCGGTGTCAAGCCTGCACTTGTCGATGATAAGGGGACGATCCTTGAAGGTCCCGTCCAAGGCAATCTTGTGATTTTGGACAGTTGGCCAGGCCAGGCCCGCACTATTTATGGCGATCACGAACGCTTCGTGCAGACTTACTTTACGACCTTCCCGGGCACGTACTTCACCGGCGATGGATGCCGGCGCGATGAAGATGGCGACTATTGGATCACGGGACGCGTCGATGATGTGATCAACGTCTCCGGTCATCGCATGGGAACCGCTGAGATTGAGAGTGCTCTTGTGATGCACCCGAAGGTCTCTGAGGCAGCTGTGGTTGGATATCCCCATGAACTCAAAGGGCAGGGCATTTATTGTTATGTCACGCTCAATTCAGGCGAGAGCGCGAATGACGATTTAAAGAAGGAACTGGTGAGCTTCGTGCGAAAGGAGATCGGTCCGATCGCATCACCGGATCTCATTCAGTTTGCCCCTGGGCTGCCGAAAACTCGATCTGGAAAGATCATGCGGCGCATCCTGCGCAAGATTGCAGAGGATGATTTTTCAAATCTCGGCGACACGACGACTCTTGCGGACCCGTCGGTCATCGACGATCTCGTTCAAAACCGGCAGAATGTCTCGACCTAAAGGTGATGCAGGCGGCCATGGCTACCTGTGGCCGCAACGCAAGAATTGACCCCTGACGGCAAATATCGAGCGTTCTGTGAGACGCCGCGAGGCATGGGGTCAGTTGGCTCCAGGGCGGTGTGCCGCCCGGCCAGCCTTTGCCCCCCGTCCGGGCTTCACCATAACGTCCAATATACAGCCGACTTTCACGTTTCTGCCACAAGGGAGTCCCGATTTCGCCATAGCAGGTGACACCTTATGCGCGGACGAGTACTTAATCGCCGCGTAAGCCTGCGACGGGGGCAGCTTGATCACATTAGGTCTCAACTGGCGAACTTCAATCGCATGCATTTTCATGGCCGCAGCCGTTGTTTGCGGAAGGGAAGCACATGCGCAAGAGCAGGCGCCGGCGCCGGGGGCGGACCAACCGCAGGTCGACACTGCCGACGTCTCGGCCACGCCGGCGCTGACGTCTTCTCGGATAAAAGCCAAGATTGACGAGGTCGAGGCTCGCAAGGATCTGGATGCGGCGCCGCGTGATCAAGCTCTTGCCCTCTATCGCAAAGCACTCGCGGCATTGGAAGCGGCCGAATCCAACCGTGAGGCAGCCGCTGAGTTTCAAAAGACGATCGAAGAATCGCCGAAGAAAACAGACTCGATAAAGAAGCAATTGGACAGCCTGCAGTCATCGGCAGGTCCAAAGATTGCAGGATTGCAGTCCGCCATCGGAGCAATGTCACTAGGCGATGTCGAACAACAACTGACAACCGCGCAGGGCGAGTCAGCTAAGCTCGGGTCCGAACTCACCCGACTTGATACGGCGCTGCGCGACATTGCCTCGCGCTCAACGACGGCGCGCGCAGAGCAAACCGATGAGCAAAAGAAACTTGATGCCCTTGCTGAGGCGAGTACGGCTGATGAAGAGGACAGTTCTTCGCCAGTGGTGGATGCAAAACGCGCTTCGATTGCTGCCGAACGCCTAGTAAGGTCTTCCAAGATCAATCTTCTCGAGCAAGAAGTCATCAGCCTACCGGCGCGGAAGGCACTCATTTCGGCATCCCGCGATTTGGTTGCCGCCCAGCTTGAGGAACTCCAAAAGCAAATTCCGCTCCTTGAGGGACGGGCCAACGAACTACGCAAAAGCGATGCAGTGGCGAAGCAGGCGGAGTCAGAACGTGTCACACGTGAGCTGTCTGACAAGCATCCGATTTTACAAGCCTACGCGAAGGCCACCTCAGATCTGCACGAGAGACGGACCGCGCTAACGCGATTTATTGAAAAGGCGCAACGGGATCAAGCGGTAATCAGTGCCGATATTGCGCAGCTAAAGGAGACGCTCGCGAGCGCGCAGCAGATCTTGGAAATTGGTAGCGTCGGCTCGGATCTGGGCGAGTACCTCCGCGAAATGCGCGACCAACTCCCGATCCTTTCGAAACTCCGTGACAGAATCCGGGATCGCGATGAGGATATCGTTGAGGCACGTTTGCAGCGTCTCAACGTGGAACAAAGGCGGCGTGCCCTGCTCGATCCGGAGCTTGCCGGCAAGCGAGTCCTTTCAGAGGGTGGCCTTGACACGGATAAGGATTGGAATGAACTACGCCCGAAACTTGAAGAGCTCATGGCCGCCAGGCGCGAGGCTCTTGCGCAGCTGAGCGAGACACGCGCCTTAGAGATTGAACAGCTTGCCAAGCTCAACGCTGCCAATCGCGAACTGAAGAGCCATACGGAGCAGCTTCAAGAGCTCTTGAGCAGTCGGTTGTTGTGGTTGCCGACCTCAGCCCCACTCGGTCGAACTTGGTGGGATCAGATCAGGACAGCCGTCGACTGGCTCTCGACTGGTGAGAGTTGGAAGCGGACGGCCCAAGCGCTTTGGGGGCGGACTCAAAATGCACCGCTTTTAACGGCCCTGGTTCTGCTCGCCTGCAGTTTGATCCTCCTGTTCCGCAGACGATTGGTTCTGAGGCTCAATGAGATTGCCAATGCGGTGGGCAAGGTGTCAAAGGACAACTTCTTGCTCACTCCCCGAGCACTAATAATCACGACTGTTATCTCATTGCCGTTGCCACTCCTCATGGGCTACGCGGGGAGGCTGCTTGCTCGCCCGCCTACCGAGCTGGAGTTTGCCGCAACGGTTGGAAGCGGTCTCGTTTCGGCGGCGATCGTTTTGTTCGTTATTCGCTTCGTGCAAAATCTCTGCATTCCTTCTGGACTTTTGCGTGCCCACTTTGAGTGGCGCGACCGCGAATGCCAGGGTATTTCGCGCAATCTTCACAGATTGGCGTTTGTGATCACACCGATAGCCTTTCTGTTGGGCATGATCGACGCCAGCAATTCTCAGACTTACCGGGATGGTCTGGGACGATTGGCGTTCATCGTCGGAGCAATTGCCCTTTCCCTCTTCGTCTTCCGGATCGTCAGCCCCCGCAAACGTCCCGTTGCTTCAAGGCTCTCTCCTGAAGGTGCGCTTTGGTTGACACGCGGCATATGGTACCCGGTGCTTGGTGCTGCACCGCTTGCACTCGCTGCCCTTTCTGTCTTTGGCTACTACGATAGCGCCACACAGCTTCAAACACGGCTAGCAGTTACCATCGCAATCGTTTTCCTGGGATTGCTGGCCTACGCTGTCGGCATCAGAGAACTCCTCGTTGCGCGGCGTCGCTTGGAAGTTGTGCGGGCGCAGGAACGGCGCAAGAAAGCCAGCGAGACGGCAGCCGTGATCGCGGAAACTAAATCCAGTGGTGATGCCAGCCCACACGTCATCGATGATTCCGAGATTGATGTTGCATCTATCAGCGAGCAGACCCGCAATCTGCTGGGCATGTTGACATTGGTGGGCATCGGCGTGGGGCTTTGGCTCACGTGGAAGTCCTTATTGCCTGCGCTGGGCTTGCTCGACGAAATTTCCCTTTGGACACAGACGATCACCACCGATGCTGGCACGAAGGTCGTTCCAGTTACGCTCTTCAACTTCTTGATTGGCATCGCAATTGGCGTTCTCACGTTGGTAGCTGCGCGCAATTTGCCGGGGCTTCTCGAGTTCACGCTTCTCCAACGAATGGCTATCGAGCCAGGCACACGCTATGCGATTACGTCGATCAGCCGATACTGCATCATTACCATCGGCATCGTAATTGCCTTCCAGTCCATTGGCGCGGACTGGTCGCAGCTACAGTGGATTATCGCAGCGCTTGGCGTCGGCGTCGGCTTCGGCCTGCAGGAAATCGTCGCCAATTTCATCTCGGGTCTCATTATATTGTTTGAGCGCCCCATCCGCGTCGGCGATACCGTGACGATTGGCGATGTGAGCGGTACCGTGTCTCGAATCCAAATCCGGGCGACAAGCATTACCGATTGGGACAATCGCGAGATTCTCGTTCCCAACAAGTCACTGATCACGGACCGCGTGACGAATTGGACATTGAGCGAACCGGTGACGCGTTTGCTCTTCAACGTTGGGGTCGCGTACGGCACGGACACCGACCGCGTTCAAGAGATCATGCTGGCGGTCATTCGGGCAAATCCGCTGGCATTGGAAGTGCCACCCCCAAGTGTGCTTTTCATGGGCTTTGGTGACAGCTCTCTGGACTTTGAAGTCCGCGTATTTGTCGCGCAACCTAATCAGCGCCTGCGTGCTTTGCATGAGCTTCATACCGGAATCTATCGGGCCCTCAATGCGAATGGCATTGAGATCCCGTTCCCGCAGCGCGACCTTCATCTAAAGTTGCGTGATGTTGCAGATTCCGTAGAGGCCGGGCAGTCAAGGCTGCAGCCGCGAACCCGCCACGAGGCTGCTGAGTGATCATTGGAGGCGTTGCCGCGCAGGGCGTGTAGCGGGACCTACCATTGTCTGGCTTGTGCGGAGCGGGTTGGGTCAGCCATCCGATGGCAGGTCTACGAGCGGCCGAATCTGTACAGCCGAAAAGGTAGGCGGCGCTGGGGGATTTCGGACGTAACAGGCCTTCAAAAGCCCAGGATTCCGGACAGTCGCCTGACCGAATTCCGCACGTAGCACCGCAACCACCAGGTCGGCCCAAGTATCTTCAGATTATAGAAAAACCCATGCGGCGTGTGCAGCGGGTTCCCCGTCCAAGAACCGCGGATGGGTCGCGGAAGGCCCCGGCGCAACCTTGAGCGCTCACCTTTTGAAATGATAGCGGATGGGAGCTCATCGCAATGTCCGACGATCTTGGGCACAACACCATAGATTTGAAACTTGAAGCGCCAAGGTTGGCGCATGTCCGTATCGACGGGCCAGTATCGCTTTAGCGGAACCAGAAACTTCTTTGCGCCGGCCTGACTTATCAAATATGCGACTGTGCCGGCCGGGACACGCGAGTAGCGCACGAGGATGTGCGATCCGTCGAGACGGCCAATGGGCTTTACCGCGCGTGAGTTGTCGCCTGAGAGGTGGACGATATCCCAACCTTCTGGGAGCGTCGCAAGAATGTTCTTCAGATGTTCAGCGAAATTCTTGGGAAGTATCGCGTCGTCCTCAAGCACCAGCGCAGATGGAAGCACGCGATCGACGATAATGCTGGCCACCTTGAGGTGGCTTGCATAGCAGCCAATTTCTCCGGCATTCAGTTGGGAAACCTGCTTCTTGCTTACAAAGAAATAGTCCTCAAGGTTAGCTGGAACCTCTAAGCCATCCACGGCCGAAACGCGTTCGGCATTGATGCCGACATCGCGCAATCCATTCTCGATGGCGATGCGACGCCCCTCATCACAATCCCTATTGATGTAAAAGCTTGAGATAGAGATGCTGCGGCCCCGAACGGGTTCAAGTGGCGCGCTATGCTGCAAGGGTACGCGGTCGGCGAGACCGGTCGCACGTTCCATTGGTGCTCCAAAGACTTCTCCGTCGGTATTCATACTCACCAATTACTGCTGGTCTAGTGCGCAGCGATTGGCCACACAAATCTAGTCCGCTGTGCGAGGTGCCGAGTAGTGCCACTGAACACTCCTGTATGGAAGGCATGTACGTGGTTCTGTCTGTGGGGCTTTGGACGGTACCCTCAATGGCCATACTTGAGATGGGTGCCATCTAAAGTTGAAGTGCGAGCGCATCGTTCGCTTGGCTTCATTGCAACCAATGCACTACGCAGGACATCGGACGTCAAGGACCCAAACTCCGTGCCACCTGCCTTCGTCGGTTCGGCGCCCCGCGTCAGCGATTCGGTTGAAGTCCTGGCTCCCCTTTGGCTGGAACTCTTCTAAGTGTGACAGATCGTGCACAAGAATGGGGTATCCTATGAGTCTCGATGCTCGGCTCGCCAACCTCTTGCGGAACCAGTCGATCACCACACCCCCGAACGGGTGAAATGCTTGGCGGCGCCGAAACATATGCACCAATCGCGATGAGCGAAGGTGCCAACGCAGGAAACGATGCCAGACCTCGGGTGTTGCGCCTCTGCAACTCAAAGCTGCTGAACCGTCTGCATACCTACTTAATGATTTGAGATCTAATCAAATCCGATGTTGTTTATGGCACAAATGTGCCCTTTTTTGGAGGCGGAGGGGGCACGTTCAGTTAGCGGCGTTTGAGAGTCAGGTAAACGTCGATGTGGGAACGATGCAAGTATTCTGAATCTGCGTACGGAGTTTTAGGTCAGGTCGTTGCGTACATCCGCGGGCGCAAGCCCGCCAAGCGTTTCACATGCGCTCAGGAGGCTTCGCAATTGTCTACCCGGTATTCCTCGGCATCCGCCGCTACCGCTCGCCGCACCATCCTCACCGCCGTCAGCGCGCTCGTCCTGGCCGCAGCGTCCATCATCACAGCGCCGGATCAGGCGATGGCAGCAGACTGTTCTGGGGTCACCAATACACTCTCGGGCAGCAATGCAGGCAGACAGAATGCCATCGGAGAAAATGGTGGGTCGTCGACGTTCTTCTGTTCGGGCAACATCCTCGATGGGAATAACGCTGGCCGTCAGAACGGTAATGGCGACGGGTACAATTTTTTCGGCAATGTTCCGGGTAACGGATACGCGGATATCCGCGACAATGAGGTGCATGGGAATAGTTCTGCTCGCAGAAACGGCAATGCTAGCACGGTGTATGCCTTGGGCGGCGGGCAGGACGGACGCGCAGTCATTGTTGCGAATTATATCGATGGCAATGGGTCTGGCAGCAACAACGGATCGTCGTCCGGAATTGGTTCCGGCAACGCCACACTGACGAACAACTGGATCGATGGGAACAACTCCGGCAGCGGCAACGGCGCGGCCGCAGGCTCCGCATACGCATTCCTCAACCATAACGTGATCGTCGGCGACGACTCAGGCAGCGACAACGGCACGTCGACTTCCTTCGGCTCCGGCAATGCCGACCTGGCGTACAATTACATTGACGGCAATGGTTCCGGAAGCGGCAACGGTCAGTCCACTATTGCGGGCAACGGCAGCGCCACTCTGACTGGCAATTGGATCGTCGGCGACGACTCAGGCAGCGACAATGGAATCGGTGGTCTCGGCAACGGCAGTGCAACGCTGACGAACAACGGGATATTCGGAAACCGTTCAGGCAGCGGCAACGGCACCGCCGCC
>Ga0315534_1001543_pt1 | contig 15841 bp, 8 predicted proteins | sample SalMarSW160240MG_FD_203094 | JGI IMG/M metagenome (GOLD analysis project Ga0315534, IMG submission 203094) | Salt marsh sediment microbial communities from the Plum Island Ecosystem LTER, Massachusetts, United States - Salt Marsh Sediment SW1602-40 ... | reverse complement strand
CCACTGGTCATTGAAGAGGAAGTAAAAGGTGTTCTAACTGTTATATCCAGGAAAAAAAGAAGGTTTTCCAGGGACAGTATAAATTATATTGAAAATGCCAGCATGCAGTTAGGTGTCATTATAGAGAATACGATGCTTTTCGAAAAGATGAATTTTTCGAACAGGAAAATAAAGACACTTCTCGAACTCAATCGGTCGATCGTTGCGATTTTGGATCTAGAGCTTCTCTACAAAAAGGTTCTCGACGGGATTCCATCTATAATCCCCTCATATTCGTCATACATAATGCTTATAGATAAAGAGAGTGATGAATTGACAATTGTTGCAAGGAAAGTTCCTGGCAGATACAGTCACAAGCAAATAAGAATCAAAGTAGGAGAGGGTATTACCGGCTCTGTTGCCAAAACAGGGAAAGCCATTATGGTTCCTGATGTTAAAAAGCACAAGGGATATATAGAGAAACTTAAGGAAATTAAATCTGAAATTGCCGTACCTCTTGCTGTAAAGGGAAAAGTTATAGGTGTTTTGAACTTCGAGAGTAATGACTTGAATGCCTATAAAAGCCAGGATGTTGAAATATTAACCGCATTTGCGAACGAGATGGCAATAGCAATTGAAAATGCAAGGCTTTATCAGGAATTTAAGGAAAGAACTTTGCAGTTGGAACTTATAAACAGAGTAATGAAAGAGACTGGGAAAACGTACGATATTAATGCTCTATGCAGGAAACTGTGTGAAGTCATCCAGGGTAACTTCTACTATGACCACACATTGCTTTTTCTTCTGGATGAAAAAGGTGAAAATGTAATTCTAAAAGGTTACGCAGGTCTTCCTTATGAAATCCAGGAATTCCATCAAAACATAAAAAACGGTTTATTTGGTCAGTGTGTTAGAACGAAAAAAAGCGTGCTTGTGAACAATACGAAGGAAAACAAGGTTTTTATCTCAGAATTGCCAAAAGAGGAAACCGCTCTATCCGAATTGGATATCCCTATCCTTTCTGGAGATAGCGTGCTCGGGGTTCTTGCACTTCAATCGAGAACGCAGGACGCTTTCAGTGAATGGGACATTGTTGCAATGGAAACAATATCTGAACACATTGCCTCATCGCTTGATAATGCTAAGTTATATTCTGACTTGAGATATAGAATTTCTGAACTGTCGAGTCTATATGAGATAGGTATCGAGCTTTCATCCTCAAGAAACATAGATGAACTTCTCGATAAGATGTACATAAGCACAAGGGAGTTTACGAAAGCAGGGACCTTTTATGTTGCTTTGCTTAATAAGCGAGATAATACCGTAAGATTTGCAGTAAATTATGAGGAAGGGAAAAAGAAGAAACAGGAAGTGTTTAGTCTGGACGAACTAAAAGGATATACGGGTTGGATATTGAATAACGACCAACCGATACTAATAGGAAACCTCCAGCGGGAAAGGAAAAAATATCCTGTAAAGCCGATTTTAGATGGTTTGAACATGCTTTCTTATCTTGGTGTACCCATCAAATTTAAAAATAGGGTTATTGGTGTTCTTTCAATGCAATCTCCAGAGGAAGATATTTTCGACTCTTCGACCCTTAATCTTTTTACCACTTTTGCAAATCAATTAGGTGTTGTGATAGAAAACGCCCGATTGTTTACAGAAATGCATACGGTTTTAAGTAAGCTCGAAAGAAGCTATGATGAAACACTTAAATCGCTTATATCCGCCCTTGACTTTAGAGAGAGAGAAACCCAGTATCACTCCTTAAGAGTTGCACTTTTTGCTGTCGAGCTTGCAAAAAGATTCGATATCTCAAAAACTGCATTACGCTACATATACTGGGGTGGTATACTTCACGATATTGGGAAGATAGGTGTTGCTGATAGTATTTTGTTGAAACCCTCAAGTCTTACCCCTGAGGAATGGAATGAGATTAAAAAGCACCCCGAAATAGGATACATAATAGTGAAAGAAATAGAGTTTGTAAAGAACTCGAATGATATTATTCTTTTCCATCATGAATGGTGGAATGGAAGCGGTTATCCATATGGAAAAAAAGGAACAAACATCCCTTTATATGCAAGGATATTCAGCGTTGTAGATGCACTTGATTCAATGACATCAAAAAGACCTTACAAGAAGGCTGTTTCATTCGAAGATGCACGTAAGGAGATACAGAGGTGTTCCGGGACGCAATTTGACCCGCAGGTTGTTGATATCTTCTCGAAAGTTCCACTGAACATATGGAAAAGAATTAAGAAGATAAAACCTTTCACCATTAAATTTGAGATTCCGAAGGTTGAGAAACTTAAATGAGAAACTGATGAAGAATGAAAAATTCGAATATCGATATGCCACGCTTTTAAAGTTTGTTCGGAATCTAAGAAATAGAAAGCTAACTTCCCATATAGTTCTTTACTTTTTCCTAATTTTCACTTGCTGGTTTTTTTCCCTCATTCTTCTAATAGGATTTGACAGTGTAGTCTATCTTACCAGACCCTGGCGAATTTTTCTGAGAGTTCTCTTTTACATAATCCCTGTTTTTTTTGTTTTTCCCCTCATTAAGAATGTTAAAAGGGTGTGGAAGGTTAGTGTGTTTACAGATTTCATCGAGACAATTTTTCCTGTGTTAAAGGGAAGGCTTTTTACTTCTCTCGAATGTTCACCTGATGATCCTTTATTCTCCTCCTCTCTTGTAAATGCCAATCTTCAGGATACAACCGAAATTTTCCATAGGTTACCTAAAAATCCCATTATTGCGGATGTGCATAAGAAAATAATAAGAATTTTGTATTCACTTATAATCCTCATCCTGCTGCTCTTCACCATTTTTCCTGATCCTTCGATGTCTTTGTTCACAAGGTTTCTTTTTGAGAAAAGCTTTGTAGCTCCCAGCTTTTTCGTATTTCCAGGGAATGGCTATGTCGAGAAAGGTAAAAGTATAACTATTAGGCTTGAATCGTTTGAAGGTAGGGTAACCAGCCCAAGGATTGTTATACAAGATAACGTGAGATTTCTGAAAGAGAAAGGAGGCAGTCGTTTCGAGACCGAGGTTGAAAATGTAACAAGTTCTTTTTCCTACTGTGTTGAGTTTTCGGATACATTTTCGCCGGAATACAGAATCGATGTTGTCGAACTTCCAAATATCAAAGATATAAAATTCACACTTCATTATCCACCATATACCGAAGAGAAAGATTTCGTAACCAGTGACTTCGACCTGTATGCATTAAAAGGGACAGAAATTGAAATTTCGGGAATTAGTAACGATTCACTGAAAAAGGCGACCCTGATGTTTAGTGATTCCGCGATTTCCAAACTACAAGCCATTGGAAAAAGCTTCGAAGGAGATTTTGAGGTAGATACTTCCAAATCGTTCACCTTAAATCTTGTTAGTAATCGAGGGCTTAAGAATGCAGATAAACCTTTGTTCCACATTTTCACTCTTTCTGATGAATATCCGTCCATAGAAATATCGAGTCCCGGAGAGAATATCAATCTTCCACAGGAATTGGTTTTGAAACTGGTCATGGATGTTAGAGATGATTACGGAATATCAAAAGTTCAACTCGTGTGGGAGAAGGAAAAAGAAAAACATACCATGCAGATAGCAAAGAATCTCGGAGATAGGGATGCGACGATTGAATATGGCTGGGACTTGCTGAGTATTTCTATTTTTCCGGGAGATTCATTGAGATATTACGTGCTTGTTTATGACAATGATATTGTCTCCGGTCCTAAAATGACTAAGAGCAAAACATACGAGATAAGATTTCCCACTGCGACGGATATTTACAAGGAGATTGCGAGTGAAGGTGAGCGGGCACAGGAAGCGTTTGAAACGGAGTCCTATGAGATGGAAAAAGTAAAACAAGGGCTTCTTAAACTTGAGAAATCGCTAAAGAAAACAAAGAAATTAAGCTGGGAAGAAAAGAAAAAGGCACTTGAGATATTAAAGAAGGAAAAAGAACTCGTAGAAAGAGTTGAGGAAACAAGAAAAAATATGCAGAAGATTGCAGAGAAAATCAATGACGCGTTTCTTAGCAATCCGGAAATAAAAGAGAAATTGAAGGAAATAGAACGACTGATGAAGGAGATCGAAACCGAAGAGATAAGAAAGAGCATAGACAAATTAAAAAAGTCGATTGAGAATCTTGACCGTAAGGCGATGCTTGAATCGATGCAGAGGATGCTGGCTTCCCAGGAAGAGATAAAAAAAGCACTTGAAAGAACCGTTGAAATGCTGAAAAGGATCGAACAGGAGGAAAGATATAAAAGGATTGTTGAAGCGGCAAAGAAACTGGAAGGAGAGCAAGAAGAAGTCAACAAAGAAATGAAGGGAAAGCAGCAGGAAAAACTGAGAGATATGAAAGAAATGGAGAAAAATATTGCGGAAAAACTCAGCGATTTGGAAAAAGAGATGCAGGAACTTGCGACAGAACTTGGCAAGGGTGATTCCATTTCTAAGAGCGCTCTGGAAAACGCCAGGGAGATGGCGGCTCAAGTTTCTGAAGACCTGGAGAAAACACAGAAGGCAATGGACCAGGGCAATAAACAAAGTTCAATCTCTTCCGGGGAAAAGGTTCAAAGCTCTCTTTCGAAAATGTCCAGCATGTTATCGGAAGGTCTGTCCAGTATGATGGGTGAGAGAAGCGAGGAAGTCACAAGAATGCTGAACTCAATCATTGACGATGTAATCCTTTTGTCCGTAAAAACGGAGAAAGTGAAGAAACAAATTCAAGAACGAAAAAATAATACCGATGAATTGCTTTCACATTCGGCGGCTATAAAATCTGGAATCGAAAGGACACTTGAAAATGTAGAGGAGTTGAAATCCAAGGACCCGTTCATTCCACCTATTGTTGACGATGAACTGATGAGAGGAGTCTCTAATATCGTATCTTCGATGGGAAATATCGAAAGAAACAATATTACTCTTGCGTCGCGCTATGCCAGGAGTACGATGCAAACATTGAACAACGTAGCACTTACATTGATAGAAAGCAAACAGAATATGCCCAGCAGCGGTGGAGGCAGTATGGCGCAACTAATGCAGAAGCTGCAGTCCCTGTCAAGTGGACAGATGCAGGTAAATCAAGGAACACAGTCCTTAATTCCTTTGGACCTTTCTTCAGGCTCGGTTCCTGACGAAACGAGAAGGCAGCTTCAAAGTCTATCGGAACTTCAAGGTTCCCTTGCTGAAAGACTAAACCAGGTTGGAGAGGGAGTTGAAAAAGAGGGAGGGAATATACTCGGAGATTTGAGTAAGATAGCAGAAGAGATGAGGGAGGTTGCTAAAAAACTGGGTGGCTATAATGCAAATAGGGAGCTTGTTGAAAGGCAGGAGAGGATACTATCAAGGATGCTGGACGCTCAGCGTTCGATTCATAAAAGGGAGTTCAGCAAAAAGAGGGTTGCAGAAAGACCAGGTGAATATGAGCGTAGAAATCCTTTACCCTTACCGAAAAATCCCGGAGAGAAAAAAGGAATAAAAAAAGACATACTTAAGGAACTCAAGGAAAAATATCCTTTGGAATACAAAGACTTTATCCGAGCTTACTTTGACAAACTCCTTAAAGAAGAAAAAAATCATAAGTGATTTCGGAGTTTCATCAAACAACAGGCGAGGCAGGATACCTCGCCTGTTGTTGGTTATTGGAGGTAGATAAATACGGTTTTCGAAGAATCATAGCACAACTTCGTTTTTGCGTGGTTTTAAGTATTGATAAATAAAAACCCAATTGTGATTCAGACAATAGAGCATACATTCTTAGAAATTTTGTTATCTCTTTTTAAAAAATGCTTGACAGAATACACTTTTAACATTAGAATAATTCATTAAGTGAATTGAGAGAATTCTAAAATGAGTTCAAACAAAATTTTCGTGCCAACATTGTCTTCTATTTTACTATGAGATCAGGTTGCTATTTTGAGCAACATAATGTAAGAAACTAAAAGGGAGGAAATAATGTGTAATGTATTTATTAGTAGGCAGTTAACCAATAATAAGCACATAATATTAGGTAGTTATGGAAAGCAGCATTTGCTGTTTTCATTAGTACACCGAATGTTATGTTCTACATAAAAGAGAATGGCAATGAATGAAATTATAGAAAAATATAAAAATCAACTAATTCAAAAAAGGTATAGCAAAAACACAATAAAAACATATTGCAATTATTTCAAAGACTATTGTGCTTATTATAATAATGAAAAATTAGAGGATGTAACAACAAATCAAATAAACGTATATATTTTAGAGATGATAAAATCAAAAAATATTTCTATCAGTCAACAAAACCAACGAATAAATGCTATTAAATTTTATTACGAAAAAGTGCTTGGTAGAGAAAAACAATATTACGAACTTCACCGTCCTAACAAAGAACATAAACTACCAAAAGTATTAAGTAAAAATGAAGTAAAAAATATTCTGAATTCATGTAACAACATAAAACACAAGTGTATTTTAATGTTGATATATTCAGCAGGACTAAGGAGAAGTGAGTTGCTAAATCTTAGAATTTCGGATATTAATTCGGCTCGAATGGTTATAAATATAAACAGTGCAAAAGGAAGAAAAGATAGAATCTCTTTGTTATCAGGTAATTTACTTCAACTACTAAGGCAATATTATAAAAAATATAAACCTAAAAAATATCTTTTCGAAGGACAAAAAGGTGGAAAATATTCTGCAACAAGTGTGGCAAATATATTAAAAAAAGCAGCATTAAAAGCAGGAATTGTGAAAAATGTTACTCCTCATATGTTGCGTCATAGTTTTGCAACACATTTGCTTGAACAAGGGACGGATTTGCGATATATCCAAGAATTATTGGGTCATAATAGTTCAAAAACTACGGAAATTTATACTCATGTTTCCAAAAGAGCAATAGATAAAATTAAAAATCCTGTTGATGATTTTTTTTAAAGTGGATAGAAAGTAAAATGATAAAAGAGAAATATAAACAATTGTGCTTATCCTTCTATTTTGGCGGTATAAGCACAATAGAATATACACAATCGTTATATGAAATATGCTTTTCTTTTTACGGCTAACGCCTAACACTTTTCTATAATGAACAAATTTTATTTTTATTTTTTTAAGAGGGGGGGTATAAGGTGTTTTCTTCCGCTACGCTCCAGAAAACGGTTTTATTTATAATTTTATTTAACTATAATATAAAAGTATGACATACACTAAAAAAATTACCGAACTAACTAAAAATGTACCTGCAAGTCTTGTGGATTTTTCTATCCCACGAGACCCAGCACGAACCCCAACACAAGCTTCATCTAATTTTATTACAAACAAAGAGCAAGGCGATTGGGCTGAAAATTTGATTATAAGGGCATTTAATGAAACATCGAAAAATTTTATTGCTGTTAAATATGGTAAATCAGACGATTTAGTTGCTGGGGAAGAAGGTTTCGATACATTTTATCAAGAATTTCAAAACGAATTAGATACGATAGGAAAAAGACCTGATTTGTTAATTTTTAAAAAAGAAGATTTTGATGATACTTTAGGCTTTGATATAAGTAAAATTTCACATAGCGAAATAACAAACTATGTTAAAAAGGCTATAGCAGGAATTGAGGTGCGTTCAAGTGCTTTTTTGATTGATCGCTATGAAAATGCCATGCAAGAAAGAACGACTAAATTTACTGAAATTGCTCTGCAAACAAAAGAAAAGATATTAACAGAATTTATAGAAGAATTAGGACACCCTGCAAGAAGAAAATATTTGCCGGTTATTGAAGGGATAACCGAAGAGTCTTTAGGAGCAGTTGATTTTAAAGTCCCTGGCTGGAGCTCAAGCGATAGATTATTAGAATTAAACCAATTATTCAAAAAATTAAAACACGCCATAAAAGAGATTCAAAAAAGAGATTATCTTTCAATTACTCCAAAAGTTGAAGATATAAAAGTCGTTTTCAAGTGGATAGAGACATTTGATGTTCCACATTTTTATTTTCAGGTATTTTTTGATAAGGTTTATGGTATTTCATTTGAGCAAATTCTTTCGATAATATCCAATCCAGATAATGAAGGAGTTATTTTTTCTGTTGAAAAAGATACAAAAAATCAAAATAAAACAACCATAAAAATCAATTCAAAATCTGGAATTCAGATTGCATACAAAATTGATGAGCCAGAGCATAAAAGTGTTCGCAAAGAAATGGATCGTGGGAGATTACTTTTTTATGTTACATTTAATGGTGGAACAGCATATTTAGACATCGAAAATCTTAGACAAATACTCGGGATAAGCGAAAAAGAATTTTAATTTGCTTTGATAAAACATGAAAGATAATAATTTTGAAAATTTGTATTCAAGCACTACTTCATTAGAGCATAGAAAAAAATATGCTCAATTTTTCACACCTGCAAAAATAGCAGACTTGATGGCACAGTGGTTACTTAAAAACAAAGACCTTAAATCTGTATTAGAACCAGCTTTTGGTTTGGGCATTTTTTCAAGAACACTGCTTGGCTATAAAAACAATTTAAATATCAAAGGGTTTGAAATCGATCCTAAAATTTTTGAAGAGGCAAAAACCATATTTTCTCAAAACAATTCGGTTAATCTTCTCTTAGGGGATTACATGTATAATGACTGGAATAATAAATACGATGGCATTATATGTAATCCACCCTATTTTAAATTTCATGATTACGACAATAAAGGCATTTTAGATGAAATGGAGAAGCGGTTATCTTTACGATTAAATGGTTTTACAAATTTATATGCTCTTTTTTTGCTCAAATCAATCAATCAGTTAAATAATAATGGCAGAGCTGCATATATTATCCCTTCAGAATTTCTAAACTCTGACTATGGTAAATTAGTAAAAGCATATTTGATAAAAAATAAATTATTACGACATATTATTGTAATCAATTTTGAGGAAAATGTATTTGATGATGCTTTAACAACAGCATCAATATTGTTATTTGCTAATGATAAGAATGACAAAGCGGTTAAATTTAGTAATGTATCGACCTTAGATGACTTAGATGCGACAAAAGAACTTATTCAAAATTATCCAAATTTTGTTGATCAAGATTCAATAAATTTTATTACATTGAATCCCGATATAAAATGGAGGACTTATTATCAAAAACAAAATTCAAATAAATACAAAAACATTGTACCCTTTTCTAAATTTGGCAAAGTAATGCGTGGTATTGCAACTGGTGCTAATGAATATTTTACATTCAATAAATCAAAAGCAGAAAAATTTAATATTCCAATAGACAATTTATTACCCTGTATAACAAAATCTGCACAAATTAAAAATCCATTTTTCACAGAAGAAAATTTTAAAAAAATGATTCATTCTGATGAAGACATATTTCTTTTTAATGCTAAAGATAAACATGATGAAAAAGTTGAGGAATATATAAAACTTGGAGAAGAAAAAGAAATTCATAAAAAATTTCTCACATCGAAAAGGACACCGTGGTATTCTCTTGAAAAAAGACCACCAGCACCTATTTGGGTTTCTGTTTTTAATCGTAATGGATTAAAATTTATTAGAAATGAGGCAAATATTTCAAATTTAACAACTTTTCACTGCATCTATCCAACTCAAGATTCATTATTTCAGGCTTTAGATATCGATTTATTGTTCGCTTATCTATTAACTGATACAGCGAAACAAATTTTCGAAGACAATAGAAGAGAATATGGCAATGGTCTTAAAAAATTTGAGCCAAATGATATTAATAAAGGCATGATGCTTGATTTAACATTACTTGACAAAGAAATCAAAAAAGAAATTTTAAATTACTATGTTTTATATAAACAATCAGTTATTGAAAAACAGGAAGATCAACAATACATTAATAAAATTAATAATATTTTAACAACTATCTATACATAAATTAAGGAGTCTTGGCTTCGGGGCATTCACCCCCAGCCCCTCTGCCCCTACGCCAAGACAAAAATAAAATTTGTTAATTACAGAAAAGTGGTCTCGCTAAGGCGAGACAAAAAGAAAAGCATACATCATATAACACGGCATATCTGGTTACGGCTTTTATACAAAAGCCTCCACCCATATTTGCCTCCGCTACGCTACGGCAAACATCAGATATACCGAAACGTTACCAACCATACGCGCAATGATATAAAATACAGACAATGGAGAAAAAAATACAAGAACATTTAAATGATATAATTGACTTCGCAGAAACAAAAATGGATGTTTATGAATTTGCGATATATATGTATCTGATTAGACATACAAGATTACTGGGAAATGACGAAGGACTATTCGGATTTAAATCCATTCGTAAAACTATGGTAATCGGTGTCGGTGAGAAAGGAACTCCAATGTCTGAAGGAACCTGTTATGGACGTTTGAAATCACTTGAAAACAAAGGATTTATTAAAACAATTGCATCTGAACATAAAGGACAAAGAATACAAGTTTTTTATCCATCCGAGATTGACGGGATTGTTATTAATACAAAAGATTCAGTTGACTCCAAACTTGATATAGAAGAAATTGACTTTTTTGAAATTCCAGAGAATAGAATTAAAATCTTGGAAAGGGACAATTGGGAGTGTTTTTATTGTTTTAAAAAACTGACAGAAGATAGTTATGTACTTGAACATGTTATTTCAAGACCAGAAGGAAAAAACACATATCGAAACTTAGTCGCATCTTGTAGGACTTGTAATAATAAAAAGGATAGTTTAGATGTCAATGATTTTTTAAGACAACTATACAGAGACAACATAATATCAGACAATGAATTGAAATCTGTATCAGAAAAACTGATTCAACTAAAAAATGGTGATTTAAAACCGATTCTTTGACAATAAGAAAGTACGGTTGGTAACATGCTATAAATTCAAGCGGGCGGAAAGTGCTAATATGAAACGAAAAACAATAAATAAAACAACAGTACGGTTTGATAATGAAGTGGGTAAATTTGCCCGCCAAAATTTATAGCTGATCGTTGTGTTTCATGCAAAGAGAGACAGTGCAACTAATGCCAACGCACATTTGGCACATTTGCAAGCCCAATCCCACATGCTAACGCTTCAGCTTGCAAAAGAGCCAAATTTTTGCCGACGCACAACCTAACGATATAAATTATGACAGGAAGACTTCAACTTATAGAGCAAAAGTTAATTGCCATTGACCCCGCTGGATTTCAAAATCTATGTGATGCCTATTTGATTCTGCGAGAGAATGAATACTCTAGCCTGAATAGAACAGGAAGTCAGTTAGGTAAACAAAAAACGGTACTTGGTACTCCTGATAGTTTTGTCAGACTGGAGGATAATAAATTAGCATATATAGAATACACAACACAGGCTGAATCTAAAGTTTCAAAAATTATAGATGATATTGATAAATGCCTAGATGAATCAAAAACAGGAGTGTCTCCTGAAAAATTGTATCAAATCATTGTCTGTTTTAATTCTAGATTAACAATCGAGGAAGAAATTGAAATCCAAAAATATGTAGAATCAAAAAGTAAAAGGATTGAACTTATTGGTATTGATACATTAGCACTTGATATTTTGTCTAAATATGTTTTATTATCAAGAGATTTCTTAGGAATACCAATTGATACAGGACAGATACTTCCTTTTGACAAATTTATTGCTGAATACAACAACAAAGCAAATCAATTATCCACGCCACTGGATAATGATTTTTTACATAGGAACGAAGAACTTCAAGAAATACTTGATTATCTGAAAACAGGTGACTTGATTTTATTATCTGGTGCCCCTGGTGTTGGGAAAACAAAAATTGGAATTAAAGCCATTCAGGAATTTATCGAAAAAAATAAAACGTATACATCTTATGCTATTGCAAAAAAAGATGTTGACATCTTTGAAGATTTAAGAATACAATTGAGTGTCGATAAGGATTATATTTTATTAATAGATGACGCAAATAGACAACTTTCTAACTTGACTCAAATCTTAGGAGTGTTTAAGGAGGACAGAAAAGGAAGGATTAAAATCATAATTACAGTTAGAAATTATGCTCTTAATGATATTTATAAATTGACAAATGACCTAGATAATCATATTATAGACATCAAGAGATTTACAGATGAAGAAATAACACAAATAATTGCAAGTGATTCGTTTAAAATTCTCAATAATAAGTATCAAAAGAAAATAGTTGAAATTAGCGATGGGAATGCAAGACTAGCTGTAATGGCAGCTAGGTTAGCAAATGAAAAACAAACAGAATTTTTGTGGGGTGATGTATCTGATTTATTTGATTCTTATTTCGACAAGTTTATTTCGGATTTTGACTTATTCCAGAACAAGACAATATTAAAGGTTTTAGGCATAATTTCCTTTTGTTTTACAATCAATAGAAATGATAAAGCATTCATCGAATCTTTATTAAAACTTTTCGAAATTGACTATTATGATTTTAATGAGGCAATTGAGGAGTTGCATAAAAGAGAATTAATCGAAGTGCAATATAATCATGCCCGAATTTCAGAGCAGGTAATGGCAACCTATTTTTTCTATAAAGTTTTTATCAAAGACAATATACTATCATTTAGGCTATTGCTAAATAATTTTTTCACGGATTGGAAGTCTCGATTTAAAGATTCAATAATTCCTGCAAATAACTCATTTGGTTATGAGAATGTAATTACAAAGATTGACCATGACCTTTCTGCTTATTTGCAGTCGATATCGGAAAATGAAGAAGCGGTAATTAATTTTCTTGACTTATTCTGGTTTTATAAACCAGAGGATACAATAGCATATTTTTACAATAAAACTTCTGAATTACCAGAACCTGAATCTCCTGTTTATTTAACACATTATGACACCAATGATTTTGTTTATGAAAGGGAACAAACAATTGATTTTGTTTCAAGATTTTTTAACCATTTAACAGAATGGTTTAAACCATCAATAGAATTAGGGTTTGAGTATATCAGGAAAAAACCAGAACACCTTCCTGAATTTATTAGGAGAATCCGAGAAAACTTGATGTTTGATGAACCAGACGAAAGAATCGGTTTCAAACGGCAGGTTGATTTTATCGATATTTTAATAGAAAATTTCAACAACAATAAGCCTCATTATATCCCTGCCTTTTTTGCTCTTGCAAAAACATTTTTAGCACACACTTTTAGTGTAACACATGGTGGAAGAAAGCACACGATTTCATGGTATAATTATCCATTACCATTTTATGAGGTCACGAAGAAACTAAGAACTAAAATATGGGAAACACTTTTTGAAAGCTACGAAACCTTTCCTAATGAAGTATTTGATGTAATTAAGGATTTTAAACCAACTCATCATGATTTAGTTCCTGAGATAATGGATTATGATTTGAGTCTTTTGATACCATTTATTTCTGACAAGTTATCACCTAATATTTTCAAACATGCTTATTTTATGCATGACATGATTTATTGGAATGACAGGGAAGAAAATATCACAAATAGGTCTTATCGTGATTTGAAGCAAAAGTTTCTTACTGAAGAGTATTCCATGTTTTGCAAATTAGACTGGAATAGGTTAAGAGATAAAAACGACTTTGAATTTGATAATTGGAAAGAATATGACAATCTCAAATCTGAGGAGATAAGGAAAAATTTTGTTTTTAAAGATGAATCGGAATTTGATAAATTATTAAAAACTATTAGCAACATTCAATCTATAAAAGAAAACAACCATTTTTCGGCTAGTCAATCCATAGATATTGTTGTTGAAGAGAATTTCTTGCAAAATCCAGAAATTGGTTTTAAACTTCTGAGAACAATATTGAATAATTATCCGTCAGGATTACATTTACTGTATAGGTCATTTAAAACAGTCACTAATGAATCAGATGAATGGTGTTTAAGACTTTGGAATGAACTTGAAAAATGGGATAATGAAAATTCACTTTTTTGGCGCATAAACTTCTTTAACTATTTGCCTGATTCTTATATTAATGAACACTATTGTACAAAGCTATTTGCTACAATTCAAAGTATTGATAGATATGCTTATTTGTATTTAGAGTTATACCCAAAGTTCAACCTAATTGACAAACATATATCAAAGAATATATTAGAAACGGTTGCTAATAAAATAGATAAATTAAATATCACTATTGCATATTCAGACGATGTGTTTGAAAAAAACATAGACCTTTTTGAAAATGATTATGAGTTAATAAAACGTTCATATTTTCAGCAATACAATACTAATCATTCGCAAATTTTTGATTTTGAAGGAAAAGGATTTGCAAAAATATTTGAGACTCGTCCTGAATTTTTAAAAGATTTTGTTTCAAAATACTACACAGACCATTCATTGAGCAACAGAGATACTAGATTAAAACTCAATTTCCTTTGGAATAATAATTTGAATTTTGGAATTATTGAAGAGTCAATAGATTTAGTTATTGAAAGAAATCCTTATTTGGGAATTGGAGACCATTCGATTAATATTTTCTTTAACGAACTAAATGACGAACAGTTAATTACTGCAAAGGAATTTGTTAAACAATATCTTGCAACAAATAAAAATGATTATCGGAAGCTAAACCTAATATTTGATGGGATAAGACATTGTTTCGATGCCTTTTTTGAGGAACTATTTCTTTATTTTTTAGAAATAAATTCACAACCTGAGACATTTCAGAAAATAGATTGGGTTGGTAATGTTGGAGTTCAGGTTGGCGAAGTAAATTTTGGAGAATTGTATATTAAAAGATGGGAGAATATATTAGAGATTGTAAATAAATCAAAAGACACCTTAGCAATGATTCCAATTAAAGCATTTCTGAAAAAGAAAATAACAGAACATCACAAAAGAGCTGAACATGAAAGAGAAATGAAATTCTTAAGACCTGATTGGTAGCCAACCCATCGCAACCATACACATTGCCAAGTCGCTCAAAAAGCCCGACGCACAGACCAAAACTTGTCAAAGAGTATGGCTGCCCCATCGCACAGGCAGACTGAGGAGAATAAAGCACGAAAACACAACAATAAATATACGTAATGCGGGGCGATTTGGTAAATTTAAAGTTTAGTGCATTTAATAAACAATATAGCGGTTTGACAGTGAAGTGCCTTGAAATCCCGCACTACGCATATTCGAGCCGTTAGATTAGATATAGACGATCCAGGTTCTTCAGAAGTCATTTTACCCGCAAAGCATAAAAACGAGTTAGATTGGGATACTATGAATAAACTAGCAAATGAAAACCCAGATTTCAGAGAATTTTCAAAAAGAATAAAGATAGCTCTCTCAAGCAAAGAAATTAGAAAAGAGAAATACGATAAGGTTTATAAAACCGAAGAATTTATTGGGAAGCTTAAAAGATGAGTTTATGCTGGCCTTCCGATAACAAGCGGGTATCTGGCTCAGGCTTGCAGCCTTCACCCAAATCGCTTTCGGCGACTTCACATACCCGTTGGACATTAACCATATCGAAATTTAATCGCAATTTATTAATTCTTATTGCCAGCTTCTTGGTTGCAATCATATTAACGATATGCGCACGAGAAAAAATAATGCTTTTCCACTACAATTATTAAATCATCCGAAACCATAAAATCCTAAAAATCTGCGTTCATCAGCGTCTTATTTGACAGTACAGGAAATTATAGATTGGATTTATATCTCTTGATTTCTCTTCCAATCCCTGTCAATTTTGTTTTTTTCTTGACTTATTTTTTTCGCTGTGTTATAAGATTTCTGTTGTGCCGGGGTAGCTCAGTTGGTAGAGCACAGGACTGAAAATCCTGGTGTCCGCAGTTCAATTCTGCGCCCCGGCACCACTACCACATGTTTCTGAATCGCTCATTTCTTCCTCTCACATCACCATCCCTTCCCATCAGAAA
>Ga0315534_1001542_pt1 | contig 15841 bp, 3 predicted proteins | sample SalMarSW160240MG_FD_203094 | JGI IMG/M metagenome (GOLD analysis project Ga0315534, IMG submission 203094) | Salt marsh sediment microbial communities from the Plum Island Ecosystem LTER, Massachusetts, United States - Salt Marsh Sediment SW1602-40 ... | reverse complement strand
CCGGCTCCAGGTTAATCCCCTACCCTGGAAATGCAGGATCCGATACTGTTTTTGTATTTAAGGCACCTGAAAAAAAGACATATTACTGGAGTGTTCAGGCAATAGATAATGCTTTGAATCCTGGAGCCTTCTCGCCCGAACAATCATATACCTATACAATAAATGTCCAGGCTTCTCAGGTAATAGCAAGTACAGTTGAAGGAACAAATATAGATCTCACCTGGACTCGTGGTAATGGTTCTGCTTGTGTCGTATTTGCCAGGAAAACCGACGAGGGATCTGCCTCTCCTGTTAATGGGGAAATATATACAGCCGATGAGGACTTCGGTGGCGGATCACAAATTGGGACAAGCGGTTGGTATTGTGTTTATAATGGGACAGATAATAATGTAAATGTTAAAGGATTAAATGCCCTTACTCATTATACTTTCCACGTTATTGAGTATGATCCGGGACAGATTTACGATACCAGGACAAATCTTAGTAATCCATTTACTGCTGAAACCGGACTCTACAACGAACAAAAGGGAATAATCCTCCGGGCTGTTTCCCAGGGATCTGTAGCCTGGGGTGATTATGATAATGATGAATATCCGGATATATTAATTACTGGAAGCGGTTATGCTAAGATTTATAACAATAACGGAGATAGTACATTTACTGAAACCATATCACTTACAGGTGTTTTCAACAGTTCAACAGCATGGGGTGATTATGATAATGATGGTGATCTTGATATTATTGTAACTGGAAGTACTTCCTCAAGAATATATCGGAATGATGGCAGCAACATATTTACAGAGCTGTCTACGGCTGGTTTGCCCGGTGTCTCTTATGGCTCAGCAGCATGGGGAGATTACGATAAGGACGGTGATCTTGATGTCATCCTGACAGGTAGATTAAGTTCAGGAAATGGTATCGCAAGAATATACAATAATAATGGAAATAGTACTTTCTCTGAACAACCATGGATTTCTCTCCCACCGGTATTTTACAGCTCAGTCGCCTGGGGTGATTACGATATTGATGGTTTCCCGGATATTCTTATAACAGGTACAACAGACGGTACAGCTTCCGGAGCTATCTCAAAGATATACAGGAATAACGGTAATAACACCTTTAGTGAACAAACCGGGATTATTCTCCCGGGAGTGTTTAACAGTTCTGTTGATTGGCTTGATTATGATTCAGATGGTGATATAGATATCTTATTGACAGGTACAACAACAGGTTCTGCTGCATCAGCCATTTCAAAAATCTACCGCAATAATGGAGAGAACAGTTTCACAGAACAAACCGGTATTAATCTTACAGGAGTTTATCTTAGTTCTCTGGCCTGGGGTGATTGCGATAATAATGGTTATGTTGATATACAGCTTACAGGAAAATCAGCTACCGGGGAATATACTTCAAAAATCTACCTTAATAATGGTGAAAATAACTTAATTGAACAAAGTAGTATAATTTTACCTGGAGTAACAAATAGTTCTGTTGCCTGGTGTGACTATGACAAGGACGGAAAACTTGATATCCTGCTATCAGGACAAACGGCTACAGGTATTATCTCAAAATTATATCAGAACACCTGTACAACAGCAAATAATGCACCTGCTATTCCTGATGGACTTACAGCAACAGAAACAGAAACATCCTTGGTATTACATTGGAACAGAGTTGTCGGAGATACCACACCATCAAATAGTATTGTCTATAATGTTCGTATAGGTACATCATCAGGTGGAACCAATGTTGTAAGTCCAATGTCAACCGCTTCCGGGTCAGCTTTGATCCCGTCAATAGGCAATGCAGGGACTGATACACTGTTTATCCTTAAGTATCCTCAAAAAACAACCTATTACTGGAGTGTTCAGTCTGTTGATAATGGATTCCTGACAAGTCCCTTTGCTGATGAACAATCCTTCGATTTTACAAATTCTGTTCAGGCATCACAGATCATGGCAACCAACATCCAGGGATCAAGTTTGCATTTGAACTGGCGAAGGGGTAATGGATCCGGATGTGTTGTTTTTGCATTTGAAGGAAGCAGTGGTTCCGCATCACCTGTTAATGATTCAATCTATGCCGCTGATCAGAATTTTGGATCCGGATCGGAAATTGGTACCAGTGGCTGGTATTGTGTCTACAATGGAACAGGAGATAATATTGAGATAACAGGCCTTGAACCTACAAAAATGTATGTTTTCCATGTTGTGGAATTCGATTCCGGTCCTGTCTATTATACACAAACTGGCCAGGGAAATCCGGTATCAATACAAACAGGATTATTCGATATACAGTCAGGTATTACAATACCTGGAATTTCAGATGGATCAGCTGTATGGGGTGACTATAATAACGACAGCTATCTTGATATCCTCATAACAGGGAATTCTGCATCTGGAAAAATCTCAAAATTATTCAGTAATAACGGTGATTATAGTTTTACCGAGCTTACAGGAATTACTCTTCCTGGTGTTTATTACAGTTCTGCCACTTGGGGTGATTATGATAATGACAGTGATCTTGATATTTTGATAACCGGAACTTCAAACGGGTTAGCTTCAGGAGCCATATCAAAAATATATAGGAATAATGGAGACAGCACGTTTACAGAACAGACAGATATTGCACTGGCTGGCGTTTATTATAGCTCCGCTAAATGGGGAGACTATGATAACGATGGTTATCTTGACATCCTTCTGACCGGAACCACTAATGGTTTATCGACAGGCGCATTATCAAAAATATATCGTAATAACGGGAATAATACGTTTACTGATCAAACAGGTATTAATCTGCAGGGTGTCTTTAAAAGCGCTGTTGCATGGGGGGATTATGATAACGATAATGACCTTGACATAATAATCGCAGGTAATCTGACCTCAAAAATTTATCGTAACAATGGAGATAATTCTTTCACTGAACTTTCAGGGATAACCTTGCCGGGAATCAACAATGGTTCTATTGACCTGGGGGATTATGATAATGATAATGATCTTGATATTCTGATGACTGGAAACTCATCAACTGGATATTTATCAGTGATCTACAGGAATAATAGTGACAATACATTCTCAAAACTAACCAGTATTTCGATTCCTGGTGTCTCCTGGGGTGCAGGCAGGTGGGGAGATTATGACAATAACGGTTATCTTGATATTATAATAGCTGGTCGTTCCAGCACGGCAACCTCAGAAATTATTACCAGATTCTATCAGAATACAGGTAATAACCTCTTTATTGAACAAACTAATCTAAGACTTGAAGGAGTCTTTAAGAATTCTGTTGCATGGGGAGATTATGATAATGATAGTAAACTCGATTTACTTGTTACAGGACAGAATTATAATTTTATTCCGGTTTCCAGGATCTATCATAATTTGTCACAAAAAACTAATATAGCACCTGGAATACCATCAAATCTGCAAGCTTCTGTTACTGACTCTTCAATATTATTCACCTGGGATAAATCAGCTGACGATGCAACGCCTGCTGGTGGAATCAGTTACAATATACGGATCGGATCTTCTTCCGGATCTAATGATATTGTATCATCTATGTCACTGGCAGATGGAAAGAATTTATTACCATCAATTGGAAATGCACAGAACGGAACTTCGTTCTTATTGAAATATCCAAAGAAAGCAACATATTACTGGAGTATTCAGGGTGTTGACCATAGTTTTGCTGCAGGTGAATTTGCTGAAGAAGATTCCATAGTTTTCTCTGCTTCAATACAAGCCAGGAATGTCTTTGCTGATAATATACAACCTCTGACTGTCGACCTGCATTGGCACAGGGGTAATGGATCTGCATGTGCTGTATTTGTCCATGAAGGAAACAGTGGAAATGCCGCACCAGTTAATGGTACAGGATATACTGCCAACACTCAATTTGGTGCTGGCTCACAAATCGGGACAAGTGGATGGTACTGTATCTATAATGGAACCGGAAGTAATGTAAAAGTAAGCGGACTTGAACCTTTGGGAACATACATTTTTCAGGTGATAGAGTATGATGCAGGACCTGTTTACTTTACTCAGAAAGGACAAAATAATCCTTTGGTTATACAGACTGATTTATTTATTGAACAAACCGGCATTGATCTGGAGCCTGTAAATAAGGGATCAGCTATCTGGGGAGATTATGATAATGATGGGCTGCTTGATATTTTAATATGTGGTAACAGTATTTCGAAAATATATCATAATGATGGAGATAATTTGTTTACTGAACAGGTTGAAATTGACCTTCCTGGAGTAACCAATAGCTCTTCAGCATGGGCAGATTGTGATAATGATGGTGATCTTGACCTATTAATTACAGGGGGCAATAATTCTAAATTATACCTTAATGAAGGAGAAAATACATTTACTGAACAGTCAGCAATAGCTCTGCCTGGAGTTAATTATAGTTCTGTAGCATGGGGAGATCTCGATAATGATGGTTATCCTGACATACTATTAACCGGACAGCTTAAGAGTTTGGAACCTGTATCAATTATCTATCGTAATAACAGGAATAATACATTTACTCAGCAAACAGATATAAAACTTACAGGTGTATATAACAGTTCAGTTGCCTGGGGTGATTATAACAACGACAGCTATCAGGACATATTATTAACCGGGAACAGTACAACAGGGCCCGTGTCAAAAATCTACCGAAACAACAAAGACAATACTTTCAGTGAACAATCTGATATTGTACTTGAGGAAGTAGCCTATAGTTCAGCTTCATGGGCTGATTACGATAATGATGATGACCTGGACATCCTATTGACAGGTAACAGTATTTCAAAGGTTTACAGAAATGACGGAAGTAATAATTTCACTGAACAATCCGGAATAATCCTACAGGGAGTTGCTTACAGTTCTTCAGTATGGGGTGACTTCGACAATGACGGAAATACCGATATTCTTATTACAGGTACAACAAACGGAATTGCATCAGGAGCCGTTACAAAATTGTACCGTAATAATGGAGATAACTCTTTCACGGAACAATCTGGAATAAGCCTTACCGGAATATATAATAGTTCAGTAGCTTGCGGTGACTATAATAATGACGGCAGGCTTGATGTACTATTAACAGGTAATGACGTAAATGGTCTTTCAACATCTGCTGTTTATACAAATTATTGTGCCACATTAAAAGAATTCCTGGGTAAACCAACTTCATTATCAAGCACCGTAACCGATACTACAATTATTTTAAGTTGGAACAGGTTAATGAGAGATAGTGAACCTGTCAGGGGTATAAGTTACAACATTCGCATTGGCGATTCACCTGAATCCAGTAATGTTTTGTCACCAATGGCATTATCTGTTGGAAAACGTCTCATTCCCGCCATGGGTAATGCACAGGTTGACACTTTCCTCGTATTGCGTAATCCAAGATCTGGTAATTTCTACTGGAGTGTCCAGGCAATCGATAATGGATATCATTCAGGGGAATTCTCAGATGAGGCATATTATGATTTCTATTCCACAATACAATCTTCTCATCTTTTTGCAAACGACATTCAGGGATCAAGGTTAAATTTATTCTGGACCAGAGGAAATAATTATAATTGTTATGTATTCGCTAAAAAAGGTAATAGTGGAACTGCTTATCCTCAGGACGGAATTCCTTATGATGCAAATCCTAAATTTGGATTTGGCTCACAAATTGATACAACAGGGTGGTATTGTGTTTACCAGGGAACCGGGAATAATGTAACCATAACAAACCTTGAAGGATTAACAGATTACATTTTCCATGTAATAGAACACGATGGAGGAGAAAATTATTTCCTTAGGAATAATGGCCGGGCAGAAGGGAATCCACTTGTTGTCAAAACGGGGGCATTTGCCGAACAGAGTGGTATAAGTTTGTTAGGTATTGATAAAGGTTCAGTCCTCCCTGGTGATTATGACAGTGATGGTGATCTGGATATTTTACTGACCGGCAATGGGAACTCCAGAATATACAGGAATATAGGTAACGAAAATTTTGCAGCTCAAAATGCAATCATATTGAAGGGTGTTACAAATAGTTCTTCAGCATGGGGAGATTATGATAACGATAATTATCTTGATATACTTATCACAGGGCTTGATAATAATAATATTCCTGTCGCAGTAATCTACCACAATAATGGTGATAATACATTTACTGAACAAACAGGGATAAATCTGGAAGGAGTATGTGATGGTTCAGTAACCTGGGGAGACTATGATAACAATGGTTATCTTGATATACTGCTCACAGGAAGATCTGTTACAAATGATTATATAACTTCAATATACCGCAACAATGCAGATAATACCTTTACCGAACAAACCGGAATTGAGCTACAGGGAGTTTGTTATGGTGAAGCAGCATGGGGGGACTTTGATAATGATGCTGACCTTGATATCCTCTCAACAGGATCAAACAGCAATAACATCCCTGTTTCCAAAATCTACAGAAATAATGGTGATAACACATTTACTGAACTGACATCCGCTTCTATCAGGGGTGCATCAAATAGTTCTGTAGACTGGGGCGATTATGATAATGACGGTGATCTGGATATTATACTGACAGGAAAATCAGGTACTAATTTTATTGAATATGTTTCCAGGATATATAAAAATAATGGTGACAATACATTTACTGAACAAACCGGCTTTAATCTTAAGGGAGTACATAATGGCTCAGTAGACTGGGGTGATTTTGACAATGATGGACACCTGGATATTCTATTAACCGGACACTCCGGCACTATTGAGAGTGATTATGCTTCAATGGTTTACAGGAATAATGGAGATAGTGCCTTTACTGAACAAACTAACATTAATCTCATTGATGTTTATTACAGCTCTGCAAAATGGGGTGACTATGACAGGGATAGTAAACTTGATATATACCTTGCCGGGTATAATCCTAATTATGGATCATTATCAAAAATATACAGGAATCTGGATACTACTCTTAATGTTGCACCATTAGCACCCACAGGTCTTACAGCAACCAGTGATGAAACATCGATGATACTGAAGTGGAACAGGGTTTCCGGTGATACCACTCCTGCCAAAGGAATCAGTTATAATGTTAGGATCGGCACTTCTTCGGGAAATAGTGATGTGGTATCAACAATGGCTTTATCTTCCGGATCAAGACTTATTCCAGGATTAGGAAATTCCCAGGCTGATACTATGTTTATCCTAAAATATCCAAAAAGAGCAACATATTACTGGAGTGTCCAGGCAATTGATAATGGATTTGCTACCAGCCCATTTGCTTCTGAACAGCAATTTACCTTTACTAATCCAGTTCAGGCTTCCAGTCTCTTTGCAGACAGTATCCAGATTTCAAGTATTATTCTTCACTGGAACAGAGGAAATGGTTCTGCATGCGTTGTATTTGCGAAAAAAGGCACCGGCGGAACTGCAGTTCCCGAAGATAATGTTGAATATATTGCTGATAATAACTTTGGTGTCGGATCACAAATAGGCACATCTGGCTGGTATTGTATCTATAACGGGACCGGCAGTAAAGTAAGTGTATCCGGACTGGAACGTTTGACCGATTATACTTATCATGTGATAGAATATGATCCCGGACCACTTTATTTCACACAAACTGGTCAGTCAAATCCTGTTACAATACAAACAAGCATATTTTCAGAACAAACTGATATAAATCTTGCTGGTGTTTCGTATGGATCTGTATCATGGGGGGATTATGATAATAATGATTACCAGGATATTCTGATAACAGGTACTACAAATGGTATGTATACCGGTGCTATCTCAAAAATATACCGTAACAATGGAAATAATACTTTCTCAGATCAGGTTGTTATTAGTCTTCCCGGAGTAATGAATAGTTCAGCCGCATGGGGTGACTATAATAACGATGGTTATCTTGACATACTGTTAACAGGCCTGGATGTTAATAATACAGCTATTTCTAGAATATTCAGAAATGACAAGAATAATAATTTCACAGAACAAAATGATATTAGTATCGACGGGGTAAAAGGAAGTTCAGCAGCCTGGGCTGATTTTGATAATGATGGGGATCTGGATATAATTATATCCGGTACTTCAATTGCAGGTGAAATCACAAAGATTTACCTGAATTATGGTAATAACATATTCAGAGAACTACAAGGTTTAAGTCTTCCGGGAATTACAAATGGTTCTGTAGCTTGTGCTGATTACGATAACGACGGTTTTATTGATATCCTGCTTACTGGATCAGGGTATTCAAAGATTTACCGTAATCGCAGCAATTCCTATGCAATCGAATTTGTTGAAGATAGAAGTATAATCCTGACCGGAATTACGAAGAGTTCTTCAGCCTGGGGTGATTGTGATAACGATGGTGATCTGGATATAATTATTACAGGATATGATATTAATAATAATACCCCCATATCCAGGATCTATATTAATAGTAGCAATAATTTTACCCAGGCTGATATCACCCTTACAGGTGTTGCAGGATCTTCTGTTGCAGATAATTCAGTAATCGGTGCAAGTGCAGCAATCTGGGGCGATTACGATAATGATGGTGATCTGGATATTTTATTGACTGGAGAAACTTCTTATGGCCGTATTTGTAAAATTTACAGTAACAACGGCAATAATACATTCAGAGATCAGTCGAATTTCAGTCTTCCTGAAATCAGATATAGTTCTGCTTCATGGAGTGATTATGACAATGATGGTGACCTGGATATTATATTAGCTGGAGAAAAAGGAATTTCACGTATTACAAGTATTTTCCGAAATGAGATATTAACTCCTAATAATAGTCCTGAGGCTCCACAGGCATTGACAGTTACCAGGAATGTGAATAATACAATTCTCTCCTGGAATTCAGTATCTTCAGATAAGACTCCTGCCGGAGGCTTAACATATAATGTAAGGTTTGGAATAATTTCAGGCGGGAAAGAGATAATGTCAGATATGTCGTCTGATGCCGGGATTCGAAGGATAACAGCAATGGGTAATTGTCAACTGGGTACATCTTTTATACTCCAGAATCTCTTACCAGGAATTTATTATTGGACTGTACAGGCTGTAGACAACGGATTTGCCGGAGGAGCATTCGCAACCGAGAATAGCTTTTCGATCGACAGCATTCAGGCAAGCAAGCTTGAAGGGGAATTGGTAAAAAATGACAAGAGAGCTTTATCAATAAAATGGCAGAATGGTAACGGTCAACGCCGGGTAGTATTCTGCAAACTAGGCTCAACAGGAGAAGCTTATCCGTCAGCAAATACCACTTATACAGCTGATCCGGTGTTTGGATATGGCGATCAGATAGGCGCTTCCGGCTGGTTCTGTGTCTTTAACGGCAGGGGTGACAGTACTATAGTACGAGGTCTATCCCAGGGTGTAGCTTATTCATTCCAGGTAATAGAATATATTGGAGATACTGGTTCTGAATTATATTACAGATTAGCAGGAGACGCTAATCCGGGCATATTCTCATGCGGATTGTTTTCTGAACAATCAGATATAAACCTTGATAAAGTCTATAACAGTTCAGTAACCTGGGGTGATTATGATAATGATGGAGATCTGGATATTCTCCTGTCTGGTAATAATGACACTGAATCCGGATCCACACCTATCTCCAAAATATATCGCAATAACGGGAACAATTCATTCACTGAGCAAACAGGTATTAATCTCTTTGGAGTTCAGAATGGTACAGTAGCCTATGGTGATTATGATAACGACGGAGATCTGGATATTCTTCTGACAGGGATGACCGGTGGAGCATTCCCTGTTTCAAAGATATACAGAAATAACGGCAATAATACTTTCTCTGAACAAATTGGAATCAGTCTGATTGGAGCAAGTTACACTTCTGCTGCATGGAATGACTTCAACAGAGACGGCTATCTCGATATCCTGCTTACCGGGCAAGGTGCCGGTTCAAACCTTATTTCAAAAATATACAAGAACAACGGAAATAATACATTTACTGAAGAGGTTGATGTAAACCTTACAAAAGTATCTAAGGGATTCTCGGCCTGGGGCGATTATGATAATGATGGTGACATTGATATCTTACTTACAGGTAATAATATTTACGGAACACAGGAATCTGTTTCGCTCATATACAGGAACGATAATGATACTATTAAAGAACAGACGGATATTACCCTGCCCGGTGTAATGAATAGTTCAGTAGCATGGGGTGACTACGATAATGATGGTGATCTGGATATCCTCATGACAGGATATAATAGTGAAGGAACTGATCTGTTTATTTCAAGGATATATCGAAATGATGGTAATAATATATTCTCATACCAGTCGCATATAAATCTTGCAGGTGTAGCTAATAGCTCAGTTAAATGGGGCGATTATGATAATGATGGATACATGGATGTTCTGTTATCAGGCCGTCAGATCGGAGGGGGCTATATTTCAAAAATATACAGAAATAATAGTGATAATACATTTACTGAGGTTACTGATTTTACACTGACAGGAGTTGGTTATAGCTCAGTTGCATGGGGCGACTATGATAATGACGGAGACCTGGATATCATAATAACCGGGCAAAGCAGTGGTTCAACAATTGTTACAAAAATATACAGGAATAATGCTATAATGAAGGCAGGAGATTATTCAGCAAACAGACAACCTAATGCACCGGGAAATCTGACAGCTGTTCGTCTTCCTGAAGGTATAAGACTATCATGGGCACCTGTAAAATCTGATGAAACCCTACCTAAAGGAATGACCTATAATTTAAATGTACAACCTAAACAAGGAGGATTACTGGCTATTTCTTCATTATCAGACACAGTTTCAGGGTATCGGCGTGTGGTAACAATGGGCAATACTCAAATGGATACCACTTATCTGATACGGAATCTTATTCCTGGTAAATATCAATGGAAAGTCCAGGCTGTTGATCAGGGTTATAAAGGAGGTAGCTGGGCAGTCGGCGAGACACTTGATGCAAAAAATGTACAGGCATTCTTCGATGCAGATACTGTTTGCGAAGGATTAAGCACACAGTTCACCAACAATTCCACGAGCTATAAAGACCCGATTGAATCATATCTATGGGACTTTGGTAATGGAAACACATCAAATGATGTTGATCCAACACATACATTTAGTACTTCAGGAACACATACTGTAACACTGGTGGCTGTTTCAGCATATGATTCCGATACTTTAACAAAACAGGTATATGTATATCCTGTTCCGGCACCTGATTTTTCAGCTGAAGGTATATGTGAGGGAGAAGAGACAACAATTGAAAATCTTACAAGTACAACCGGATTTAATATAACAAGCTGGCACTGGAATTTTGGTGATGCAAGAGAATCGGAAGCCAGGAATCCGGGTTCTCATGATTATCTGAATTCGGGTAATTATACTATTACACTTTCTGCAACTACTTCTGATGGATGCACGGATTCCACCCAAAAATCAATTGAGATTGCAGATGCACTGCCAAAACCGGAATTATATTCTAGGGGCCCTGTTGTATATTATCTCGCTTGCAGTAATGACAGTGCAAACTACTACAGGTGGTATTGTAACGGAAACCTTATCGCCGGAGCTGCAAATTATATTTACGTCGCAAACAGGAAATACGGAGTTTATTATATAAGTATTTCTGATAATAATTTGTGTTATACCAGAAGTGACTCTGTTGGAATACCCACAGGTTATACGGGAATTGAGGATATTGATCCTTTTGCAGATATGAAGATCTATCCCAATCCTACTACAGGATTGATTACTATTGAGATAGATAACCAGCTGTTCGGAGATATGGAAATTTCAATAATTACTCAAACAGGGAAAGAAATAATCAGCAACAGGATTAAAAAGGGAACTGAACATTTTCAATTTAATGTTGATCTTAGCAGCCAGGCAGAAGGGCTCTATATTATTCACCTGCAGATCGACAAGTATATTGCTACAAGAAAAATCATTCTGGAATAAAATGATATTTATTAAGGATGGAAGAGATTTGTTTAACTTTATGTTTGAAAAACACAACTCGCTTTTAATTGAGCTGAATATGAGCAGGTAAACTAAAGGTTATTATTTGATTATTTTTGATTTAAATAAACATATTGCTGTACGGAGAATTATAGGAGAATTATAATCGATTAATTTCGAAAATATGTTACGATCAGCACTTTTTACTCTGTTTATGCTGTTTTATCTGATACCCGGATTAAAAGCTGAAGGTGAATTCTCAGATAAGGAGAAATCAATAATCTATACTAACGCAGTAAAGGTTCTGGAAGATTATCAGATATTAATAAATCAGATGGGGATATATGTAGTAAGTGATATCGAAAAGGCCAGGAGCAGTTCTGAAGGCTTTTTGGAGCTTTTTGTCAACAGACAGGTTCTTATATACAATGATCTCGATCCTACACATGAAACACTGAGCGAATTTTATGAGGCTGAAACATACACTAACAATATCATACTCTGGTATCCCGATGGTATAACCATCAACCTCGACCTGGAAAATGCCAGGGTGAGCGAAATTATGTCGCACGAAAATAATATCTATTCAATCGATGTTCTCGTCAAAAAATCAATAAACGGTAATTATTTTAACCTTACATTTAATCAAAATGTCGAAGAACTGACTTTCAGGATTGCATTCAGCGCTGAAAACAGGACATTAGGTAATTTCAAGATAGTTGGCATCAGAAGTGCCGCATCAAACTATATGATTGATTTTTCCCAGGCACTCAGGGAGGTTAATGCCGAGGATATTAATGAAGATGATATAGTCAAAATTCAAAGTGCTATAAAGGCCAGACTTCAGGATTATACAAATTTTCTTTCATTGATTGGTGATCCTCAGGAACCTGATGAAGACAAGGAATTCTATAAAGAAAGCTTCCTTAACCTTTTTCCTGGTACTGATACCAGAGTCTATAACGATATTTCACCTGAACTGGAGACAAGTCTCATTTCAGTTAATGATTATTTGACCACTTTTATTGCAGCCTATCCTAGCGGGATAAATAACCTGTCAATTAATGCCGATTCGATAAAATTCGGCAAAGTGATGAAAAACGAAGATGGAAGCTATTATACTTATATTGATGCTGATAAGTTCTTTTCAGGAAGCTATAGAGGAAGGGAGGCCTTCAGTAATGTGTTCCCTCTTATTTTTAAGATCACTTTTACAGCTGCAGGTAAAGTATTTTCAGATTTCCGCATTAGCAGCGTCGATAAAGCTGCAGTCGATTTCTATCAGGCAACAACTGAAACAGGTCCTGCCGAGCTTCCCCAGATAGTAATTAAACCTGTAACCAGGAAGGGCTTAGGCATTTCATTCATAGGTTCTTTCGGACTAACAAGTATCAATAATAATAATATTGAATCACTCTCTATTCCTAGAGATTCTGTTTCCTGGAATATTACTCCCCTCTCTGGTTTTATCACAGCATTAGGCTTAAGCTATTATTTCAATGATAACTTTGCTTTAAGAAGTGGGGTAGAGTTTAATACATATTCTGCCAAATTTAATCTAAGCGGTAAATTCGGAAATAATATTCTGACTGCTGATGTGAATAGCGACGAATATTACAAGAGAATTGCAGCTGACTATGATTCGCTGGTCACAATTAATTATATAACTTTCCCTGTTCTCATTAACTATACAAGCGGCAAACCTGGAAAATTCGGATTTTATGCAGAAAGCGGAGTTAAGGTATCAATATCTCAGAAAGCATCATATAAATGCACGGGAAGTTACATATTCACAGGGTATTACCCGGATCATCCTTCTGTCATTCAAGTACTTGATCTGGAAGAATTGGGTTTCTACAGAAGGGAACTTATTGATGAAACAAATACAATGATAATAAAGGGGTTCAATCTTGCAGTTTATGCATCTGCAGGTATAAATATACCTCTTGGATATTATTCATCAATAACATTAGGTCCTGAGGCAATTATTGGCCTCACAGATATCTGTAGTGGAAAGGGGAAATATTTCGATATCTTTGGCAATGAACATTATCATCAGCCAACTAGAATAAAAAATTTCGGCTTTAGAATAAGTTTAGCATACAAATTGTAGTAGTATTGGAAAACATTGAATTATATGCTTAAAAAAATCTTAATAACAGGACTGATATTGTCTGTAAACTTGTGGGTTACAGGACAAGAGACAAAAACTGCTGTTACCAGCAAGCAGGCAAAAATTATTGATGAAATCAATCTGAGTGCTACCGATATAGAGTTATTCAAGGAACAAACCAAACAAAAAGTTGAGGAATTCCAGCAATATATTGTCACACTGGGTAGTAAGGATGAGCCCCAGGAGAAACGGAATATGGCTGAAAAAGAGGCATTGAAACTCTTTTATAAAGGCGCCGAAATGGAAATTACAACAATTCTTCCAGACGGAATGGTACAGAAGGTTAGCCGGCCGATGGAAAAATATCTTGCCAGGTTGAAATCGCTTCCCTATACAAAAGTCATTATCAAATTTTACGACATAGCATACATAAGGGAATTTACCAAAGGTCCCGATGGCAAGTATTACTCCACAGCCACAATAATCCAGGAATTCACGGGTTTTAGCAATGATGATATCATATATACCGATATCACTAAAAAAGAGGTTGAAATAATAGTTGATATTGTTGAAGATAAGTTTTATAAGGAAAAACGCTGGAAAATATTCCTTGGCGACATCAAAGCTACTGAAACAAGAATGTCCGTTTCCTGATGTCAGCACCTTCATTCAAAAAAAGAGTAACCCGGTATTTTGTTCCGGGTATTCTGATATTTCTTATCAGCACTCCTCTCTTTTCACAGATTCTGACCGACTCACAGAAGGATCGTGAAAATATCTTTATTGCCAGGATAAAGCAGTTCAATGAATTTACTGACAGGTTTAATCATAAAAGCGATTTTAACGGAAATCCTACCGATTCAGCTTTCAGGGCTGCAATGCCGAGAGAAAAAATTATTACCCTCCTGTTTGACCTTAAAGATCCGCGTATTCATCCTGCCGATAGCAGGTATTCAGCCGATTATTTCAGGATGAAAGAAGCGTTTATTTCGGATGTGATACGGAATAAATTTTCACTCAATAAATATTCCCCGGATATTATTGCTGAAGCCAGAACGAGGGTGATATATAAAGGAAAGCCTCAGCAAGTAAGGCTTTTCCTGATTCAGGAGATAGTGGGTAATAATTCGGTAAAGTGGGTTCTGAACTCAGCTAAAGGTGATATACTGAATATTTTTAAAACCGACACCTCCATGGTTCGTTTCATATCTCCTACAAGCAATGAAACTGATTTTATAAACCTTAGAAGAGCCCTTGAGGATACTGAACATCTTCAATACTATGCCACACAGGATTTTGAACCTGATTTACTAACCCTTTTCTTTTATTTTATCAAGTCGGGAATAATAAAATACGAATACGTTGAAGAGGTTGTATATCATATCATTGATATCCCGGGGTGGTATCTCAAGGTAAAGGAATTCAACCGGAATGAATTGAATTCGGGATGGCTTATTACGGATATTGCCAGGAATGATTATGGGATTAACGAATTTATCAGGAATCTTAAATGACAATTGTGAAATAGTTGACAATTGACAATCTATAAATTGCCAACGGCCCAATGCCTTCTGCCAAATTATAATTCAGAACAATCACCTTAACCTTACTATTGCTTCCACGGGCCAGTGGTCGGAAATATATACTCCGCGTTCTTTTTTGATGGTAGTCCTGTGATCAAGAACTTTCATACCCTCCTTTACAAAAATATAGTCTATTCTCCCCGACCCTCCCATATCGCTGAAACTGTTAAACGTATATTCCGGTC
>Ga0315534_1001537_pt1 | contig 15860 bp, 9 predicted proteins | sample SalMarSW160240MG_FD_203094 | JGI IMG/M metagenome (GOLD analysis project Ga0315534, IMG submission 203094) | Salt marsh sediment microbial communities from the Plum Island Ecosystem LTER, Massachusetts, United States - Salt Marsh Sediment SW1602-40 ... | reverse complement strand
TTCACGCGACATTCGAAGACACGGTCGGATCGCGCGCAACCACACGGTCATGCCGGGGATGCAACCCTGATTTTAAGCTGCCTTACGAGTGTCGACAACGCGTTCAAGTCTCAACTAACTTGACTTCTTGCGCGAGGCGGTTAAGCTGAACGGGCCCACGCAACGCTGTGCGATACGCGAAATCGTGGCCGGTCCTTTCCGAAGAGAGCGGCTGCCATTCAAAGAGGCGGAACGTGACGGCCATGTTCTTCGATACGGCGTCCGGCAAACGCAGTGCTCTTTTCACACGGACGACCGCGTGCCTGCTCGCAGCGTGCTGTACTGTTGCATGGTGTGAGGAAAGGACCCCAGGGGTCGATCGCCCGGTGGATTACCTGCGCGACGTGAAACCGATTCTCAAGCGCAGTTGTTTCGCTTGCCACGGCGCACTGCGCCAGCGTTCCGAACTCCGGCTTGACGCGGGCAAGTCACTCGTGGCGGGCGGACTCCGGGGCCCGGCCGTGGTGCCGGGCGATCCCGACCAAAGCCTGCTGTTGCAGGCCGTTCGCGGCACGGCCGGATTTCAGATGCCGCCGGAAGGCGAAGGAGCGCCGTTGGAATCGGCGGCGATCGAGACCCTCGCGCTATGGATACGACGTGGAGCCGTCTTTCCCGAGGACGACAAGCCGGAGCCGGACCCGCGCCGTCACTGGGCGTTTTTGCCCGTCGTCCGACCCGCGCCGCCGGTCGTCGCAAATGATCGCTGGGCGCGAAACCCAATCGATGCGTTCCTGGCGTCCAAACATCGTCGCTCCGGCGTTCGCGCCGCCGCGGACGCACCTCGCCATGTGCTGCTCCGCCGCATCTATCTGAACCTCATTGGGCTTCCGCCCACGCGAGAACAGCTTCAATCCTTTCTGACCGACCCTGCCCCCGATGCGTACTCGAGGGTCGTGGATTTCCTGCTCAGCCACCCCGCCTACGGTGAGCGCTGGGCGCGGCACTGGATGGACGTGTGGCGATACAGCGACTGGTACGGCCGCCGGAAGGTGCCCGACGTGCTGAACAGCTATGGGCAGATCTGGCGGTGGAGGGATTGGATCATCCGGTCGCTGAACGAGGATAAAGGCTACGGCCGGATGGTGCTGGAGATGCTGGCGGCCGACGAAATCGCGCCCCAAGACGATCGAAATCTGGTCGCCACGGGCTTCCTGGTCCGCAATTTCTTTCGTTGGAATTACAACGTCTGGATGAACGACAACGTGGAGCATACCGCCAAGGCCTTTCTGGGCCTGACGATGAACTGCTGCCACTGTCACGACCATAAATACGACCCCATCACTCAGGAGGAGTATTTCGCGTTCCGCGCGTTTTTCGAACCACTGGAAATCCGTCACGATCGCGTGCCCGGCGAAGCCGACCCGGGGCCGTTTCCGGAGTACAAACTAGGACGGTCCTTCGGCCCGATCACCAGCGGAATGGTGCGCGTGATGGACAAGAAACTGGATGCGAAGACCTTCTTCTACACTGGTGGCGATGCGCGGAATGTCGTGCCGGAACGGCCGCCCATCCCACCCTCCGCGCCCGCCGTGCTGGACGGCGATCATTTGAACATCTCGCGCAAGGACCTGCCGGTTAATGTCTGGTATCCCGGATTGAAACGCTTTATCCAGAACGAGGAGATTGATGCACGCGAGCGGGCCTTGGCGGCGGCTCGCGCCGACGCCGTTTCGATGACCGTGGCGAGCCGCGCAGCGCGGCCTCGGTTGGCCGAAGCGCTGCGCCAGGTCCCAGCCCCATGGGACGACCCGCCCGCATCCTGCTCAAACTCCCGCGGCGACACCGCTCCTGCCGACCCGCGCGGCGCCGTTGCGTCCGTCCGCTTGGACGCTTCGCACAGCAGACAGACATTGGAAAACAGCCTGCCGGGACTGGCAGCTCTGGAGGATGGAACCACGATCCGCGTTGCGATGGCGATCGTTCGCGACGGCCGCTGCAATTTCCAACTGATTGAAGACTTTTCCGAGGGTCGGACGGGCGGCTACGTAGAATTCGCGGACGGGCAAATCAAAAGCTACCCGGTCGGCGCGACCACGCCCGTCACGGTCGGCTCCTACGATCACGCGGAGGGCTCACTGGACTTCCAGATCGAAATGGAACTGAACGTCGCTCGGGACCGCGCGGTGCTGTCTGTCGTGGCGCCGGTGGACAGCCGCACGATCGTGGACCGCCATCCCGTGCGACTGCACGGGTGGGATCCTGTCGACAACCCCAACTGCGGCATCTGCTTCGACGCGCACGCTGGTGCGATCGTCGAGTTTCGCGCGGTGGAGATTTTTAATGCGGCGGACGTTCCCGTTCTGAAATTGACGTTTGCGTCTCCCTGGTTTGCGGATAAGGACAGCCCGGTGGGCCTGGCGGGCTGGCGGCCATCGATATCAGGTGGCGATGCGACAGCGACGCGAATCGTGCGAAGCCCACCTGCCGATGCCTCACGGGCCGCCGCCCGGCAGCACCGTCGTGCGTTTCTCGAACGGCGCGCTTTGGATTTGAAGATATCCGAGGTCCAACAAAAGGTTCTGGCCGCCGAGCATGAATTGCAGGCCGTCCACGCGCGCTTGGAGGCGGATCACAAAAAGTACGTCTTGAAGACGCCGGATGCCGGTGATGCCTCGCGAGCAGCGGCTGGCGCGGAGAGACGGTTCGCGTTGGCCACCGCGCGTGCGGACTGCACGGCCGCGGAGCGAGCTATCTGCGCAGCGATGCTGCTTGCGGATGACGACACGTCGCGGGAGGAAAAGATCCGCAAGGCACGCGAAGAATGGACGAACACGTTTAAACAAGTCGTCGAGGCACACGTGGCAGCGACGAAAACGTCATCGCAATATACGCCGCTTTCGCCCCGGTATCCACGTGCGACGACGGGTCGCCGCACGGCGCTGGCGCGTTGGATCGTGAACCGCCGAAATCCGCTCACGGCGCGGGTGGCCGCCAATCATTTATGGCGTTTTCACTTTGACCAGGCGTTGGTTGCCACAACCGATAACTTCGGTCGGAGCGGCAGCCCGCCGACGCACCCCCGGCTGCTCGACTGGCTGGCCGCCGAATTGCGGGATACCGGCTGGAGCATGAAACACGTACACCGGATGATCGTGACCAGCCGCGGCTACGCCATGCGCTCGAACCACGCCCGCCAAAATGCCTTGGATCCGGATAACCTTACGCTGGCAAGATTTCCCCGGCAGCGGATGCAGGCCGAGGTCGTCCGCGATGCCGTGTTGCATGTTACCGAATCACTCGATTCCAGGATGGGAGGTCCGGAGATCGAATACAAAAACGGACTGAAGTCGCGTCGGCGCAGTATTTACTTTTCCCATCATGGCGAAGGGAAAATGAAGTTTTTGGAACTGTTCGACGCCGTCGACCCGTGCGACGGTTATCGGCGGACGATGAGTGTTCGGCCACAACAGGCACTGGCCATGGTCAACAGTGATCTGATCACCGTCCGCGGACGCCAGTTCGTTCGCCGGCTGACGCGGCAACAGGCGCGGGGGCCGACACCCAACGGCAACCCGTGCGACGCCTTCATCCAGACCGTGTTCCGTCAGATTCTGTCGCGGGATGCTTCAGCCCAGGAGCTGGCTGTTTCGCAGCAGTTTCTCGACCAGCAGATCGACATGCTGCGGGCTGCCGACCCCGGGCAGTCAAGCGGCTCGCGGACGGAAAGCCCCGCCACGGATTCTGACCTCCGGGCCCGCGAGAATTTCGTTCAAGCGCTGCTGAACCATTACGATTTTGTTACGATTCACTGACCGCATGGGATGCCATCGGTAGGGCTCCGTCGAAAATTGTTGAAGCCTGTAAGCGAGAAGACATCGTGCATTCCAACTGCCAGCCTCCGTGTGGAAGAATTTCCCGGCGGACGTTTTTCTCCGACCTGGGCTGGGGTACCGCCGGGCTGGCCGCCGGTTCGCTGTTGGCTGGCGACGGCATCGTGCGTGCGGAAGAGCCCCAGTATTCCGATCGCGGACTGCCGATGTTGCGGCCCCGCGCGCGAAGTGTGATATGGGTCTTTCTTTCGGGCGGCTACAGCCACCTGGAAACATTCGATCCCAAGCCGGCATTGAACAAGTACGCGGGCAAGACCTTCTCCGACACAGGTTATCCGGACCCGTTCAAAGATGAGCGCTACCGCCAGCGGAGCCGATCGGTGGTCAATGTCAATCGCGAACATGCAAGGATCTTCCCGTTGCAGATCGGCTACCGCCAACATGGCCAGTCGGGTATCGAAATCACTGACTGGTGGCCTCACCTGGCAACATGCGTCGACGACATCGCGTTTGTGCGGTCGATGTACACGACGGACAATGATCACGCGGCGGAGTTCCAGATGCACCACGGACGGCACAAACTTGATGAGAAGCAGCCCGTGATCGGGTCGTGGATAAGCTACGGCTTGGGCAGCTTGAATGAAAACCTGCCTGAATTCGTTTTCCTGGGCAAGTACAGCGACCAGCGCGTCAAGGAGAACTTTAGCGCGGACTATCTCGGTCCGATGTACGGCGGCGTGGAGTTGTCTCTCAATGCGGACGAACCGCTGCCCTTCGGCGCGCGTCCAAAAGATGTGCTGGCCGTAGAACAAGAGAGCCAGTTTGCGTTCATTGACAAGCTCAACCGCATCTCGGCAATTGAGTATCCCGACGACGAAACGCTGCGCGCCCGCATCAAAGCGTATGAATTGGCCTTCCGTATGCAGACGTCGGTTCCGGAGACGCTTGACTTAACTGCGGAGACGGAGGAAACACAGCAGTTGTACGGGATTGATGACGAGCTGACGGAAATCTACGGGAGGCGACTGCTGGCCGCCCGCCGGTTGGCGGAGCGGGGAGTCCGCTTTACGCTCGTATACCTCAGCGATTACGGCGAATGGGATTCCCACCAGAAGCTTCGGAAGAAGCACAGCCAGTCGTGCCGTCGCGTCGACAAGCCGCTCGCCGGCCTGCTGAAGGACCTCAAGCGTCGGGGCATGTCCGAGGAGACCGTGGTGGTCTGCTGCACGGAATTCGGCCGCACGCCCGGCGTGGAAGTTCGGGAAGGCGGTTCGAATCTCTCGGGCCGGGACCACCATCCACACGGATTCACCATCTGGTTTGCCGGCGCGGGCATCCAGGGCGGCTCGGTGCATGGCGCCACCGATGAATTGGGATTCCACGCCGTGGAATCGCCCCATTATGTGACCGACATTCACGCCACCGTGCTCCAGCTCATGGGGCTCGACTCCCGGCGGCTGAACATCCCGGGCCACAAACGGTTGGAGATCGACTACGGAAGACCGATCGACGCCATTGTGGCGTAACCGAAAGGCGGGGCCAGCCCCCTTTTGTGTTATTGCCCCGCCGTCCGCGATGCTGGCCGCGCGGTTTGTTGGCAAGACCTTCCGAAAAAAATTGTTATGCAGGGGATATCGGCCGGAACACACGCTCCAATCTCGAGGGCGGCGCAAGGCCGCGCACCAGCCAAAGCGATGCACGAAATGATCAGTGTTTACTATGCCATGCCCGAATTTCGCGCTGTTCTCTTGTTCACCGTCCTTGCCGGCGCGGCAGGCGGGCTGGCAGCCGATGGGCCCCGGCAGCGTCCGAAACCGATCCGCATCGATCGGGCAAGCGGTCCTCCTGAAATTCCCGATGTGCGGCCCGACGAAGTGATCGGCTTCGCGCTGTACACCGTGCACGACGGTATCTTGAAGCTGAGCGTCCAGCTCTATCCGCTGCAGGACCATCAGTCTCGACGTGTGTCACTCCAGTTCCGCGACCATGGCGAATGGACAACACGAGCCGTAGCGCCCGTTGATCCCGACGGATGGCTCGCGGTGTTTCGCATTCCCAACTGGGATGGTTCTCGCAGCGCGGCCTACCGCGTCCATCACGAAGACGGCGCAATCTTTGAAGGGCGGATCCGGAGGGACCCCGTCAGCAAAGATGAAATCGTGGTCGCGGCGTTCACCGGCAATTCCAATACGGACCGGGGCATGCGCGAGGACATCATCCGCAATGTCACGTTTCAGGACCCTGACTTGTTGTTTTTCTCCGGCGACCAAAGCTACGATCACCGGCATCACACGGCCGCATGGCTGCTCTTTGGACGGCAGTTCAGGGATATTCTCCGCGACCGACCGGTCGTCGTCATCCCGGACGATCACGACGTCGGTCAGGGCAACCTGTGGGGGCAACGAGGCAAGCAGGCGCATCTGCGCGGAGCGACGGATGGAGGGTACGTGATGCCTCCCGACTACGTAAACCGCGTGCAACGCGCACAGACAAGCCATTTGCCGGACCCCTACGACTCTACGCCGGTTCGGCAAGGCATTGGCGTATATTACACGTCGCTGAACGTGGGCGGCATCGATTTCGCCATCATTGAAGACCGGAAATGGAAGACCGGACCGGCCAACGTCGTGCCGCAACAAGGTCCCCGCCCCGATCACGTGACGGATCCGGACTTCGACCCCGCCTCGGTGGACGTGCCCGAGGCCCGGTTGCTCGGCGGGCGTCAACTCGCCTTTCTCGACGCCTGGGCTCAGGATTGGCGCGACGCGGAAATGAAGGCCGTCCTGTCCCAAACCATCTTTGCCGGTGGCGCGCACATCCACGGCAAACACAACGCGCGCCTGGTGGCCGATCTCGATTCGAACGGTTGGCCCCAGTCCGGTCGCGAACGGGCGTTATGCGCCTTGCGGAAATGCTTTGCCGCGCACGTTGCCGGGGACCAACACCTGGCCACCGTGATCCATCATGGCGTCGATGCATGGGAGGATTCGGTATTCTCGTTCTGCGTTCCGTCCATTGTAAACTTCTACGGTCGCTGGTGGTGGCCGCTGGAAGCACCTTTGCAACGTGATCCCGCCAGCCCCCTGCCCTTCACGGGCCGGTACCGCGACGGCCTGGGAAACCAACTCACCATGCTGGCCTATGCCAATCCCGCGCCCGACAACCATAACGCGGCGGGATACGGTCTGATCCGTTTTCGCAAATCGACCCGCGAAATTACCTTTGAGTGCTGGCCACGGCATGTTGACGTGCGCGATTCCGATGCGCGGCAGTTTCCGGGTTGGCCCGTTACCATCCGACAAGAAGATAATTACGGGAGACAGCCGATCGCCTACCTGCCCCGGTTGACTGTCGGCGGCGCGACCGATCCCGTCGTGCAGGTGATCGACGAAGAAACGGGAGAGATCGCATACACGCTGCGCATCCGCGGCACGACGTGGCGGCCCAAAGTATTCAAGAAAGGTGTTTACACCGTGAAAGTGCGTCGCGGCGACGCGATGCGCGCGATCACGGGTGTGCCCTCGGAAAGGCATGATGACGAGTCGCAACTGACCATCGAGCTTCGCCCTGCCGGCGACGCGCTGGATTGACGCCTAATTGGACGCGTGTGGCGGTGGCGGGAAGCGGCGAATCCGCGAAACGCGGCGGTACGTCTCAAACACGTCGCCGTGACCCAGGACGCGAGGGTCGGACGTGGCACGGAGCCGCTCAAAAAGCCGCGTTCGCAGCCGTTCGGTCAGTTCCGCATGGCGCTGGTCGGCGGCCAGATTTACAAGGCACCCCGGATCCTTCCGGATGTCGTACAGCTCTTCCGCCGGCCGCTTGTCCACCGCCAGGTGAAAGAACGGACCGACGTGCGGGTCGTCACGGTTGTCGACGAGGAACGTCAACGAAGGGCAGCCGTCGATATCATGATACGCTGCGTGCATGGGCCCCAGTGATGTTTCGGTCCCCGGTGCCGCGTAAGTGCCGACGCCGTACTTCTGGGGCGCCCCGGCCGGCCATCGTTCCGGCGCGAAGTTGTGGATGTACAGGTACTGCCGCATGCGAAGGGCGCGTTGCGGGTAGCCCAGCGTTTTGTAGCGCGACGACGAGTGACGTTCGCGAGAAGAAAGCGCGTGGTCCCGCCCCGCCTCGACGATGCCCTGATCGGTCGACTTCAGCGCGCCCAGGATGCTGCGGCCGCTCGGCGGAAGTTCACCAAGTGCTTCGCTCGGGTGCTGGATGTCCGCCGCATCCAATATTGTGGCCGTCAGATCGACAAAACCTACCAGGTCGTCGATAACTCGCCCGGCAGGCACGTTGTCCTTCCAACTGATGGCCAGCGGCACGTGGATCCCGTATTCGTAGAGGTTGGCTTTGGCGCGCGGAAAGGCCATCCCGTTGTCGGACGTCACAATGATTAACGTGTTGTCCAGTTCTCCAGCCTCCCGCAGCATGTCGAGCATGCGCCCCAGGTGGCTATCGAACCATTCAACCTCCACGAAATAGTCGAGCAGGTCGGATCGGATTTCCAGCGTATCGGGCAGAAACGGAGGCACGTCCACGGCATCGATCTGTTTTCCGGATGCGACGCCGCTTCCGGGCTGAAACGCCCGATGTGGTTCGCCGGCTCCATACCAGAAACAGAATGGTTTTTCCGCGGGCCGTGCCGCCAGAAACCGTGCGAAATTGCCGGCATAGTCGGTGCTGCGGATTCCGTTATAGGGAGGATCGAGCTTTGCCTGGTTGAACTCCGTGCCGGCCGGATTGCGAACACGACCGCTTGATTTCCAGTCGCCGGGGCCCCAACCTTTTCCCGTAAAGCCGACGAAGTAACCGGCCGCTTCGAGCAGATCGGGAAAGACGGCGTACTTTGGTGCGAAGTAACTGGCGTGTGTGCCGGCGTGTTCATTCTGCCAGGGATGCCGGCCGATGAGCAGCGAAGCGCGCGACGGTGAGCAACCGCATGAAGCCGCCATGGCGTTGGAGAACAGCACGCCCATCCGCGCTATGCAGTCGAAGGCCGGCGTGTGGACCTCTCGGCAACCGTAGGCAGACGTGTGCGGATAGGATTGATCGTCCGAAATGGCCAGCAGCACGTTCGGCCGCTCGGACCCCGAAACGCGGCACCACGACGGCATGGCGGCCGTAATCAGCAAAACGGCCAAGAGCAAGATACCGAGGGGTCGCGCGCCTACGCAGCGGACCGCGCTGTCGGCCAAAGCGGGAACCATCGGCAGCCTGCATCCATCCTTCGGGAGCAGTGTGCCGCGGCACCTGGTGGCGTCTGACGTTTCGAGCATATTCTTGTGTATCCGATTCACGACAGTTGAAGATAAAGCCGCCACGCCGTGCGAATGGCCAAAAGCAGAACAACCGCACCGCCCAACGTGCTCATCAGCTTCATCCAAGCAGGAACACGCGTGGTCGGTGCAAGGTCGGAGCGCGTGGCGAGATAGACGAGCGAGAACGCCAACACCGGTCCGCCGAGCACGGTCAGGGCCTGGGCAAAAATGATCAGTCCGACGCGGCTCATCCCGCCCGAAGTGGTGGCCAACGCAACGCCAGCGCCGATCAACAGGGCCGCGACCGTGAATCGCTTGGGCCATTTTTCATCCATGGAACTGCCCCACCCCAAACCATCGGACAGCAGCGTTCCACCCACCATGGCGTTGACGAGGAACGAACTGAGCGCGGCGGCGAGGATTCCCAACAGGAACAAAGTTGTTGCCGCCGTACCGAACAGCGGTTCCAGTTGGGACGCCACGTCCGCAGCGCTGTTCAGCGATTCGGCAGGAACGATTCCGTGCAGCACGGCCGCCGACGTAATCATGATCATGGCGGATGCGGCGACCAGCGCGGAAATACCGGTAATCGAATCGGTCAGCCCCTGGCGGAAATCGTCGATGGTCCACCCTTTTTCGCGGACGAGGTATCCCTGATAGAATGCGCCGCCGATCGAAAAGGTCGTCGCCACCAGACCTTGGATTGCCCACAGGGGATCGGTAACGCGTCCGTCCCGTAACTCAGGCAGCAGACCTTCGCGCGCCGGAATGGGCAACTGAGGAACAAGTCCCTGCAGGACCGCCGCCAGCCGAGGAGCGGAAAACGCCAGATTGGCGGCGAACGCGCCCAGCATGATCAACACCAACAGCATCATCAGGCGCTCCAAGGGCCGGTACAGTCGCTTGAATCCGTAGAGCGTGGCGATGATCACGCCGTTGAGCAGGAGCAACGTCGCGTCGCGCGCCCGCCGTAATGACGGCGTCGCCACGGGTCGTTCCGATTCGGCCACCGGCGGACTTGCGGCGCCGACGTCCTGCGTCGGATCGGCCGAGAAGAACGGTTCGATCGAGGCCAGGACGGCGATGTTGTTGCTCGATTGAAAACAGGCCACGATCACGAACAGGGTCAATCCGACAAACACGGCAAATGGGCGGCCCAACCGTGCCGCCAGCTCACCGCACAGCGTACGCGACAGGCTCACGCCGAGTCGCGACGCCAGCGCCGTCACTCCAATCATCAGTCCGCCGGCCGCCGCCAACACCCACAACATCCGATATCCATACTGGCAGCCCACCTTGGAACTGGTCAGGATACTGCCAGGGCCGAGTACGACGGCGGCGACAATGATCGCCGGGCCAAAGGCCCCCAGCAAACGGTGCGGGAGCGGTCGATTAGAATTGGCCATCAAGCACCTCATAGTGCGTCGGCTTGTTCAGCGTCGGGCCGTTTCGCATCACCCAGTCGGCGGTCCAGCCGATGAGTTCATCGAGTCCCACGCGGGGAACGCCGAATCGCTCGTGCGCCAAACGCGCATCGCTGTGCAAGGCCACGGATCCCTCCGTTCCCGAAAACCGTACCGGCTTGCGCATCAGCGCGCCGAATCGCTCCGCGACCCGGCGACAGCTTATCAATTCCGGACCCGTGATGTTCACCACAAACGGCGGACTTGCCGCGTCGGCCAGGGCGGCCAACGCCATCGTGTTGGCATCTGCCTGCCAGATCACATTGACGTAGCCGACCAACAGAGGGACTTCTTCCGAGTGCCACACTTTCTGCGCGATGTCCACCAGCACTCCGTAGCGCATCTCGGTCGCATAATTTAAGCGAAGAATGGTCAGGCGTGTTCCCTGCGTGCGGCTGAAATATTCAAACAGCCGCTCGCGTCCCAGACAGCTCATCGCGTATTCTCCTACCGGCGCGAGTGCATCCGACTCGCCGGATCCCCGGCTGCCCTCGACGGGCATGGGCCGATAGACGTTGCCGGTCGAAAAAGCCGCGATCCGGCTGTCGGAAAATCGTCGGCAGACGCACGACGGGAGATACGTATTGGTCGCCCACGTGATGGGTTCGCCGCCCGACGTGCCGAATTTGCGCCCCACCATATAAACAACATGGGGGCACGCGGGGAGCACGCGAATGAAGCGATCGTCGAACAGATCACCGGCCACTGTTTCGACGCCCCATTCCTGAAGCTGCCGGCGCGGCTCGGGATTCGAAAACCGGCTGACGCCGATCACACGGCGGGAAACACCCGCTTCCTGGCTCGCGCGCACGACCATCCGCGCGAGCGACGGCCCCATCTTTCCGGCGACCCCCAAGATCAGCACATCGCCGTCCAGACGCGCAAGTGCGTCGATGGCCGCCGGCCCAGGATCGCTCAACCGGTCCTCAAGTTGTTCCAAACCGGCAATCACCAACAGCGCCCGTCACTTCCGCTCACAAAAACGCTCACAGAATTCTGTCATCCTGCGCGTCCAACACACGCGCCTCGACTCCCTCGCCCGCACGGGGCCAGTCGGCCCATCTTAAACCCGTGCTCGCACATCAGCAATCATTGGCCGAATCGCAAGGGGCATCGCGCCAGGCGCTTCCCCGTCATCCGACCTGCTCGGTGTGCCGAACCACACCACGGGAGGGCACGTGTTCGTGGCAGCGGGACCCTGCAGTCGTTCGGCTTTGTTGCGCCTGTCGCGGGACCGATTTTGGGGATAGCTTTGGCGCAGCGGGGGTTCGCAGTATGATAATGGGGGTTCCGGTCGACGTTTCTGTCGTCGGATCTGTCGTTGGGGGACTTCGACAGGACTGCTGTTGTAAGCTGCTATTGGCGAATGGCGGTTGCTGTCTGGCGGCGGTCAAGCCTTGGCCCTTGCCGTGCTCCGGCACCGGTCGAGGATGAAAAAAAATTGCCCGCGACGCGGGCGGCAATCAGCGTCAACAAGCGGTCGTGGGGGGAAATTCTGATGTTCCAGGATCTGGATCGGCGCCGATTCATGCGTCGTACGGCGGCGGCTACGGGTCTCGTGGCGTTCCCACGACGCGCTCCGGCGGATGACGACACGCAGAAGCGCGTCGTCGTGGGTGTGATGGGATTACGCCGCGGCCGGTCCTTGGCGTCGACCTTCGCCGCCCAGTCAAACGTGGTCGTGAAGTATCTCTGCGACGTTGATGCGGAAACAGCGCAACAATGCGCGCGTCTGATGTCGCGCTCCTTCGAGGTGGAACCTCAGGTTGTCGTGGACTTTCGCCGCATCCTGGATGATCACGAGGTGGATGCTCTTGTCTGTGCCGCGCCCAACCATTGGCACGCGCCGTCCACGATCATGGCCTGCATTGCCGGCAAACATGTCTACGTGGAGAAGCCGTGCAGCCATAATCCCCGCGAGGGACAGTGGATGATCGACGCCGCCCGCAAGCACGGACGGGTCGTCCAGGTGGGAACCCAGCGCCGCAGCGCGACCGGGACCATGCGCGCCATCCAGCAAGTGCACGCGGGGGCCATCGGTCGTGTCTACGTCGCACGGTGCTGGTACCACAGCGCGCGACGGACGATCGGGCAAGGCAAACCGGCACCGGTCCCTCCGCAACTCGACTACGCACTGTGGCAGGGTCCCGCACCTCGGCGGCCCTATCTCGATAACCGGATTCCGTATAATTGGCACTGGTTCTGGCATTGGGGCAATGGTGAACTGGGCAACAACGGCGTGCACACCATCGATCTGTGTCGCTGGGGAGTCGGCGTGGATTATCCCGTGCAAGTCACGTCTTCAGGGGGAAGATACGCCTTTGACGACGATCAGGAGACCCCGGATACACACATGGTGGCGTTCAAATTTGACGGGGGCAGGCAAATCACGTGGCAAGGTCTCAGCTGCAACCCGCATGGTGGGGGCTTCGTGACGTTCTATGGCGAGGATGGCGCGCTCGATCTGGAATCGAATGGTACGTACACGGTCTACGACAGACAGGGCAAAAAGGTGCGCACCGAACCGGGGCAGGGGAACGGGCAAAACGAACACGTTGTAAATTTTCTGACGGCGGTTCGCCACGGACGGCCGGACGAACTCAATACGGAAATCGCCGAAGGGCATAAGAGCACGCTCCTTTGCCATTTGGGAAACATGGCGCACCGCGTGCAACGCACGCTCCGCTGCAATCCGCAAGACGGCCAGGTCCTTGACGACGCCCAGGCCATGCGATTCTGGTCGCGGGAATACGAACCGGGCTGGGAACCGTCACTTGCCTGAAGCGGCTTCGAACGGCGGTCTTTCACAACAGGGCGCATCCTCGGCGTCCGAAACGCACTTTCTTGCGCGGCGGTTGCGCTCGCTGGACGCCTACCGCGGACTGATTATGGTCTCACTGGCCTTTGCTGGATTTGGTCTGGCGGAGACCGCCGAAAATCACCTGCGGGGCGAACCTGATGCCGGCATTTGGCGGTTCGTCGGGTACCAGGCAAGTCACGTGCCATGGTCCGGATGCGCCTTCTGGGATCTCATCCAGCCGTCGTTCATGTTTATGGTGGGCGTCTCGATGGCCTACTCTTACGCGCAGCGGCAAAGACTTGGGCATTCCTATGGCCGTATGGTTGCCCACGCACTCCGGCGTTCCGCGGTCTTGATTGTGTTAGGCGTGATGTTGATCTCCAACGGCCAGCCTTCGACGCGGTGGTCGCTGATGTGCGTCCTGACACAAATCGGGCTGGGATACCCGTTGCTGTTTCTGGTGTGGAATCGTCGGCCCGCCACACAGATGCTGACGGCCGCCGGAGCTTTATTGTTGACGTGGCTACTTTACACCACCTATCCCTACGCGGGAATCGATCCGGACAGCGGTGCACCGGAAGTGGACGTATCCGCGGACTGGGCGGCAGAACATCTCGCCGGCGTGCCTCCGGCGTGGCACAAGAACGCCAATGTCGGACACGCCATTGACCTGCGCTTGCTGAATACGTTTCCGCGAAGGGAGCCATTTCTGTTTAATGGCGGCGGCTATCAGACCATCAACTTCGTGCCCTCGCTGGCAACCATGATCTTCGGACTGATGGCAGGCGAATGGCTGCGATCCCAGCGCCGCGCGGCGACAATCTTGAGTGTGCTTGTCGGCGCTGGTGTTGCTTTCATCGGTGCCGGTATCGTGCTGGACCATATCGGTGCGTCACCGATCGTTAAGAGAATTTGGACTCCGGCGTGGACGCTGTTTTCCGCGGGAATCTGCCTGATGATATTGGCATGCCTGTACGCAATCGTGGACGTTGCCGGTTGGCAAAGATGGACGTTTCCCCTGATGATCGTAGGCGTCAACTCGATTGCCGTATACTGCATGTACATGCTGCTGCGCCCTTGGATCGCTGATACCTTACAAACGCACCTGGGGGCAGGCGTCTTTCGATGGGCCGGTGCTGCCAATGAACCGACACAACGCGCGGTGATGGTGGGGCTTGTCATCTGGCTGATCGGCTACTGGATGTATCGCCAGCGTATTTTCATTCGGATCTGACGATGCTTGGTGCCGAAGCGTTCTTGCGCTTCCGGATCCGCGGCGCGTTGCGACGTGGCGCGGCATGCCATCTGATAACATGCGCGTCCGGGGTTTCGTACTTTTGAAATTACCGAGTCCACTTCGCTTTCCAACTTGCCAGCGGGCGGATAAAATGCTGTTTCATTGCCTGCTGTCGCATGCCATGGGACAGGTAGCATGTCGGAAAAAATATGGCACCTGAAAAAATGCGACCTGTTTCAGCAACTCAGCTCGGATAAGTTGCGCGAGCTGGAATTGCGGTGCAGAGCGAAGAAGTTTCCGCGCGGTTCTCCGATCTACCTGCCGGCCGACGAAGCCGACGGCGTGTTGCTGCTGGCCTCGGGCAGAGTCAAGATCTGCAGTTTTTCAGCGGATGGAAAACAAGCCATTCTGACATTCATCGAGCCCGGGGAACTCTTCGGAGAATTAGCGGTGCTCGATGATGAAGCACGCGAAGAATATGCTGAAGCCGCCGAAGCCAGTCAGGTCATTCTTATTCCGGCGGATGAAATCCGCCGAATGATGAACGAGATCCCGGAGATCTCGCTGGGCATTACCAAACTGATCGGCCTGCGGCGCCGACGCATCGAGCGCCGCTTGAAATACTTGCTGTTTCGATCGAATCGCGAACGGCTGACCCATCTAATTCTGGAGTTGGCCGAAAAGTACGGATATGCCACGAGAGAGGGCGTGGCGCTGAGTATCAAGTTGTCCCATCAGGAGCTGGCGAATATCATCGGCAGCACGCGGGAGACGGTCACTGTCGTGCTCGGCGAATTGCAGGCAGAAGGCAGCCTGCGTTTGGGTCGCAGAAGGATCGTGTTGACGGATGTCAAGCGGCTGGCGGAGAGCGTGTCCGCGCCGGTGCCGCGGTTCGAATCAATTCCCGGCGCGGGTCCTTGACGTGCGGCCTCCCTGACGTGTGCCCTTGACGATCGCCATGAACATGCCGAATTCGGGGAAGCAGCGTTCCTGCCGCGCGTGCGATTCGCCAGCGCCGGCTCAACGGGCCGCGGGCAACGCGTGCTGTGTAAGGAGCTTCACAGAGTCCGTCGCCGAATAGGGCGAGAATAATAGACGAGATACCGGTTGTTTTTTCCGCGGGCACCCGACATACGGAATACGAAGTTGACATGAATTCCCGAACCAATTCCAACGATGGCTGGCAACCGTGCGCTGAGGGCGAATTGATCGGAATGGTTCATGACCTTAAGCTGCGGAAGCGGAATCGGATGCTGGCACGGGCGGGCGGGGCGTCCGTCATGG
>Ga0315534_1001536_pt1 | contig 15866 bp, 17 predicted proteins | sample SalMarSW160240MG_FD_203094 | JGI IMG/M metagenome (GOLD analysis project Ga0315534, IMG submission 203094) | Salt marsh sediment microbial communities from the Plum Island Ecosystem LTER, Massachusetts, United States - Salt Marsh Sediment SW1602-40 ... | reverse complement strand
GATCAGATAATAGATCTTGTTTTATCTATTTTTGGGAAACATAATAGAGTTACTACATTTACTCCAACATTTTCATATTTTATTGATAGATGTAAACTCTATTCTATAGCCATAGATCAAGTACCTCTAGAAAAAAATGATAACTCGTTAGATAAATCAAAATTCATTAAAAGTGCAAAAAAATCACAAATAGCTTATATCTGTTCGCCAAATAATCCTACTGGAAATCAGATTGAAAAGCAGAAGGTAATAGAAATCATTAATGAACTTGACGATAAATTGATAATAATAGATGAAGCATATGTAGAATTTGCAAATTATTCGATTTCAAATGAAATTATAAAAAAAAACAATGTTATCGTTCTACGAACACTATCTAAAGCATTTGGTTTAGCAGGTGCTAGACTAGGTTATTGTATATCTAACGAAAAATTTTCAAATTTATTTAGAAAAGTCATACAGTCTCCTTATCCTATCAACACCATATCTCTGTGTATAGGATGTGAAATTTTAAAAAATACTGATTATATTAATGAGACGATAAAAGGGATCAAGGAAGAGAGAGACAGACTTTATTTCTATCTGAAAAAATTAGAAAATAAAATAAGGGTTTTTAAAACTGATGCTAATTTTATATTCATACAGATAAATGATAGTGAGCGATACTATCGTTTATTAGAGTTATTAAAAAAAGAGAAAATCATCATAAAAGCATTCCATAAAATTGAAGGCAGAAATGGTAGATATATTAGAGTTACCATCGGAACTAAAGAAATGAATAATAGATTCTTAAAGATATTTAGAAAAATATATGAAGTATAAAAAGATAACAAAAGAAGATATAATATCTAAAAATATAAAAAATAAAGAAATTTATCTTACTGGCATTGTGATGGATATAGATGGAGTATTAATAGATGTTAATAAATCCTATAATGAGGCAATAAGAAAAACCGTTCATTTTATAACATCTAAATTGAAAAAATCTTACGCGAGAAATATTGTTAGTGACGAAATAATTTTGAGATTTAGACAATCTGGAGGATTTAACAATGATATGGATACTAGTTATGCGATTTCGCTTGCTTTGTTATCTTTGCATAATTTAGATAAGATAGATCCTAAAAAATTTCTTTTAAAAATAGCAGAAAATTCCAATGAGAAAGGTATAAGATCCGTAGAAAAATTCTTGAAATGTTATTTAAATTGCAACTATAGTAACAAATTGGCTAATGGATTTAATGGAAATATAGACAAAATTAAAAAATATTTGGATTATCCTGGACCAGTAGGAAAGAGTATAGTTTCTACTATTTTTGATGAATTTTTTTATGGACAAAAATTGTTTAAATCTAGATATGGATTTGAAACTAATTATTATCATGGGAAACCATTAATAGAAAATGAAAAGATAATAATTACCAATAAAACCATAAAATATTTATCAAAAAAATTTGATGATAGAATTTGCATGGTTTCAGGAAGAAGTAAAATAGCTGCCAAGTTCTCTTTGAATAACAAGTTTAACTTATTAAATGGACACAAAAGTATATTTCTGGAAGATGAAAAAAGAAAATATGGAAAACCTAATCCGTATGGTTTGATCAAAGTTATAAATAGAATGACTACTACTAATGCTTTATTATATTGTGGTGATTCTTTTGAGGATTTAATAATGACTAGAGCAGCAGAAAAAGAGATAAATTTAAAGAAAAAACATAACAGAAAAATAAATATTCTTTTTTGTGGGGTTTATGGCCTTAGCGCTAATCATAGAGAACTAATTAAAAAATTCAAGGAAAACAATGCAGAGGTTATAATCAAAAATATCAACAATTTACCATACATATTAAATAAAGTAGACGAAAAAGAAGGTTAGTTGAGTTCAAATTCATCTGAAGGTCCAGAATATCGTGGTAGATTTATGAAAAAAGAAAGGAATACGCAAGAAACGAGCATAAAAGTAGAAGTAGATATTGATGGAAAAGGAAGTGTATTTTGCAAAACTGGATATCCATTTATCGATCATCTTGTTTCAACTTTTGGTAAACATAGTATGATAAACATTAGTGTTGAAGCAAAATCAAATGACTCAATATCTCATCATCTAATAGAAGATTTAGCAATAACACTTTCGCAGACATTAAATTATGCTCTATCAGATAGGCAAAGAATTAGAAGATTCGGTTATGCCATAGTACCTATGGATGAATCATTGGCTGTTTCATCAATCGATTTGGCCAAAAGGCAATTTTTTAAGATTAGTTTGAATCTTGATACTAAACAAATAGAGGGAATACCTAGAGAGGATTTAGTACATTTTATGGGAAGTTTATTACAAAATCTTAATGCATGTACTCATATTTGTGTGCAATATGGTGAAAATGATCATCACAAAATAGAAGCAGCAATGAAGGCTTTAGCAATAGCATTGAGGATGGCTGCTTCCATCGATGATAAACAGACAGGTGTTCCAAGCACGAAAGGAGTCATATAAATAATGACAAAAATAGGAATTTTCGATTACGGAGCGGGCAATTTATATAGTCTAAAATGTGCGTTGGAGAGGAACGGAGCTAAGGTTTCAATAATTAAGACATTAGAAAAAACCAAAAAATTTGATGGATTAATTTTACCAGGAGTTGGAAATTTTGATCCTGCAATACGATCTATGGAACCGTTTAGGAAAAATTTTTCTAGTATAATAGAAAATAAAATTCCTGTATTAGGGATTTGTTTAGGTATGGAAATGTTATTTAATAGTAGTGAAGAAGGAAAATTAGAGGGATTAAAAATATTAGATGGTGTTGTATCTATGCTTCCAAAAAGGAAAGTCAAAATTCCACATATGGGCTGGAATAATCTTGATATCATAAAGAAGGATAGCAAAATATTGAAAGGAATACGAAATGAATCTTGGGTATATTTTGTCCATTCATATCACATTATTCCTGTTAATAGAGAAATAATAGTTGCAAAATCTAAATATGGTAAAGATATCCCTGTTGTTATTGAAAAAGACAACATATTTGGTACACAGTTTCATCCAGAAAAATCAGGAAGTCATGGTGAAAAAATTATTAAAAATTTTTTGAATATATGTGATGATCAAAAATGAAAATTATTCCTGCTATTGATATACTTCAAGGAAAAGTTGTTCGATTGACTAAGGGAGATCCACAGAACAAGACTATTTATAGTGATAATCCCATAGAAATCGCAAAAGAATTTGAAAAAGAGGACGTGGATAGAATTCATTTAGTTGATCTTGATGCTACATTAAGAACTGGATGGAATGATAATAAAAACAATAAAGACATTATATTAAAAATTATAGAGTCTATTAAAGTCCCAGTACAAGTGGCTGGAGGGATAAGATCCTTTGAAGCTATAAATGAAATAATAGATGGAAATGTAGAAAAAATTGTAATTGGGACTTTAGCATATAAACAACCTAATGTGTTTCAACAAATTCCAAAAGAAAAGTTAGAAAAAATAATTATTTCAATAGACCAATATAATGGAATAGTAATGATTGATGGGTGGAGACAACCATCTGGATTTAGAGTGAATGAAGCAATGAAACTCTTCATGGCTAAGGGAATAAGAGAATTTTTGTTAACAACGGTAGAAAGGGATGGCACTCTAAATGGACCAGATATAAATATGCTATCCTATGCTTCAAATATATTTAGTTCAAAAGTGATTGCCAGCGGAGGAATTTCAAGTCTAGAAGACATCATACGTGTTAAAAACATTGGATGTTCTGCCGTAATACTTGGAAAGTCTATTTACGACGGAAAAATAAAGCTGAAACAAGCAAGAGCGGTTGCCTAAAATGACATTATCAAAGCGAATAATTCCTTGTTTGGATGTTGACAATGGAAGAGTAGTCAAGGGAATAAACTTTAAGGGAGTAAAAGACGCTGGTGATCCAGTAGAATTCGCAAAGAAATATACAATACAAGGTGCAGATGAACTTGTTTTTTTGGATATCACTGCTTCACAACAAAGGCGGGAGATTATAAAGAACGTAGTAAGAAATGTTGCTAAAGTAATAAATATTCCCTTTACCGTGGGAGGTGGAATAAAAAAATTAGAAGACGCAAGGGACATACTATTGAATGGAGCAGATAAAGTATCAATTAATACAGCAGCAGTCCAAAATCCTGAACTGATAACAGAGTTAATGTCTATTTTTGGAAGACAATGTATAGTAGTTGCAATAGATGTTAAAAAAAATTATGAGTATTTTGATACTAAAAATAAAAATATTTTACGTGAATATGGTGACAATAGCGCAAAAAAATACTGGTTTGAAGTAAGAATTTTTGGAGGAAAAGAAGGCACAGGTATAGATGCAATAGAGTGGGCAAAAAAAGTAGAACAGTTAGGTGCAGGAGAGATACTTTTAACAAGTATCGATGCTGACGGAACAGAAGAAGGTTATGATTTAAGATTAAATAATATTATTTGTAAAGTAGTAAGTATTCCAGTAATAGCTTCAGGTGGATGTGGAAAAGCTATGCATATGTTAGAAGTATTTAAAAAGACAAATGTAGATGCAGCATTAGCTGCATCAATTTTTCACTATGAAAAATATACTATAAACAAAGTAAAGAAATATCTGAGAAAAAATAACATTCATGTTAGGATTTAGGATCATACCAACCCAAATATATTAAATTAATCATAATTACATTATAAAATATTATTTATTTAGACCTTGTAAATGACCTTCTTGATCTAATTTTTCTGCGTGAGCAGCAATATATCTCCAAACTATATCTGCCTTATCGGATTGAAAATCCCATGGAGCAAGGAGCACCAAATCATTTTCTCGTATCCACATTCTTCTTTTAATTTTTCCACGGATACGACATGTACGAACTTTACCATCGGTACATTTTACAATAACGTTATCTCCTCCTACAAGCTTGAGAACTCTTCCAAACATTTCCCCTTCCTGAGGCATTACTAGTTCTTTTAACGCAGCCTCATTCAAAACTTTTCTTTTGCCTAACTCTAATCCTTCCTTAATTTAGTTAAACTAAAGTAACTTAAAAGTGTTTGGCAATAAAAAAATAAAAATATAAAAAAGCAGGATATTGATTATAATAATATATATTTGTTTGTACTAGTTTATGGTTACTTATCGCGTATATCAGATGCTATCTAAAATAAGGAAATACCATGCTATTTATCGAGGGAATTTAAATGCTTGTTTTTTAATCGTATTAAAAAATATTTAAGATAACAAAATTAATCTTCAAAAAAATCAGAGAATATGTTTTTATTAAAATTCTTTCAGAAAATTGTATTTATAAAATGCTGTATATTGTAATTTAAAATAATTATAGATTTTGTTAACATTTATAAATACATCATTATTGTACGAAAAAATCATTATTATATGTGTAAATATATTAAATGTTATATGAAATCTCCATCTATAATAACAGAAATCACTAATAAAGTAGTATTCACGGATTGTGAATCTGCTTATGAGTTAACATAATAAATAACAAGAGACATTAATCTCAATAAATGAATGTTGGTTTAAAAGAGATAGGTGAGATTATAAACTAATTTAAAGTTTATCTATTAACAATGAAGTTATTTATATAGATGAAAACAAACAATGCTTAATAGTCTAAGGAAAAATATAAATTTTGTAGCTATTTTTGCTATAACTATTATTTCTCTGACTGTTTGCACAGTATTTACGTTTAGCATAAAGGAATCAAGTGCCATAGTAGTAAGTTCCAAAAATGATATATTAGTTTTATATGCAGGTTCATTAGCAAACATTTTTGAAAATCATTTAAAACCAATATTTGAGAACTTAACAAATTACAATCTAAAAGGAGAGGGAAGAGGTTCCCTACAACTTTCTAATTTGATTACTGACGGATTTAGAAGACCAGATATATTCATAAGTGCTGATACAACTCCTATCAAAACTTTAATGAACAATGATCCTCAATTAGCAGATTGGTTAGTAAAATTTGCTTCTGCTGAGATTGTTATTGCATATAATCCACAAAGCTCATTTGCTTCAGATTTTTTAAAAGCTAAAAACGGAACGATGGAGTGGTATAAAATTCTTGAAAAAATAGGTTTCAAATTTGGAAGATCTGATCCCAAGTTAGATCCTAAAGGATATTATACCATTATTGTGGCAGAATTAGCAAATATCTTTTATAATGATTTTACCATTAAGGAAAGAATATTAGGTTATGATAACAATAACAAACAGATTTTTCCTGAAGAAGTGTTAAGTTCTATATTAGAGATAGGACAGGTTGATGCAATTTCTGCATATAAACATGAAGCTATAGCAAAAAAAATTCCATATATTACCTTACCCAACCAAATTAATTTAGGCCATCCCAATAATACTAATTATTACAATCAAGTAACTTATAACCTAAACCCCGGTCAAACTATTTATGGAAATCCTATTTATTTTTCAGTTACAATTCCATATACAGTACAAAATTTAGAAGGAGCTAATAATTTTCTAAAATTCCTTTTATCGAATAATGGTAAAAACATTTTGAAGCAAACAGGATTGAATCCAATAGATCCAATCTTACAAAAAGACTGAAAAAATAATATTTTAAGAGTGTATTTATATTGTAGAAATAAAAGTAGGTTAAATATCGTCAAAATAAATGATATGAACAGATTAAGAAATAACAATCTAAGTCCAAGTAGAATAAACGTTTCAGGATTTAATTTTCTTCTTGTTATTATAGTCACAATCCTTGGATTATACATAACATATCCTATTTTTGGGTTAATTTATCTAATAGAACCTTCAAATCTATTAAATTCACTAATTAGGATAGAATTATTTGATTCCTTATTATTGAGTTTAACCACATCAACTATTTCAACTTTAGTCATAGCCATTTTTGGAATACCTCTAGCCTATGTTTTGGCCAGGTTTAAGTCTAAGATAAAATTTATACTGCAAATAATTGTAATATTTCCACTAGTTCTTCCACCCTTGGTTAGTGGAACATTGCTTCTAGGAGTTTTTGGGCCATATTCATATCTAGGAAGACTAATCCCTATCGAGTTTACACAATCAATCATAGGAATAATTATAGCACAAACCTATGTTGCTTCGCCATTTCTAATTCTTCCTGTTCAGGCGGCTTTCGAAGCCGTCCCGGAAAAATATGAGATAGTAGCTAGAACATTAGGGAAAAAAAGAGGGTATATTTTTGTAAAGGTGTTAATTCCGTTGGCTAAAAAAGGGATAATCATAGGTTTGTTGATGTCGTGGATTAGATCCATTGGAGAATTAGGTGCTACAATGATGATGTCTTATAATCCTCATACCATTTCGATTCAGATTTTTGAAGATAGTGCTATTGGTGGAATAAGAAATTCAGTAGCGGGAATTGTATTAGTTATCTTAATAGCAGTAGTTGTATTAACAATTTTTATCCTGATACGAAAACAACATGTTAGATTTGGATGGTAATTGTATAATGGTTTTGAATATTATTAATGTTACTAAAAAATTTGACAATTTTTCCTTAGGGCCTATAAATACTATATTTGATAATAACATAACAGTGGTTATAGGATCTACTGGAAGTGGAAAAACCACACTTATAAATTTGATTGCTGGAATTTTAAAACCTGACACAGGTCAGATAATGATAGATACTATTGACATAACAAAGCAAGCCATAGAGGAGAGAAAAATCGGTTATGTTTTTCAGGATCCTTTGTTGTTTCCACATTTAAATGTGTATGACAACATTCTTTTTGGACTGAGAAAAAAGGAACGAAAATTAAAAGAAAAAATTACCTATACAAACAAAATCATAGACGAACTTGGAATACATCATTTATTAGATAGAAATATCAACAATCTTAGTGGAGGAGAAAGACAGAAAATTTCATTAGCTAGAATGCTTGTATTAAATCCAAATATAATTCTCTTAGATGAACCCCTTTCTCATATTGATCCTATAGGAAGAGAAAAACTAAGAAGAGAATTAAGAAGTATTTTGAAAAAGCAAATGGTACCAACAATTTATGTGACTCATTTTGAGGAGGATGTTTATTCATTAGCAGATTCAATTATCATATTGGAGAATGGAAAAATCGAACAAAATGGAACTTTTGAAGATCTTTTAAATAACAATATGAGATCTTCATCTGAATTTACTGAGAAAATTTTGGCAGTAGGGAATTATTTGATAGGAGAGGTCATTTATTCTCAACACAATCTAACTAAAGTCAAAGTAGGAGAAAATATTCTACATGCAATAGGAAAGTTTTCCTGTAAATCTCAAATTGGCATGATAGTCAAACGAGAAGATATATTACTTTCAAGAGAAAAGATCATTACAAGTGCACGTAACATCATCTTTGTAAAAATAATAGATATGAGATATACTCTAAACATGGTGGATGTGTATTTGAGATCTACAAATCTAAATTTAGTTGCACGAATCACAAAAGATGCGGCAGAAGAACTTGAGATCACAATAGGGGAACACATTTATGCAATTTTTAAGGCATCCGCACCCCATCTTATTCGCCAAGAAAATAATCTGCATTAAAATACAGATTTGTGAATTGGAAATCTTTTGAATTTTGGTTTGTTAATTCAAGATCAGATAATATTTCTTAAAGAAAAAAAATGTATATGCGGTTTGATATTAGAAATATATGGTTATGATGATCCAGTGTTTTATTCAGTTTGTACTAGAACATCACCTATTTCATCTGGTGATGTATCATTAATAGGTACATTTACTTGACCTAACTGATCTCGTACCTGAGTTTCAATGTCTTGAAGACTTTGTGATACTAATTCATCATCACCGTCTGCCAATGCCGCGTTAGCTTGATCAACTGAATTTAGTATTTTTGTAAGTGAGTCTACTGGAAATTGTACTGTATTATCTTCCTGAGCATATGCTTGAGATCCTTGATATATTGAAAACCCTGCAGAGCCAAGCATTGAAATGGCTATCACTACTGATATGGTTTTGTTCAGTCCAATTTTCGATATTATATTCATGATTAATATAAGTTAGATTTTAAATATTTAAAAGTATTGCATTGAAAAATGATAATAAAACAAATGTTTCTCTTGTCTGGGTTTTGATATATTTTTTCTATTAGTACTTTATTGTGTATTATCCCACCACATGTGTTACACTCCTATTAGCCACTTGTACTGGTGTTATGTAGTTAAATGACATATGTTTTCTTTTGTCATTATAGTATTTAATGAATTGCTCATGTTTTTTGATTCTTATTCTTTCAACATCATACATGCAATTCCATATCTAGATCTTTCCAAGTATAGTAGGTTTTCCTATACCACCCGTAACATGGTATATGTCATGTTCCTTGTATAAAGAATGATAATCTGATTGCAATGTAGAATGTGAATTATAGAATTCTGAACCGTGGTCTGTTAGCATTTGTAATGGCTTCCCATATTTTCTAATGGTGTGTTTTAATAGACCGATAATCCTGTCTGATGTACCTTCTATACATTTGATAGATGATAATACATATCTACTGTGATCATCTAAAATCGATATCAACCATTTTTCCTTCATTTCTATAACTTTTAGTTCAATTTGCCATAATTCATTTGGAAATTTACGTTCAAATCGTATGTATTTTCTCTTCTCTCTGGGTTTGGTGAGAGGGTTATTGTTTAATTCATTTTTGCATAAAATTCTGTATACTGTAATATGGTCAACCTTGATGTTGTATTGATTTGCAATGGTTCCTTGTATCTTGTGTGGACAATACTGTTACTCACTTCTTAACTGTACTACTTTTTGTTCTATCTTTTTATCTATTCTATGGATTTTATGTGGTATTCGAGAATTATCTTTTAGTCCATTTAATCCTTCTTTTCTATGCTTTTTTCAGTATCTATAGAAACTTATTCTTGATATGCGTGCATGTTTACATATGTCAGTTACTTTCCATTTTTCGAGTTACGTCTTATACACCATCTTCTTATCTTTTCTGGATCCCGTCTATACTGCATTTAGTGTAACAACAACACTCCTTACTCTTATTACCGAGTAAAAGAGTAGAACAGATGTCATGGGATAATACATATTAGTACTTAATTGGTTAATTTAAAAATATCCCTAAAATTATTGCAGAAATTCTATTTATTCTTTCGAGAAAAATAAAAAAATTCTAACAACTTTATTAAATGATTAAGATTATCAAATATTTATTTTTGTTACATAGTATGAATTACACCTTTTCTGAATTTGGCTAGAATAAATAAAAATGCAATCCAAAATATAAAAAAGAAGAGTTAGTTATTGGAATATATTGTTGATAAACATAACATAGTTATTAGTTGAAGGATAAATTTACAATTACTGCGGAAATTAGTGTTATACCGATTCGTATAAACAATAAAAGCACAGGGATGAGTAAAGAGATCGCTGCTGTATATGATGCTATAAAAAAAATAAAAAATACCAAAATAACTCTTACTGGAATGGGTACTCAGATCGAAGCAAAAAATTTAGAAAACATATTAGAGGCAGTAGAAATATCACATAAAATCCTTAGAGAAAAAGGTATTACGCGAATAATATCATCAATAAGAATTGATGAAAGAACTGACAGATATCAAACACTAAATGCAAAAATAAATTCTGTGAAACAAAAGCTTAAATAGAATTATCATAACTTATTTGTACTATATAAAGATATAGGCTAGTTCAGTAATTATATTATATCTCTTCAGTTTATTTTTAACTATACCATTCTTAAGAATATCCGAATAGATAGATAAACTAGTTAAATTTAAAAACAGTGATTAAAGCCTAGAGAACTAGAATATGCAGTTATTGTTATCTACAAGATCTCATTTGATTGTATCAGAGGAATTTTAATGAAGATATATGTATGTCTATATAATATTAGATTATATTTTGAATTCTAAATATATTATTAATACAGTCTAGTTTCTCTCTTTATGTCTCCTTTATGGTAAAATTATTATATCAAATCATTATTTTGGAAAACATTTTGTGAATATATTTTTTTATTAGTACTTCGTTATTTAATACTTGATGATTTGATTATTAAAAGAGTAAAGTTTCAAATTGGTGAGAAACCAAAAAACATAAACAGTTGTAGCCGTATGAATTATAATTAGGATAGAAATTGATAGATCTGCATTATTATTCATCCCTCAAAAGTTGTTTGGTTTTTGGCATTTGTTTTAATATATTGTGTATAGGAGTAATATCTAAAGCTAATGCACAAAATTTTATAAATGATAGCGAAAAGACACAGCATACACATTATAAAACATTAGTTAATGGAATTTTCATTCATTATGTAATAAGTGGTAAAGGAGAGCCTATTGTTTTATTACATGGTTGGCCAGAAACATGGTATGAATGGACTGGTATTATTCCTGGATTAATTTATAACAACTATAGCATAATAGCTCCGGATCTGAGGGGTTTAGGAGATTCAGAAAAACCACAAAGTGGATATGACACAAAAACTGTTGCGGAAGATGTTTATCAATTAATAAAAAAACTTGGTTTTAGTAAAGTCTATGTTGTAGCTCATGACCTTGGAGGACCTGTTGCATATTCTTTAGCCTCTGCACATCCTGAAAAAATACGGAAGATGATCATACTAGATACCTTATTGCCAGGGTTTGGCTTAGAAGAAGCTGGAAAATTTTCTCCTAATGGATTATGGCATTTTTCATTCCATGCAGTCAGGGATCTGCCAGAAAAATTAATTGATGGAAGAGAAGATATTTATCTTAATTGGTTTTTTGATCATGGAACTTACAACCAATCCGCGATAACTTCCGATCATCGAGATGAATACATCAAACAATATTCAAAACCTGGTGCAATGCGTGCAGGTTTTGAATATTATAGAGCAATATTTGAAGATGCTGAACAAAATAGAGAATATGGAAAAGAAAAACTAGATATTCCATTATTAACAATAGGCGGAGATGCTGCCATAGGCAATTTTACGACGAGTACATTTAAAAAGATTGCAAATAATGTTACTGGGATAACATTACAGAATACAGGACATTTTATTCCAGAAGAAAGACCAGATATTTTGATAGGACATATACTTGAGTTTTTTAAATAACTTTTTTATCCTGAAATTTGGAGAATTAGATCTCTTTACTTTTGAATAGTGAAGCTCAGTTAATCTTATAATATATATTTTAATAATCTAAAATTAATACAAATAACCAAAATTTAATGTTATTCTTTATATAATTAATTCTTATTATAAATCTTTAATTGTTATAGAATTTTTGCTTGGTTGTATCAATATTGTTTATTGTTTATTTGATTTTGCAATAAAAATTTATTTTTTTAAATTTCAAGTATATTTTTGAATATATGTTATTAAAAAGGAATGTTTTTGATATTTAAATAAAAAAAAGAAAAATATTTATTTATTTAACGGTTGTAGGATCTTTCTATTTTTTTTGCGTAATTAAAGTTACTTTGTACAATGTCATTGTAATATCGTTGTGTAAGTTCTACTGTTTTACTAAAATGTTCTACACCACCAATAGCTATTTCATTTATAATATTTGTTATGTTGATTGTACCATCTTGTATGTTTCTGTTTAATGTATTATATGTTTCAGAATATCGTTCTGGAATATTGAAATTTTCCCAATATGATTTATAGCTATTATCTAAAAGGTGAGCATAAGATGATTGATATGTATTAATAATATTTTTCTGTAGCTCGATTGTATTAGTTGATATTTCGTGTGATGTTTTGACAATTTGTTCTTGAAATTTTCTAAAGCTGTCTACATTCTTTTCGAATATTCTTGTGTTATCTTCTTGAAATTTATTAATATTCTTATTGATTGTAGCTGTGGTTTCAGATAGGTTAGAGGTGGTATCCTTAAATTGTTGTTTTTGTTGTTCTAAATATTTTTCTGCAGATTCCTTAAATTTGTTTGCGCTTTCTTTTATTTCATCTTTTTTGGTTGAAGACATTATTCCATAGATGTATTAGTAAATAGATAAATATTAGTACTAATTACTATATATTTTTCATTTTATTATATAGAAATTATAATTCAAATTATAATATTATTAATCAAAGAATTTATAAAAGATACACTTATGCCTAGGTAAATAGAAGTTATAGATAAGAATTTAGGAATTTGATAGTATTTGGAGGGGAAAGTATTGAATTATAGAAAAATACTACCTAAGAGAATATAGAATATTATAATGAGTAGATTTGACATTTGTATGGGAAGAGCTTGATAACTGGATATCTGAAAACGATTTGGAAGTTTATGATCTTGATACAAAAATGAAAGGAGTATTAGTTATGAATAATACTTCAAAATGTCCATGAAAAGAAGATATACCATGTGCTACTAGGTCTCACCGTTAGAAATATTTAGATAATAACAAGAATTAAACATTGAAATATTTAGCAATAGATCCTCCTTATTTGGCTACCAAATGTGGTATAAGATATTATTGCAATGAGGTGGATAGAGTATTATGTATCAAATCATATTCAAAGTTGATAAAACATTATTGCGCACATCTACATATTGCTCCAACATATATCGTACAAATGAACTTGATATGAAAATCTTTGCATGCCAGGGAAGTGATATACTAGTATTTACTTGTAGACAGTCAGAGCGTATAGGTATTCCACATGAAATTGGAACTAAAGGTTTATGGGTTATTAGCGTTACAAACTGCTTTCAATATGCTAAATGTTTAGGGTTGTTATTCTAGGCTTTGGAAATGTAGGATAGTTTAATTCTTGACTGCTTGTTCAATATGTGTTAATTGTAATAGAGATACAGGTTATTTTAGGATTTATTGTTAACAAATCAAGAGAAATGGTCTGAATATTCCAAAGGTAATGAAAGATGTGAAAGAAAAATGCAAAGCTATCCTAACTGGAATATTGTCGATATTTCATAGTAGATTAAAATGAAATCTCACTATTTTAAATATTTTTATTCCTGCGTCTATGTGTTGTATTATAAATAATATAACTGTATCAAAACCACTTGAAAATATTGTTAAAATGATTTCAGAAAATGGCAAAAAATATACGTGCTACAGATGATGCCTGAGAATATGTATTCAAGAACAGAATCTAGTTGCTACTGTATTTCCTGCCTTATGTTTGAGATGTCAATGGTTCTTTTGTTAGATATAGAGAGGGTACAAAAGGTAACGTTTGAACTTGTATAGATTAATATAATTAAAAAACTGAAAGTATTCACATATATTATAATAAAGGAAGAAAATTCAAGAAACAATACTATCTTGTTTTCCAAACAAATAGTGTATAGAACAATGTTGTTGAAAAAAGCTCAATAAGTGTAGTCAGTGAAGCTTATCATAAAAATACTTTCTTATCAATATAGGAAGAGTTTGCAAAAATATATTTTATGAGATATAGAAATTTGTTATAATTCATTTTTTTATTTTAATGTGTTATGCATTAGCATGAAAGATACTTTCATAGTGATTCCTGTAATGAGAGATTTTTTTCCGATATAAAATTGAATTATATAGTAATATGGGTTGAAAATAATATCTATTATATACATTTTAATCTGATTATCATATACAGACTTATGTATCTAAAAGTGAAGTAAATTTTTATTATTGATAAATATATTGCATTAAAAATTCCTAATTCAGTCAAATTATTGATATATATTTATTAAATGATACTACTTATACTACCTCCTATCGTCCATTTCTCAGAGTATTGTTACATATTGCACAAAAATTTCTTCCTTTAAAATCTGTGTCATAAAGTGAATTACTAAAATACATTACACATTTTTTATTATAACAGTGAGATAAATCAAAAGTATGACCCAGTTCATGGATCGCTTCTTTTACAATTCTTTTATGGAATAACGATTCATCAGGTTTGAGTCCATAGAATTCTCTTAATCTTGGAAGATATATTGCTGCTAGACTTCCTCCTTTGTATGCTTCACCAAATACAAAATTTAGATTATCTGAATATGCATCCAGATCACATATAACCAAAATTTTCTTTCTTTTTGTTGTTGATTTTATTTGATTTGAAACCCAAGTTAACAAGTCGAAGGATCTCACTTGATTTCTATTTTTGTCTATAAAATTTTCCATATTAATTTTTAAGGAAGAGGCAATGTTCACATTGTAATTAGGAAATTCTGAAGATATAGAATTAGCTAATAAATTCAAAATTTCATAATCAATTGTTGTTTGAACAGGTTGTATAATAATCTGCATTTCTTTAATAGTATCTATTATTGATTAACAATTTTAAAAGATATTGTAAACTTAAATTGTAATTGTATTAAATTTAATTTTTAAAATATTGACTGCATAATAGCTGTTATTTTACATTTTATGTATTTTAACACAAATTCACTAACATTTCTTTTAATTAGCAAAGTTATTTATTAAACGCAAATTCTTTTTCCAATTTTTCTTCTGATTTTCTCTTATTATCATAGAAGAACTGTATTACAAGAGCTGTAGCAGTTATAACTAAGCCACCTACTACACCAAACAACATGACTTCACAACCCATACTATATCATATATGCTCTGATATATTTTAATTTATTTCTTTAACTGTGACCGATCAAAGATGGTCGGATATATACAAAGCATTGATAAACAAGATAACAATGGTTATTGTATAAAAATAGGTAATACCCCAACTTTTGGAACAGAAATTAGATAGTTATTGATATAACATCACGCTTGATTCATGCGTGAGGTTAGTCCTGTTAAACTCATTGGAAGTGTGACAAAAAGTAGGGGTTATTTTTG
>Ga0315534_1001534_pt1 | contig 15883 bp, 17 predicted proteins | sample SalMarSW160240MG_FD_203094 | JGI IMG/M metagenome (GOLD analysis project Ga0315534, IMG submission 203094) | Salt marsh sediment microbial communities from the Plum Island Ecosystem LTER, Massachusetts, United States - Salt Marsh Sediment SW1602-40 ... | reverse complement strand
AATCAGGCAAATATATTTTTGATGTCATAGAAACTCCCGGACATGCTCCTGAAATAGTTAGCTTAATTGAACGAAAACAACAGTGGGCATTCATCACCGATGCAGTCATGCCAAAATATCGAATGATATTCGGTAAGGATACTGACATCCCCGAGGATATCTCCCTAATATTTCAATCAATTAAAAAATTCCATGATCTTACTAAAGGAATGGAAAATTTACTTCTTTTTACTTCTGGAAATGGCAGTTTTAAAGGTAGAGGTTTTTTGAAAGAGAAAATGGATGAAATTAATTCATTACATCTGAGAGCTCATCGATTTCAAAACGAAGCAAATGAAAAAGGACTACGTGATAAACAAATTTTAAGGTATGTCTTAAGAAAGATGTTTACAAGAGAAAATTTTGTTGGCACGCTTACTAGGGGAGGATTATCTCATAAAAATTTAATAATATCATTACTCGAATGGCCAATGCAGTAATTGATTCTTAGAATATCCTTATCTTAAAATATAACTTTAAAGGAAAAAATTACTCTAAATAGATTGATTTGAATATTAGTTTTCATCAATTTAGCTAATACAAATTAGACATTGATAAATTATTTAGAGAAAGTTTAAATAATTGTGGTTATTTTCCATTTTTACTATATCCCCTCAATATCAAATACTTTGAAATTTAAACCGATTAATAATCAGAAAAAATAATAAATTCGATAAAAATGTATGACTTGATTTTTAAAATCGTTATTTTTGGTGACGCAGGTTGCGGTAAAACGACTTTAAATAAACGTTTTATTTTAAACAAGTTCATTACGGATACTCACATGACTATAGGAGTGGAATTTGAAACTAAAATCATCAAAGTTGATGAAAAGCGCGTTAACCTCATGATCTGGGATTTTGGAGGTGAAGAACGATTTCGAACTTTATTTCCCCAATATATCCAAGGAGCCATGGGGGGAATTTTAATGTATGATATTACTGATTATTCCTCCTTTTCCCATATTCATGACTGGTTATCAATTATAAATGAAAAAAAACAGAATTTCCCGATCCTATTACTGGGAGGTAAATTAGATTTAGAAAAATTTAGAGAAGTTCCTATCAATGAAGCAAAACAGCTTGCGGATTCATTGGGTTTGAATAACTATATTGAATGTTCCAGCAAAACTGGTGAAAATGTAGAAAAATCCTTTAAAGAATTAGCAAGAATGATAATCTCTCACATGCAAGAAAAATAAATTAGAACTTAAAATAAATTTAAATTTAAAAAAAAAAAAAAGAATATATTTTTAATCTCGTTGCCCTAAGATGGTCGTGGCACAGACGCTAAACGCGCCACCAAGGTTATGACATAAACCTATCTTGGCATCGGGTACTTGTCTTCCCTCAGCTCTTCCTTGGATTTGCTTGGTTATTTCTGTGAGCATCCTGCAGCCGGTACTTCCAATGGGGTGACCAAAACTTTTTAGCCCTCCAGATGGATTCACATTGAATAAATTCTTAAGAAAGAAGTTGACAAGATTAAACAAAAAGAACAAAGCTACGAGAGATAATTATATAATTTTAATCCCTTCCTTTTTCATTAACTTTTTAATTAACAGAGAATTCTTACTTTTTGACATTTTTGAAAATTTAATAACTTATAATTAGATGACTTATGAAATTTGTAGATTATCTAATGTTTTGGAAATTCGGGGATAATCTCATTAAGAAGTCAAAACCAGAAATTAAAATCTTTGAAGTGGACGAGGAAGCGGAAAATAAAAAGAAAGAGGAAGAGAAAAAGGGAGCAAGAAATCTAAATGTAATGATGTTCGTTGGAGTATTCTTGGGCGTATTCTTTAGTGAAACAATTCTTAGCTTCTTGTAAGGAAGAGAATTTATAGTTGAGTTCAACTGGATTAGTGTTGTGATTGCATTACTTATTACCATTTTCGTTATGCCTGGAGCTTATTTGTATGTACTAAATTCTAAATATAATATAAAATCTTTTCTCGTTAAATTCGGTTTGTTCTTCCAAAGTGGCTTTTTCTGGGAGTTACTTGTTTCTCAGATTCCAGCGTTTATTTATTTACTGAAATGGATATTCAGTTAGATTTCATCTTCTTTGATTATTTATAAATCATAATCTAAAGTTTTGATAAGATATTTCTCTCCAGTTGCTCCATTAATTATGTGTGCAAGTCTATTAGATAATTGAGTTAATAACTTTTTTTCTTTTGGATCTCCTGAAAATAGGCTCGTCATATAAAATCCCCCCATCGCCTAGTATAATCCCAACTAATTCGATTAAATCTTCAGTAATTTGCATATTTTATAGGAAAATTATTGTCTAAAACACTGCTAATATTTATATATATAATTATCAGTGATTTTTTAGAAAAAAATAAAAAAAAAATAAATAATAATCTCATTGCCCTAATATGGTCGTAGCACAGACATTAAACGCGCCGCCAAGGTTATGATGCAAAAAAATCTTGGCATCGGGTACTTGTCTTCCCTCAGCTCTTCCTTGGATTTGTTTGGTGATTTCCGTGAGCATTCGACATATGAACAATTGGCATGAATAGTAGCAGCAATAAAATCATAATACTGTTGTTTTATTGTTTCATTCCCTATCATGCATATTCATCTTTCGCTCATATCGATTCGTGGTTATCAATAATGAACGGTGCAAGAGACAGATTCCCCATCCTTTTACTCGGAGAAAAATTAGATTTAGATGATATAAGAGAAATCTCTTATAAGGAAGGAACTAAGATTGCTCATTCAATGGGTCTTGATATATATATATCGAATGCTCCAGCAAAACTGGTGAAAATGTATCTAAATCATTTGAAGAATTAACCAAACTAATGCTTAGTAAAATGTCTATCCAAACCCTTTAATTCTAACTTATTTCTTTTATTATTATACCAGAAATGATCTTTATAAACATACTCAGTGGTATTTAGCAAGCCAATTGTATCCTCACGCGTTTGGATATCATCTCAAGCTCATTTTCGTGTACCGTGCAGACATTCAAGGTGTTTATTATAATATCATGAATAGGATTGAAGTATATGGTATATAGCGCGCTTGAATCCTTGAAAATTGAAATCGTTCTTAGATACTCGTCATAAACTTTTTATGGTTCTGAAAATATAAAGAACTTGAGAAAAAATCCAAATTTAACAACTTGTAAGTGAGGATGAATTTGAAAACGGAAAAGAAAAATGTAGCAATCATCGTTCTCTCCGTTGCGTTAGTTGCCTCTTGCGCGGGAAATATAATTCTAGCAAGCAGAATCACACCCGCACCAACTTATAACACCCTAATTAGAGGTACTGGCGCTGGTCCGCACACGATCGATCCCGTAAACTGTTGGGATTCAGCATCCAGCGATGTCATTCTCCAAGTGTGTGAAGGTTTATTCGGCTATGATTTATCCGATCCTGATCTACCCCGGATATCCCGACTTGCCACGAGTTACTGGTGGCAAGATACCACCCACCTTCAAGTAACATTAAGGCAAGGCGTTATATTCCATGACGGAGCCGTGTGGAACTCCACTTCAGCCAAATGGAATTTTGATCGAATCATGTACTTGACTAATTCTTCGGGAACTCTACCCGTAGATTCACCTTTAGCTGAACCTGCATCGTTATATTTCTTTAACATGACTTACAATGATGATGGCATAATGAACGGAGGGACTCCCATTATTAAAAATGTAACAACTGTAGGCACATGGAACATATCAATCGTATTTAATGCTCCTTTTGCTCCCTTCTTGGACCTGTTATGCTTTGAAGCAAGCCTCATGGTTTCACCCAAATCCACTCCAACAGATAGATTCCTCAACTTAGACGAGAAATTAATAGGAACCGGTCCGTTTACACTTAATTCCTTTACACCAAATGTAACCGTCCGATTTTCACGATGGGAACACTATTGGAGGCCTGTCGCAGGGTTTCAAAAAATGGTATTCTCTATCATTCAGGATCCAATAACTCTTAACAATGCAATGTTGGGTGGTCAGCTTGATCTCATTAGTGGTGTAATTCCATCCCTATTAGACCAATATGAGACTGATCCAGATATACTTGTGAGACATGTAACAGATGATACGGGTATACCAGGCTTATCTTACTACTATCTCGGATTTAACAATCATCGAATTAACCAAACGTTGAGAGAAGCCATGTCATATGCAATCAATTATTCATACATAATTGAAAACATGCAAGGTAATAGAGTTGTTCGAGCAAATTCTCCCATCTCTCCGGGTTATGGAGAACGATTTAATTCGTCAGTTAAAGCTGCAGACTTTAATCTTGCTCATGCTCGGCAAATTCTTATCGATGCGGGAGTGGTGCCCGACACTTTGCCCGTTACCAACAATACTGAAGCAGCTTGGGAAGCCATACACATTGGTACATTCAATTATTCGTATAATCCGGATAACTCATTTGGATCGGACTTGCTTGTATCATTAATGAATTGGCTAAATGAGATTGGGATTAGAGTTCTTATCAATCCTTTTGAGCCTCCTCTAGTTTATTGGGAGATTAATTGGAATACTGTTGGAATTTACTGGGTAGGATGGGGACCTGATTACCTCGATCCCTTCAACATATTAGATCCGTTATTTAATCCACTTTCAGCTTCAAATAGAGCCCATGTCAATGATACGTGGTTAAATGCTCAATTAGCACTCGCTCTTAAAACCACGAATGATGATGCGAGGAATGAGATCTATAAGAGGATACAGTGGTACTTAGCGAATTCCTTATACCCTCACGCATTTGGCTATCATCCCAAAATCGTTGGTGTACAGGCTACGGATCTGCATGGCGTTTCTTATAATGCATTTGGAAAGTTTGAAGCATACGGCATTTGGCGCGCTTAAATTTTTGAAAATTGGGATGGTACGCTGATAATCGTAAAAAACTTTTATATTTCTTCGAGTTTATAAAGATATTTAATAATTTATCCAAATTATACAATTAAAATTGTAAATTTAAAGAAGATTTAAGCGAAAAAGAAGTTAAAAGCGGAAAACAAAAAGTTCTCTATTATTGTTCTTGCTGTTGTGAATAATCCCATCTGAATTTAAAAGTTGTTATTGGTTAAACTGTTTTTAATTACAAGTTCTTTCAAATCGACGCGATTTTAACTTCCTCTCACTCGATCTTGAAGTAATTCCTTGATTTTTTGGAGTTTTCTTCATTATATTTACAATATAGGAAGATCAATTGATATCCATTATTTTCGAATGATTTCGACGTTTTTGAAATAAAAAAAATAAACCCAAAATAACCAAACTACCGAAAAATGGAGCAAATAGATAAAATCCCTCGGGGTAGTCCTTATATATTGATAGTGCCCATGATTCTCCTTCCTCTATTGTTAGTTTTATATTTAAAGTTCCATTAGTAGAAAATATAAAATTAAGTTCCTCATATCCATATGAGAAAGTCCCTAAGCCCCCTTGGCTAAGAATCACATCATTAAATTGAATATTCCAATCAAAAGAGATTTCTCCTCCCTCATTATTGGAATAATTCTTTACAGTCATAGAGATAAGGTAATTACCTTGTTCGTTAATATAAATTGATTCCTCATATAAATCATCAGAACCTTCTTTATAAAATATTTGAAAATGACTTTTATTCTTTAAATTGAAGAATAAACCAAGCAACCCCACAATAATTAAAAATATGGTTAAGGTTAAAATTATTTGCTTCTCATTCGTCTTAAAAGTTTTTCTAATTATTCGATACCATATTTTTAGTTTAAACATTATTTATCCCCCTCCTTTTCCTTTCTTGATTTTAATTGTCTAAGTTTTTTAGGAATAAAGCCTTCCCCCGAAAGGATTGCAAAAACAATTGAGCTTAGTGATAATAATATAAGAAATATTAACCATTCTATAAAGATTGTATTTAATAAGGTAATAGTTGGATTCATTTGAATTAATCCTAAGATCACCTTTATAGAAAGATCGAATAGCATTACAAGCACTATTAATTTTATGGTAATAATAAAAGGCTTCCATAATTCTTTAGAGATATATAGTTTAGGGGAGCTTTGGTTCTTATAAGTTTGAACAATCAAAGAAGGTTTTCCAATTTCATTGAATATCATATCTAAGTCATCGAGAGTCGGCTCATTGTTTTCTGAAATTTCATTCAATTTGTCAATTATATGATTTTCAAGATCATTCATGAATATTCTTAATTCTCTATCCTTTAACCATAATGGGAGTTTTCCTTCAACTTTAATTAAAAATCTTTTAATAGGTAAATCGATTTTTTTTAAATTTTTATCATGCTGAAATCTAATCGATGATTCTGATTTTAGAATTTTTTCATCATTCAACTCATTATTAGTACTTTTATTAATATCTTCATTCATTTCCTGGTTTTCAAATGATAATTTTTCAGAATCTCGGTATTTTAGAAATCTATAATACTTTTTTCTTAAAGTGAATAATGTATATATCTTATAAAAAATCTCTAAGTAAATAGGCACTATGAGAAATTGACCGATTATCCTTAATATATTCGAAAAGAAAATGATATCATCAAAAGAATGAAAATTATAATAAAAAATAAAAAATTGATAGAGATAATTCGTCATAAAAAATCGATATAAGTGATTTATCAACAAAAAGCAGACTAAAATACTGATAATTATTAAAACTTCATGGTTGAAAATTTTTTTATTTCCTACAAAAGCTCTAATAATATCAATTATACTAAACATTAGTAATGAAATACCAATAAACCCAATTGGAGTAATAAATAGAAATGATCCAATTACTGCCCAAAAGATCGCCCATTTCCAGAACTTTTTTGATTCTAAGGGAGTACTAATATTGTTGGGTGAAAATAATTTGTCCCCTATAAAAAATTCTTTAAAATGACTTGGTAGATATCCCTCTTTTGAAAAAATGATAAATATTATAGTCAGAACTATCCAAAAATGAAAGGATATAATATAAAGTATCAATGGATTGATTTCAATATCTACTGTGAAAACAGGTAAAATGAAGTTTATCAAAACTGGCCAAATTATGATGAATAAATGTAAGAGTAAGGTTGTAATTAATAAAATTTTAATACTTTTTAGGTAATACGGCAATAAATCTTTTGTAATATAAAGTTTTGGAGTAGATTTCCGTACATATTCACTTGTTATAGATTCTGGAGTTCCCATTTCCGCAATTGCCAACTGTAAATTTGATTCTTTTAGAGGGATGCCTTGAGCATTATCAATTGCTCTTTCCCAAATATGTGATTCTAATTCTTTTATAATGCATTCAAATTCTTTTTCTTTCCATCTTATCCAAACTGGCATCCGATCTTTTACTTGCGTTAAAAACTCATTTACAACCTTCGAAGTTCCTATTTTTTCTTCCATTAATATTCACTTTTTGGATATTCTTTTATCATTAAAATTTTCAACATTCAATCCACAAACTTCACAAATTTTATTCTTTTCAATGTGCTTTTCAATTCTATTAGCACAATTCGGACAATAAAAAAATTGATTCTCGGAAAGATCTATCTTAAAATTAATGATCGATTGCATTGCTTCGGTTAATTTAGTGTAGTAGCCAGCAAGGTAATTAAATACTTTAATTCCTTCAGGAGTAATAAAATTGTAATTCCGAATACGTCCTCCTACTTCCCTTCTGATAGTATCAACAATTCCATCTTTTTTTAATTTTCTTAGGATTGGATATAAGGTCCCTTCCTCAATAAAGAGTAGATTATTAGTTTCTTTTCTAAGTTCTTTAGCCAAATTATAACCATAAATGCCACTTTCTAAATTTCGATAGATTATCGAAAGAATTGATAGTGTAGAAATCCCCCTTAAGATTTCTGATTCGAAATTATCAATATAATTTCTAAAATTTTCTGAATTTAATAATGCCTTTGGATGAAATTGTTTTACTCTTTTTATCAAAAATCTATCACTTTAATTTATTATTATAAATATGTCTTTTAGTGATATTTTCATACCATTTGCGAGATTATAAATTTTCTAATACAATATGTTTGATACTATTTTATTTACACTATTTATTTAGATTTTTATATATATAAATGTTTGGCTTTCCTCCTTAAATCAATAATCTTAAAAATTGATAGAAATCTATCTAAAAATTTTATTCTCTCTCATCAAATTATAATTCGAATATAGAAAGATTTAAATAGTCATTTATCAATGTTAATAGTATATGACATACTGTATTATTATTCCATTATTTCATTCACTTTAGTCAAAAAAAATGACAAAAATTATAGTACATATTTAAAAGAGGTATAGAATAATTTGGGTGAAATTAAAGACTATATTTGGCCAATACCTATTATAGGAGGAATATTCTCAATCATATCAATTTTATGTCCAGCAGCTTATTTTAACTATAGCGATCCTCACGATCTTTTTCTTATGAGGCAAATAGGACTCTGGATGTGGAATTTAATTTGTATTTCTTACAATTTGTCTTCTTATATTTTTCAAGATTGGCATTTTGGTGGATCAATTTCCTATTATGGTAGTCCTGGTGGTGTTTATCTTGATTTCAGTGGTTTTAGCTTATTATTTGGTTTAGTGTTTTCCTGTATAATAATCATTAGCTCATCATTAACAATTTTTTATGCAAATCAAGTCAGAATAAGGAAAATAGAACCATCAAAAGCAATTAAATTATGGTTTCTACTTGCTATAATCATGATAACATCAGTGATTGGGTGGATACTAACCCAAGAATTCTTTATTCAACACACTTCTACTTATGATGATATGCCTTTTAGTTTTTGGACTCATTTTATTCCTGGATTTGGAGTAATTGGACCATTTATTGCTGCAGCACTTATACTTATCAACATTTTATTAGCTAAAATTTTATAAATTTCTAATTCATGCTTATTCAGGAAAATATTTGTTGTTTAATAGATAACCTTCACCTAAAATAATACCAATTATTTCACAGAGAGTTTCTTTCTTTTCCATATAAAGATTTTTCATTAAAAATATAAAATTAGAACTAAAAAATTTAAATTAAAAAAAAATAAAAAGAGTATATTTTTAATCTCGTTGCCCTAATATGGTCGTGGCACAGACGCTAAACGCGCCACCAAGGTTATGACATAAACCTATCTTGGCATCTGGCACCTGTCTTCCCTCAGCTCGCCCTTGGATTTGCTTGCTTATTTCCGTGAGCATCCGACAACCGGTACTTCCAATGGGATGACCAAAACTTTTTAGCCCTCCCGATGGATTCACGGCGGTCTCTCCATCCCAGTTAAACGTTCCATTCTTGAGTTCTGCAGCTGCTTGACCACGGTCGCAAAATTGTAAGTCTTGACAGTTTATGAGTTCATTAACCGTTAATTACGCCAAGTAATCAACTGTGATCGTAAAACAGTCATGGACTTCTGCGGCATCAATTTCTTTCCGTGGATTGGTGATTCCCGCTTCTTTATACGCGTATTCCGCCGCTTTCACGGTTGATGGGAATGACGTGAAATCAGCACCAGGTCCTCCAGGTGGAATGTACCATGGAAAATTGGTATGGGCTGAAATTGCATTAGCTTTCACCAGTACATAGTCGTCTGCATGCGCATAACTTTCCGCGAGTTCTGGTCTCGTGAGGATCAGCGCGGCAGCTCCGTCTGACATTGCGTAATTTCGTCTAAATGACTGAATTTTTGCGCAACAGTCGAATCTACCGAGAGGATCCGCAATCATAGGGGCTTTCATCGCAGCTTCTAAAGAAATTGGGCTTCGAAAATGTGCTTTTGGATGATGAGACCCATTATCATGGTTTTTTACCGCGACTCGGGCAAGATCTTCCTTCGTCCAGCCGAATTCGTGGAAGCATCGAGTTGCTGCCATCGAAAACATAGCTGGTGCGGAAGGCGTCGGATATAATGGATGTCCGAATTGGGTAAATCCGGGCAGACCACTTCCACCCTCGTCCATGAGTCTAGAGCATATTAACAAAATGTTAATATTGTTTCTCCACTCCACAGGCGAGAGCAACATCATATGCACCAGAGGCAACAGCAAAGCAAGCATTACGAAACGCGTCCATGCCCGAAGCACAATAATTTTCCACCCGAGTAGCGGGTTTGCCATCCATTCTTAGGATATCTTCTACCATCGCTCCTGATAATCCGGTGAAATAATAAAATATCCCGACCCAGCTCGCATCAACCTCTTCCTTGGTGGTTCCGGCATCTTTTAAAGCGCTTTGGAATGCCTCGAAGAGTAGGTCGTATTGCGATTTGTCAAACAATTCTCCGTATTTTGTCATGTCGCAACCGATAATCGCGACTTTGTCTTTAATTCCATGTCTAACCATTTTTTTTACCTCCTTTAAGGTCTCCCCCTTACGGGTCGACATTTCCAATAATAATTTTTAAATTCAGCACCTTCGTGTTCTTTTCTGAAGGTCATCTCGACTTTCATCCCAATCTTGACATTTTCTTCGGGTTTCTCAATTTCAGTCATGTTGACTAGTACTCTTCCGCCACCCTCAAGATCTATCACGCATCTAGGAACAGGTGTATTGAGATATGCTCCACCAACTAAATGATCAAGGGTATATGTAAAGAGTTCTCCTTTCTTTGTGAGTTTCACATTTTCTAATTGATCATCAGCTCTACACACGGAACAAGCTCGTGAGAGAATAGGATATTGTACGGCTCCACAGTTTTTGCATTTTGAACCATACCACTTATAAACTGAAGGAGTATCACGCCAGATTATTACCGGGGAGCTTTTTCTTGTATACCGGTCTTTATCGAGTAATTCTTTAAACTCGACGAACTTGGTATAATTTTTTAGGAGTATCATCGATTTTTGGTGCCCGACAAAACCCATTCTTCCTTTACCGATATCCCTAACACCATCTTTGTCTCGAACTTGCATAAGGATTGCATCAGCACCATCTCCAAAACCCGCCATGATGATCTTGTCATCTTGCTTAGGTCTTCGTAAACTGGCAATGAGGAGCATGAAAGGCATTGGCGTTCCCATATCACCTACTTGAAAGAACAAACTGTTTTGTGCGACTCCTTGACCAAATTTCATTATTTTTGAAATTCTACTGTGCATTCTAGGGTTGTTATAGTAATAAGCAGCGATTCCGATATCCACGGCAGGATTTAAGTTATTGCGTTTCAAAATTTCAGACATTACTTTAGTGATACTTTCCACATAGAATTTAGCATCCATCTTTACTTCGAAAGTTCTGATAAAATTATCTTTATCTGCTCTTTTCCACGGTCCAGTTACGTTCGCTGAGACTGAATAGTAATCATCGATCGATATTGGGATATTTTCTTCATCCGCTACTAGTAAAGCCGCGGCTCCATCTGCAAAACCATATTCCCACATGGTAGAGGGTTCGGGTTTTCTCGTATCAGCTGCAACAACCAAGATACTTTTTATATCTTTATTTGCCTTTATTGTATCAACAGCTCTAGTTAAAGCTGTTGTTCCAGCTTTAGTAGAATCTGTAAAATCGGCAGTAAGGATATCTTCTCTCATATCAAGTACGGTTGCTATTAAAGACGCTGAATCTTTTTCGGTATATACTTGAGTTGTTGATGCGAAGAAAATTCCATCAACTGTCTTTGGATCAATTCCTTCCAAGCAATCAAGTCCTGCTTCCACTGACATCGTCAAGCTGTCCTCATCTTCCATAGCTACTGCTTTAGTCCCCGGAACTGTAGGAAAGTCCCATGCTTTCGCTATAAGTTCCCGGGATAGCATGTATTTAGGTAAATAAGCTCCATAGCTTTTAATACCAATTGGCAATTATAATTTCTACCTCTAATTTTTATTTTAATTTATTTATTCTTATAAAATTGTATTATGTTGTTCAATTTTTTACCATAAAAATACTTTATTTTCCAAATTAAATTTAAAATTAAAAAATAACGCCTAATTGGATGTTATAATATTTGGTTGGCAAGCAAGTGAGTGAAAATCCTTAACTTTTCATCTCTAACAATTTTCTTTTTTACATAAATAATCCATTAAAACAAGCCTTAAATAAAAGCGCCAATTAATTGCTTTTGAAATTTAATTGAATATATATAAAAAGATTAAGTTGTGAATTTACATGTCAAAAGAAGATGAGATGTTAGCAGAATTAAGGCAAATTAGAGCAGCTCTAGTACCTCTGCCTCCCACTCCTCCACCTACAAAACCAGGAAAAAAAAAAATCGCTTTTTTAGATGAATTTAAAGAATTTATAAAAGTATATAAAGTAATGGGATTAGCAGTTGCTTTTATTATGGGATTATATCTAGGAGCTTTAGTAAAATCTCTAGTTGATAATTTGATCATGCCCATTGTCGAACTTTTTACCCCAGCAGGTTTTGTATGGGAAGCATTTACCTTAGGACCTTTCAGGGTTGGCGCTTTTATTGGAGATTTGATTACATTTATAATAATAGCTTTGGTAATCTTTCTTTTAGTAAAATTGACGAAAAGGTTAGGTATTGAATAATTTATAATTTTTTTTTTCTTATCTTACTATTGGATTTAAAAAAATGTATTTAATGTTATCCTTGCTCATTTTCAAATTTATTTTCAAGGACGATTTGAATGGGTTTAAATCCAGTTTCCTCAAATACTTTCAGTATTTTTTCGGGGAAACCCCATGCGACTATGATTCGAACGGCTTCTGCCCCCCATGACCTTAAAATTTTAATTGCTCGCTTTGCAAGAATTTTACCTACTTGTAATCCAATATATTCTTGTTTTGTTGCCCAATTATTAAGATATCCTATATATTGCCCTAATGGGTTTTTCACTGCTTCAATCATACCCATTCCTACCACCTCACTTGTTGCTTTTATCTCAGCGATTAATGTGATGCGTTTTAAATTGGGTTTAAATTGCCGCAGACCAGAAGATTGTTTCCATTGATCTTCTTTTAAACCAATATGAAAATTCTGATCTAGTTCACGTAAAATATCTAATGTAGCTTCATAATCTGATGTTCGATAATTTCTGATAATAATTTCATTTTTATCCATATACTTTTCTGACAAATTTTTTATCCTCCTATATATTCTTGTTATTTACCTAGAGTTGATATATCTATTTTCTGGGATAATACTCTTCTGTTGGTTTTTTGTTCTATAATGAAGAAGAGATACTCATTAACTTGAGGGGTAAGTGGAGAAATAAATACCAATTCCTCTTTTGGAAACCATAAATCAACGTGTTGATTCATTACTTCTTTTTCAAAAAATTCTTTAACATGAGTGATCTTCACTTTAAGATCTTGTTTCTCATCATCAGTATTGTTTCGCACGATTATTTCTAATTCGTGACTGTCTGGAGTGATCTCAATATTAGAGATCATAAAGGGATGTTTTAATTTTAAGGATTCGTTACTGCTTAGTGATGGATCAAATAGTTTTACATTCGAAAAAGTATCCCTTCCATCCTCAGATCTGAGGTGGGAAACATCTATTCCTTTTAAAGCTAAGTAAGATAGAGCTTTTTGTTGTTTAATCGAAGAAACGTCCGTTTGTCGTATTGCTGTACTAAAATACGCACGACATGTTACTGTAATTAAATCATTTAGATCATTCTTAATTTTTTCCCCTTCTTTTATGATTTGTTTAATTTTTGGAGTTTTAATAATCTCATTTTTACAAATATCATATTCGATCAACTCGTATAGTTTATCACTGAATTGCTCTTTTATTTTTTCAACAAGTAATCGAATAAGATCATCTCCAAAAATTTCAATATCATTAGGTAAGGAAACGATTATTATGATCGTTTCAGGAGTATCATCTTCCATTCCTGCCCTACTTTTAATCCTCTTTGATTTAGTAAGAAATTTCTTGCCAAAAAATATGTATCCCTTAAATTCTAAATCTATATGATCCAACGCTTCTTGTTCGTCAACAGTCAAGAACCAAATGGGGTGATATTTTATAGGACGCATAAAAGTTCTATTGTCCCGTAATTTAATGAATTTTTCTTCGGGATAAATGAAAAGTGGAATATGACCGCGTGATTCGTCAAAATACATTATATAAATATCCGAAAGTCCTTCACAAGGATATTCCTGTTTTTTTTTGGGATCTCCCATGCTGGTCTATTAGTTTCTGTAAATGATTTAATATATCTAAAAAATTAAATATTCAATAATCTAAAAGTTTGATCATACTATTTAATTTAGTAAATTAAGGAAAGTGATGAAATTATATGATTATTACTGAGGTAAAAACTTATTTACTCCAACTTGATTTTAAAATTAAGATTGGAAGTATGCCGAGGTTTCAAGCAAGTGGACTCTATACAAATCTAATAACTGATGAAGGTATAGATGGATGGGCCTTATCGCATTGGAATCTCTCCAACCGAGCTCAACAACAATTTATTGAAGAAGCTCTGAAAAAGTTGGTTAAAGGGAAAGATCCCTTTATGGTCGAAGAAATTTATCATGAAGTCTACCAAAATAGCAATCGAATCATGTTTGGAATTCCCCAAGCAACTTCTGCAATCCAAGTAGCTTGCTGGGATATAATAGGAAAAGCTACTAAACAACCAATATATAAATTACTTGGAGGTCGTAAGAAGAAGGTTAAATGCTACGCGTCCATGCCTCGGGGGTACAAAGCAAAAGCAGCAGTGGGTGCAGTTGAATCGGCTTTAAAACCAGAACTTGGCGGATTTACAGCAGTTAAACTCCGAATTGGGAATGGCATTAAAGAAGATGAACAACTCATCAAAGACGTTCGAAATGCGTTTTCTGACATAAACATAATGGTTGACGCAAATTCTGCTTACCAGTCCGTCAATGAGGCTTTAAAAATAGCAAAAATTTGCTATAAATATGATATTGAGTGGTTAGAAGAACCAATTCCTACAGACAATTTGAATGGGCTTGCCAAATTAAAGGAAAGATCTCCAATTCAAATTGCTGGGGGAGAAAATGATATGGGTATTTTCCGTTTTGAGGACGTTCTTTCTAAAGATTGTTTTGATATCATTCAACCAGATGTTACTCGTAGTGGGGGTTTTCTACAATTGAAAAAAATCGATGCAATGGCAGAAGTGAAAGGAGTTCGCTGTATTCCTCACATTTTTGGATTTGGTCACATTTTGGCGGCTAATCTACATTTCATAATGTCATCTCGCTGTGAATGGTGTGAATTTCCTTTTATACCTGAGGAATTCCAAGTACTCGAAGAACCTATCAAATGTGAAAAAGGATTTGTTGAAGCAATTGATAAACCAGGTTTAGGAGTAAAAATTGACAAAGAAATATTAGAGAAAAACGTACTTAAATAAACGAAACTACTTGAAACCCTTAATATTATTATTTTTTGAGATTTTTCAGATCTTAATCAAACTTAGGATGCAAGCGGTCGATGAGAATTTTAACTGAATCTTTAAAACCTCTTTTCTTTGGAATTTATTTTTAAATCCAGAAATTTAAACTTGAAATTAATAATTTAGAGAAGATGTTTTTTGAATGTTTCTTGAGGCAAAGCACATAATTAGAGGAGTGTTTTAAGTGTTAGTAGGTTTTGTCTTTAATCTGTATTTATTCTATATACTAGCCCCTTATTTTATATATAATTCATAATCAGATCAAGGAAAAGTATTTCTTCTTAGGTATAATGATAAAATTAATAGCTTTTGTCTTGTTTTAAAAAGAAAGATGTATTGATTCATTTAAGATCCTTCGCATGCAATGAACAGCTTTCAGATGAAAATCGACATTCTTCTGCTTATCCCCTGTTACAATGAGGAAGAGAATATTGAACATATATTAGAACATCTTCATAATGTAAAACAAAATTTGCAGAAAAGAACCGAGATTAATTTGAAAATTCTTA
>Ga0315534_1001531_pt1 | contig 15892 bp, 8 predicted proteins | sample SalMarSW160240MG_FD_203094 | JGI IMG/M metagenome (GOLD analysis project Ga0315534, IMG submission 203094) | Salt marsh sediment microbial communities from the Plum Island Ecosystem LTER, Massachusetts, United States - Salt Marsh Sediment SW1602-40 ... | reverse complement strand
GCCAACGCGCCAGCCATATCCTTGAGGTGCTCAAGCTCGCCGGCAAGATTGCGAACGAGCATGCTCCGCTTTGCAGCGAGCACACGTTCATCGTAATCGCTCGCCTCCCCGAGGAAATTGTTGTACGCCGTCGTCATTGACGCTTCGCCGCGCCCATCGACCAAGAGTCCCGCCAGCGACCTGATGAACTCGTAGCCCGTCGTGCCGGCGACCGGCCACTCGCTGCGCAGATCCTCGTCGGGCCCAAGAATTTTTTCGACGACAAGGTAGTGCGGCTCATCCCCATCGAGCGCTTTCTGTAGACGCTCCAAGTACTCCTTGGGATCGGCAAGACCGTCGATGTGGTCGAGCCGTATACCTTCTACAGTTCCCACCATCACCAGCTCGGCGAGACGCGCATGAAGCTCCTCAAAAACCCGGGGGCCTTCGACCTTCAGGCCCACGAGGTCGGCAATCTCAAAAAAACGGCGATAGGTGAGCGCTTCACGTGCTGCCCGCCAATGAATGAGCCGCCAAACTTGCATTTCGTGGAGTTCGTGCAAGGCGCCGATGTCTTGGACGACATCGCTAAGGGCATTATCGAATGCCCGACGCATTGCAGGGTCCTGAACAGCGGACGCAAGCTCCGATTTCAATTCGAACGACGTCTCAGGCGTTGCGACCGCAAAGCGCCTCGCCCACTCTTCAAACTCTTCACCTTGCACACGTGTGAGCACCTGGGCGTATGATGTCGGGGTCAGAGGAAGCTTGAGCGCGCCGCAGGTAAACGTCAGGCCACCGTCCCGCTCATCAAAGTGAAGCCCAAACTGACCTGCCTCGAGTGCCGCGCCGTAACTGGTGCCCAACGCGGGAACAAGTAGCTTTGCAGCAGACCAGTCGATGTCGAAGAACTGAGCGCAGTCGCTGGCCGCGCCCCATTCGAGCACATCGCGCCAGTAGGGATTGTGCGGCGAGGCGCTCATATGATTGGGGACGAAATCGACAATAATGCCGATCCCGTGCGCACGCAGGGCCGCCACCATACCTTCAAAGCCCTCGTCGCCCCCCAGCTCGGGATCGATTTGGCGATTGTCGACGACGTCATAGCCGTGCGTTGATCCAGGCTCGGCGCGGAAAATGGGCGAAGCGTAAAGGTGGCTGATGCCGAGCCGAGCCAGATAAGGAGCCAACATCGCGGCTCGCTCAAACGTCATGCCATTGCGGAATTGCAGCCGGTAGGTGGCCGAAGGGGTGATCATCAGTTGCGCGGACGCTCCCGGGAGACGGCATCAGCAATTTCCCGGAACAATGGGCTCCGGTGGATTTCTTCCAAATCGATGGGCAACTTTCGCCGCCAATTGGGATGCTCATCTATGGTGCCTGGCAGATTGGCCTGCTCCTCGACGCCGGTCAAATCCTCAAGCTGCACGGCAACGAGCCGTGAGGCCGAGCGTGAAAGGAAAGTGTGAACGGCAACACTGATCTCATCCGGCAATTCCTGAGGAATGGACGACGTGCCGTTCAGGGCGCTTTCCATGCTTGCCGGCAATAGACCCACCCCCCTCAGTGCGACAAGCAAGAGCGCGCGGTCATTGACCCGGTCCTTTCGCATCTCCTCAGCATTCTCGGCCGATTGTGCACCAATGCGCTCTCGCCAGTCGATGTCCGTCCCGCGCCACCAGCCCTTGAGCGTAGGCAAATCATGGGTAGACAGACACGCAAGCGTCTTGCGGGCGTAGGCCTCGGGCCGGCGAAAGACCCCGTCTTGCTCTCGCTCGAAGTAGATAACGCGATAGCCTTGGATCTCCGCAGCACTCATCGCATCTCGGAAACCAGGTGGCACCGTTCCAAGATCTTCCCCAATTACGACCGTACTGCAGTCTTGTGAGACGTCAGCCAGATGCGCAAACATTCCCGCCGCCGGATAGCGCACATATGCGCTTGCTTTCGCACCAGCGTTGTTCGTAATCCAAAACAGTCGCACCAGCCCCATCGCGTGATCGATCCGGGCAGCACCCGCGCTTCGCATCAACTCTTTCAGCATCATGCGGAAGGGCGCGAAGTGCCGCTGTGTGAGGCCTGCCGGTGAGAAGGGCGCCAGCCCCCAGTCCTGACCCTTTTCATTGAAAGGATCGGGAGGTGCTCCGATGCGGGCACCACGCACGACCGCCCCCGGTTGTGACCAAGTGTCGGCCCCGTCAGGCGCCACGCCGACTGCGAGATCGAGGTAGAGGCCGATCCGCATCCCGGCCGCCTTGGCGCGCTCTTGGGCGTCGCGCAACTGACACGCGGCAACCCACTGCAGCCACGCATGAAAGGTGATCCGCTCCTCGTTCTCTCGTTCAAAGCGCCGGACGGCATGGGTGTCGTGGGATTGGTAGCGTACCGGCCATGAGTGCCAGCCGCTGTGATAGCCACGCGTACAAAGCGACTCTGAGAGCGCCTCGTAGAGGGCAAAGCGCGACAGCGCGGCCCCGCGCTCTTTGCGAAAGGCTTGGAACGCCCGAATGCCCTGGGCGCCCGCCTGCCGGCCTGACGTGCGGAATTCCAGATAGCAGCGCTCGAGCGCATTGCGCTTAAGGCGCGCGACCTGCTCGTAGTCCACCAACTCCGCCGCGCGCGCCGTTTTGGCCTGTGCCACTTCGGCCTTGCGTGGCGATGCCGTCAAATGATCGACCGCAATGTAGTACGGATTGAGGAACAACCGACTCGACGGCGCATAGGGACTGTAACGGCGCGCATCCGCAAAAAAGAGCGCGTGTAGCGGATTGACGCCCACGAAGTCGGCGCCCGTCTGGGCCGCCAGTTCGGCAAGCCGGGCAAGGTCTTCGAAGTCGCCGATTCCGCAGTTGCGCTCCGAGCGCAGGCCATAGAGCTGACAGGTGATACCCCAAGTGCGATTGTTTGCGAGCCATTCCGGCATGAAGCAGGGGTAGCCGGATGTATCTGTAATTTCGTCCGGTGCGACCTGCGGCGCGGCTTTGAGGGCCACATCAACGCTCTCTTTTGTCGTGGCATCGATACCCAGCGCGGCAAGCAACGAACGCTTTGCCTCCTCGCTCGTGACGCAATGCTCACCCTTCTCGCTGATATATGCAGGCTCAATCCCGTAAGCCTCGGCAAGACGGTCAAGCGCCTCACTCATTGTGTATCCTCGAGGAAGAGGACGACCGACCAAGGAAGCATGGTCCCGGACTTAAGCTTTGACCATGCCCCGTCCTCTGTTTCGAAGATGAGCTTTGCCGAACCGCTGATCGCGTCTGTGAGAACCGGTGGAACGGGCCAAGGCGAACCGTGGAGACTTGCGGCCATCGTCAATCGGCTGTCGTCCGCCACCGTCCATGAGACGGCGAGCCCACCATCTCCTGCCGCCAACACGCTCCCGGCATTTCCACCGATGCTCGCCAAGCGCGGTGCAATCTCACGACGCCTGGTGTCCAGCAGGTCGCGCACCAAGTCGAAGCGGGCGCCATGTGCCGGTTGTTCAACCAATGCCCAATCGATCTTCGAGGCTTCGAACGTGCTCAAGGCATTGGGATCGGGGATACGCTCGCGGTTCTTGGGATCGGCGAAGCTGCGCCACTTGCTAAACTCGTTGCGTCGCCCCTCGCGAACCTGGCGCGCAAGGTCACCATGAAAGTCGGTGAAGAAGCAGAAGGGCCGTGTTTCTCCCCACTCTTCGCCCATGAACACCAGCGGCACGTGCGGGCTGAGTAGCAAGACAGACAGCAGCGCACGCATCTCTTCTTCGCTCGTCAAGCTTGTGAGCCGTTCGCCGAATGCCCGATTGCCGATCTGATCATGGTTTTGCAGGAAGTCGATGAAGGCAAGCGGCGGCAGGCCGACACTCGGCTCGCCGCGCCTGGCGCCATCGCGAAATGGCGATGGATCGCCTTGATAGATGAAGCCTTGCGCCAACGCGCGCGCGATCTTGGCTATGGGATCGCCGCAGTAGTCTTGGTAGTAACCGTCCGTGTCTCCCGTCGCGATGACGTGTGCGGCGTGATGGAAATCGTCATTCCATTCGGCTGTATAGAGCCGCGGCTTGCCGTCGGCCCGCTCCAGATGCGTCACGTTGTTCCGGTCGTCTTCGGTTGTGAGATGGACCATCCGATCTGTGATCCGCCCCTTTACGGTCGTTGCAATCTCCTCAAGAAGCGTAGGACTTGAGTCATCGCGGATCTGGTCCACGGCATCGAGCCGCAGTCCGTCGAACCTGTATTCCTCCAACCAAAACAGAGCGTTCTCGATAAAGAACGCGCGTACCGGAGCCCGATCGTATGCAATCGCAACGCCCCACGGCGTTTGGCGTTGGGGGTTGAAGAAATCGGGGGCGTAACTGTGCAGGTAGTTCCCGTCGGGGCCGAAGTGATTGTAGACAACGTCGAGAAACACCATCAAGCCGCGCTCGTGCGCCGCATCGATGAGCTGTTTGAGTGCAAGTGAGCCGCCATAAGCGACGTGCGGGGCATACATAAGTACGCCATCGTAACCCCAGCCCCGATCGCCTGAGAATTGGGCGACGGGCATCAATTCCACAATCGACACACCGAGCTTCACAAGATGATCGAGTTTGTTCTCGACGCCTGCAAACGTTCCTTCAGTGGTGAATGTTCCTGGATGTAGTTCATAGATGACAGCCTCTTCCCAAGGCCGGCCGCGCCAGTCTCCCGATTTCCACGTGTAAGCGCGAGGATCGATCAGGCGCGAGGGGCCGTGCACATCTCGACGCTGCTCACGAGCCGCCGGATCGGGCACACGCATGCCATTGGGTAGGAGGTACATGTAGCAGTCGCCTATCGCGGCCCGGTCCGTCTCTACCTCAAACCAGCCATCTGCCGATCGAGTCATTGGAACTTTTTCGCCGCCTGGCACCGTCAAGAGGATCAGAGTGTCGAGAGCGGGTGCCCACAGGCGGAAACGGGCACCACCGCCCTCCAGCGGTTCTGCACCCCAAGTTCGGTCAAACGCGAATTGTGCAGCCATCACGCATCGGCCTCGAACAGGAACAGACTACGTGGTGGGAGCGTCACCGTTGAGTTTTCCGGAACTGCGGCTTCATTCGGTTCGACAAGTCCCCTCGCGGTGTCGACCAACAACTTCCAACTGGCATTTGCACGAACTTCGCCGAGATTGAAATCGACGTCCTCAAAGTGCGAACTCATGAGGAGCAACAATGGCGCATCGTTAGGGCCACACAATAGAACGCCGATGCATTTTGACAGCCCATTGTTCCACTCGGCTTGGCCCATCTCTTTGCCGTCTGGCCGAAACCAAGTGACATCCTTTGCGCCGTGGCCGTTTATTGGTTCGCCATGCAGAAAGTGCGTTTGGCGCAGGAGCGGGCGGCTCTTTCGCAATTCGATGAGACGTTTTGTGAAAGAGAATAGGGCCTCATCGCGCGCGTTGATGTTGCTCCAATTGAGCCAGGACATCTCATTGTCTTGGCAATAGGCGTTGTTGTTGCCGCCCTGCGTACGCCCGACCTCGTCGCCCATCAGGATCATGGGTGTGCCCTGAAAAAGCAAAAGCGTCACCATCAAGTTGCGGCGCATGCGGTCACGAAGTTCTAAGATCTTAGGATCGTCCGTCGGCCCCTCGTGCCCACAGTTCCAGCTGCGATTGTCATCATGACCATCCTGGTTGTCCTCGCCATTTGCCTCGTTGTGTTTCTCATTGAAGGAAACGAGGTCAGCGAGTGTGAAGCCGTCATGCGACGTAATGAAATTTATGCTCGACCAAGGCCGCCGCCCGCGCTGGTCAAAGAGATCGGCCGATCCCAAGAGGCCGTTGGCAATCTTGGGCACGCAGCCTTCATCGCCCTTCCAATAGCTGCGGACATCATCGCGGTATCGCCCGTTCCATTCCGACCAGCCGGGAGGAAATCCACCAAGACGATAGCCGCCTTCGCCTACGTCCCAGGGCTCAGCAATTAGCTTGAGCCCTGAAAGCGTGGGGTCTTGAAGCACGGCATCGAAGAAGCGCGCATTGCCTTCAAATTCCCGGCGCTCACGTCCAAGCGAGCTTGCAAGATCAAAGCGAAACCCGTCGACGTGACACTCCTCTGCCCAGTAGCGCAGCGAATCCATGATCATCTGCAAGACACGCGGATGAAACTGATTGATGGTGTTGCCGCAGCCAGTGGTGTCGAAATAGTACCGCTTGTCATCATCAAGCATGTAGTAGCTGGCGTTATCAATGCCGCGGAAAGACAACGTTGGTCCCAGGTGGCTGCCTTCGAGGGTATGGTTGTAGACGACGTCGAGGATCACCTCGATTCCGGCTTCGTGCAGCCGGTGGACCATGTGTCGTATCTCGCTGACGTCACCGCCGTTCGACGTATATCGGGGTGCGGGCGCGAAGAACCCGACCGTATTGTAACCCCAGTAGTTCTTCAGCCCCTTATCGACGAGGTAGCGATCATCGAAAAACGCCTGCACGGGCTGCAACTCGATGGCCGTGACACCGAGCTCGACCAGATGCTCGATCGCACGCGGGTGCGCCAGTCCCGCGAACATACCGCGCAACTTCTTGGGTATTTTGGGATGGCTGATCGTGAAGCCTTTGATGTGGGCCTCGTAGATGATGGTATCAGCCCAATGATTGGCCGGGCGCTTTTCGCCGCGCCAGGGAAACGGGGGCACCCAGCGGCTTTCTGCCTCAACGACAACGCACTTGGGCATGTAGCGCGCCGAATCGCGCTCATCGAAGGATAGGTCCGCTTTCTTGGAGCCGATTTGATATCCAAAGAGCGCATCGTGCCAGATCAGCTGGCCGTGCAGCTCTTTCGCATATGGATCGAGAAGGAGCTTGTTAGGATTGAAGCGGTGTCCTTCCTCTGGCGCGTACGGCCCATGGACCCGCAGCCCATAGAGCTGTCCAGGTTCGATTCCGCGCACATAACCGTGATAGACCTCGTCGGTATACTCGGGAAGTTCGATCCGCGCGGTTTCGCGTTCGCCGCTACTGTCGAATAAGCAGACCTCTACCGCCTCCGCGTTCTCTGTGAAGACCGCAAAGTTGGCCCCATTACCGTCACTCGTGGCACCCCTTGGATAGGGCAGCCCCGCCTCCACTTCGAAGACGTGCTTCTTCATTCGGCACCTTTAGGAAGAGCAATGCTCAAGAACCAGGGTTGCAAGCGGCGGAAGTGAAAGTGAGATGGAGTATGGACGGCCGTGGGCGGGAATGGCCTCTGCTTCAACGCCACCGAGATTACCGATGTTTGAACCCCCGTACCCGGCGCTGTCGGAATTGACACGTTCGATCCAGCGACCGCTATCCGGTACCCCGAGCCGGTACTCGTGGCGTGCGACAGGCGTAAAGTTGCAGACGACAACGACTGGATCGTCCCCAGGGCCACCTTTGCGCATATATGAAAGTATACTCTGGTTCGCATCGGATGCGTCGATCCATTCAAAGCCTTCCGGCTCGCAATCGAGCTGGTGCAGGGCGGGGCATGAACGATAAAGCTTATTGAGGTCACGCACGAGAGATTGGACGCCACGGTGGGAAGCATCTGCGAGGAGGTGCCAATCCAACGACTGGTCGTGGTTCCACTCGCGTTCCTGACCGAACTCTCCCCCCATGAACAAGAGCTTTTTGCCGGGATGCGTCCACATGAAAGCCAGGTAGGCTCTCAAATTCGCAAACTTTTGCCAGCGGTCGCCCGGCATTTTGTTGAGCAAGGACCCCTTGCCATGGACGACCTCATCATGACTGAGCGGAAGGATGAAGTTCTCGGAAAATGCATAAATGAGTCCGAAGGTTAGTTCATCATGGTGATGGACGCGGTGCACCGGTTCGTGACGCATGTAGGAGAGCGTGTCGTGCATCCAGCCCATATTCCACTTATAGCCAAAGCCGAGGCCCCCAGCGCTGACAGGCTGCGAGACTTGCGGCCAGGCCGTGGACTCTTCGGCAGCTGTGATCGAACCGGGGTAGTCGGCATACGTGCGCGTATTCAAGTCTCGTACAAAGCTCACCGCCTCCAGGTTTTCCCGACCACCATGGATATTGGGCAGCCACTCACCGGGTTCGCGGCTGTAGTCGAGGTAAAGCATCGACGCCACCGCATCGACGCGCAAACCGTCGACATGATAGCGATCGAGCCAAAATAGGGCATTCGACTGAAGGAAGTTGGACACCTCCCGACGCCCGAAATTGTAGATGAGCGTGTTCCAGTCCTTGTGGACTCCAAGACGCGGATCCTCGTACTCGTAAAGTGCAGTTCCATCGAAGCGCACCAGCCCATGGGGATCACTGGGGAAGTGAGCGGGAACCCAGTCAATGAGAACGCCAATGCCATGTTCGTGGCAGCGGTTTACAAATTTCGCAAAGTCCTCCGGCGGCCCAAACCGGGCGGTCGGAGCAAATAGGCCGATCGGCTGGTAGCCCCAAGAGCCGGTGAAGGGATGCTCGCTGATGGGCAGGAGTTCGATGTGCGTAAAGCCAAGATCGCGCACATATGGAATTAGCTCATCTGCAAGCCGGTCGTAGCTAAGAAAGCTATTCTCCTCGCCGCGGCGCCAAGAACCCAAGTGCACCTCGTAGATGGAAACCGGAGCTGACCGATCCTGGAGTCCACCGCGCTTTGCGATCCAATCGGCATCACTCCAATCGAACTTGGTGAGACCGTGCACCCGTGAGGCGGTCGACGGCGGTGCTTCTTGAGAAAAGGCAAACGGATCTGACTTCAGCGGCAGTTTGGCGCCATTGGCGTCCAAGATCTCGTACTTATAGAGATCAGAACGGGCGAGCCCCGGAATGAAGAGCTCCCACACGCCTGCTTCGTGGCGCTTGCGCATAGGGTGGCGCCGGCCATCCCACCCATTGAAATCGCCGATGACACTGACTCGGCGCGCATTTGGCGCCCAAACGGCGAAGGCAACACCTTCCACGCCTTCGAGTGTAATCGGGTGGGCGCCCAGCCTCTCATAAAGACGCCGATGGTTTCCTTCCGCAATCAAATGAACGTCCATCTCGCCGAGCACAGGTGGAAACCGGTAGGGATCATCTTCTTCCCACTGCGACTCACCGCTCTTAAAGCGAAGGCGATAGCCAAGCGGCAGCGCGGGCGCATCGATCACACCGGCAAAGAATCCCGCGTCATGTAATTTGTTCAAAGAAGCGATCGTGGCGCCGCCGGGCTCCTCGATCACATCGACCTCTCCCGCCCCCGGCGCGAACACACCGACGGCCAAACCAAATTCCGTGTCGCGCGGTCCAAGTATGGCGAAGGGATCGCCGTGCTGACCGGCGACAATCGCATCAATGGCCGGCCTTTCTGGCTGCCACTCGGCCGCCATGCTGCCAGCCCTTCCAGATGGTTTGCTCATGATGCCTGCCCTTTGCTGTCGGCCAAGAGGTCAAGAACGCTGCGAAGTGGAATCGACAGCCAAGCGGGTCTATTGGCCGACTCGTAGGCGATCTCATAGAACGCCTTCTGCAGTAGGAACAGATCAAGAAGGCTCTCTGCCGCTCGGTCGTCCTCTGGATAGGCCCCTGTGTTCTTTGCCACCGCCTTGTAGGCATCGATAAAATCGTTGGCGGCACGGTTGCGCCACGCCGTGGCGGCCGTGAGTACGCGATCGGGTAATTCACCGGTGTGTGCAGCGTATTGGTCGACAGCTGCCGATGCCGCATAATCCAAGGACCGCAGCATCCCGGCCACGTCGCGCAAGGGGGAACTCTTTTCCCTGCGCTCCTCAAGTGTTCGCCCTGGCTCGCCTTCGAAGTCGATGATGACGACGTCGTCTTTCGATACCAGCACCTGGCCAAGATGGTAGTCGCCGTGGATGCGGATCTTGGCACCAGAAGGCACGGCCTTAGCAATGGCGCTGATACGCTCCTTCAAGACGTTTCGCGCCTTCAGCAGGTTGTCGACATGATCTCTGGCCGACTCCGACAGTGAATCGCGCGCCGCTTCGAGCTGCTCAATGACTCGTTCTGCTTCCTCGCCCACTGTATGCGACCAGCGTTTGAGGTCATCGCCTGTAATGGGTTCGGCTGAAAAAGAAGGATCGGATGTGGGCGTTGCGAGCGCGCAGTGAAGCTCCGCCGTGCGCTCTCCGAGCCGAGTTGCGAGGTTGAGCGGAAAGGCGTCGAGTTGCTCCCAAAGCGGATCTTCTTCCTCTCCATCCTCCGGGATAAGCGCTATGTCTTCCAGTGCCCGGCCCAGCCCTTCGACCACTGCATTCCATGCATCGCCCTGGTTCTCAACGAACGCGAACGCGATTGCCAGCGCGGTCGGTTCTCCTGAGCTGGGGACGTACTCGGCGGCACCCAGATACGCGGGCGTGTTTTCATAGTGCGCGACTTCGGTCAGGAAGCGTGCAAGCTCGATCTCAGGCTGAACGCCAGCGCGGACGCGGCGGTACACCTTGAGCATCATGTGGTCGTCGACGATGATCGATACGTTGCTCTGTTCGGCCCCGACCGGGCGCACACCCGGCTCAGCGCTCAGTTGCTTCCATTGCGAGCTGTTTGAAAAGCGCACCTCTCCGTCTGGAGTTTGAACAGTTCGAGCATCCTGCATCGCAGCGACAAAGTCGCGCGCGAATTCTTCGTCTGATGCCGCATCAATTAGGCCGCCGACGCGCGCACCGGACCTCAGCTTTGCAAGCGTGAACGCGAGCTTCGGCGCACCCGGCCTCAATTGGTCGCTTCCCCACTTGGAGGCCAACGGCAGGAAGTAGCTTTGCGTCTCTCCACTTGGGAGAGATGCTTCACAGACGGCAAGCGGATATGTGCCATGCTGGCCGCTCAGCAACGCCAATTCGCGCAGCTGATATTGTACGTATGATGCGTCCTTTGCCGCGAACCACCTCTGGCGGCCAACAAACTCTGGTAGGATTTCCCGATCCATCAACCGCTTCTGGTGATCCGAAAAGAGGCTTTGCCAGCCACCGGTGATGACAAGCGTCAAGAACTCGGGTGCAACGTCAGGCGGCGCGATATGCCAGCGCGGCTCTTCTGCCTCGCTTGCCAAAATAAACCAATAGAAGCCATACGCTGGCAGCGTGAGCATGTAGGTCAATTCGCCGATCGGCGGAAAAGCCGAACTGCCAGTCAGCTCGACCGGCACTGCACCACTGAACTCGCGCAGATCAAGCTCAACGGCCTGTGCTGAGCGGGCGAGGTTAAATACGCAAAGCAATTTTTGGCCGTCGTGCTCGCGAACGAACGCAAGGATCTTTCTGTTGCGCGGATAGAGAAAACTCAGGCTGCCCCGGCCGAGTGCTGCGTGCGTCTTTCGGACTTGAATCATCCGTCGCGTCCAGTTCAGCAGCGACGAGGCGTCTCTTTGTTGTGCCTCGACGTTGATGGCCTGATAGCCGTAATTCGCATCCATGATTGGCGGCAGGTACAGCCGCTGAGGATCGGCACGCGAAAATCCGCCATTGCGGTCGGCCGACCATTGCATGGGCGTGCGCACGCCGTCCCGGTCGCCGAGGTAGTAATTGTCGCCCATGCCAAGTTCGTCGCCGTAGTAGAGAACTGGCGTCCCGGGCATGGAAAGCAGCAAGGCGTTAAGCAGTTCAATTTTGCGGCGATCGTTTGCCAGGAGCGGAGCAAGGCGGCGGCGGATGCCCAAATTGATCCGCGCACGACTGTCCGTCGCGTATGTATGCCAAAGGTAGTCGCGCTCGTCGTCGGTGACCATTTCAAGGGTCAGCTCGTCGTGATTGCGCAGAAAGAGCGCCCACTGGCATGCCTCAGGGATTTCTGGCGTCTGGCGCAGGATGTCGGTGATCGGGTGGCGATCCTCCTGCGCGAGTGCCATGTACATGCGCGGCATCAGGGGAAAGTGGAACGCCATATGGCATTCATCACCGTCGCCGAAATAGGGTCGCGTGTCCTCGGGCCACTGATTGGCCTCCGCCAGAAGCATCCGATCGGGAAACGCGTCATCGAGCTCGCTGCGGATACGCTTCAGGATCGCATGTGTCTCGGGGAGATTCTCATTGTTTGTGCCCTCACGCTCGCAAAGGTAGGGCACGGCATCGAGCCGGAGCCCATCGACGCCAAGGTCAAGCCAGTAACGCATCACATCGGTGATTTCTTCCAAGACCTGGGGGTTGTCGAAGTTGAGGTCGGGCTGGTGTGAATAGAACCGGTGCCAGTAATAGGCATTCGCCACCGGGTCCCACGCCCAGTTGGACGTCTCGGTGTCCAGGAAGATGATGCGCGTGCCGTCATAGCGATCGTCAGTGTCGCTCCACACGTAGTAGTTCCGCTCCGGCGATCCCTCGGGCGCTGATCGGGCCCGCTGGAACCACGGATGCTGATCGGACGTGTGATTGACGACCAGCTCTGTGATGATGCGAATGCCGCGGGCATGCGCTTCCTTCACGAATGCTTTGAACACATCCATGTCGCCGTAGGAGGGATTGATTTGGCGGTATTCGGAAATGTCATAACCGTCATCGCGGAGCGGCGAGGGGTAGAAGGGAAGCAGCCAGATCGCGTTGACACCAAGCGACTCCACGTAATCGAGGCGCTGCATGAGGCCCCCGAAGTCGCCGATGCCGTCTCCATCTGAATCCTGGAACGCCTTGACGTGAAGCTGATAGATGATGGCGTCCTTGTACCAATCAGCGACCGAGCGATCGATTTGCGGTTGAGCGGAATGCTCGATTTCCGCTGCGGCTGGGACCTCGATCGTCGGTTCTGACGCGTCGGCTGCACTCATGGTTTGCGAGCCTCGCTCACAAACAGCCGCCATATCGCATAAGGTCGTTCCGCCGGATCGAGCAGCATGTGTTGTACCTTGCCAGTCCAAGTGAAGCGTTTGCCGCTGATGAGGTCCTCGACATCGATCGAAGCATCATCGGTGAGCCCGAATTCCCATAAGGGAACTTCGAAATGCGCGGCCTGCGGGTTGTGCGGATCGAGATTGACCGCGATGAGAACAAAGTCTTCTTTGTCCGGCGTTGACTTGCCGTAGTAGAGGATCTGATCGTTCCAAGCGTTGTAGAACTGGAGATTTTCAAACTTCTGCAACGCGGCATGTTTGCGGCGAAGACGGTTGATGAGCGCGATGTCTTCGCGGATGTTGCCTTTGCGGTCCCAGTCCCAGGCCCGGATCTCGTACTTCTCTGAATCGAGATATTCTTCCTTGTTGGGGATGGCGCGCGCCTCGCACAACTCAAAGCCGTTGTATATTCCGTAGTTGCCAGCAAGCGTGCCCGCCAGAACGGCACGCGCCTGGAACCCGGCCCGCCCGCTCGTTTGCAGCGGAATGGGATTGATGTCCGGTGTATTGACAAAAAAGTTGGGGCGAAAGTATTCGCGCATCTGTGAGCGCGTCAGCTCGGTCATGTATTCGGTCAGTTCGTCTTTCGTGTTGCGCCACGTGAAGTAGGTGTAGGACTGCGTGAAGCCGAGCTTCGCGAGCCGCTTCATTGGTTTGGGACGCGTGAAAGCTTCTGCAAGAAAAATCACGTCCGGGTATTGGTCCAGGACCTCGCCGATCATCCACTCCCAAAACGGAAGCGGCTTGGTGTGAGGATTATCGACTCGAAAGATGCGCACACCCTTCTTCGCCCAGAACAAGACGATGTCGCGCAGCGCAAACCAGATTGAGGGAAAGGCGTCGCGATAAAAGTGAACGTTGACGATGTCTTCGTACTTCTTGGGTGGGTTCTCGGCGAACCTGATGGTTCCGTCTGGCCGCCAGTCAAACCACTCCGGGTGCTCTTTGATCCATGGGTGGTCCGGGGAGCATTGAATGGCAAAGTCGAGCGCAATCTCAAGTCCATGCGCTTTGGCCGCTCGGATTAGGCGTTCGAAGTCGGAAAACGATCCAAGTTCCGGGTGAATAGCATCATGTCCGCCATCCTTGGACCCGATCGCATAGGGGCTGCCGGGATCGTCGCGCGTTGCCGCCAGAGAGTTGTTCTTCCCCTTCCGATTGGTGTCTCCAACAGGATGGATCGGCGGAAAGTAGAGGACGTCGAAGCCAAGATCCCGAACATAAGGCAAGCGCGCGATGACGTCGTCGAACGTGCCATGCCGAGTGACGTCCCCCGACTGTGAGCGTGGAAACAATTCATACCAGGCACTGAAAGCGGCTCGCTCGCGGTCCACCCAAACCTGAAGCACCTTGTCATAGCGATTGAGATTGGTGCGCGGGCCAGCGCGCACGAACAGAGCCTGCGCCTCATCGCTCGTAAGCAGTCTTCGCTTTTCTGCCTCGACTTTTGCGCGTGCACACGCATCCGCCAGTGTTTGAAAACTACGCATGTCGGCGGCACTGGCGCGGCTGCCTGGCGCCATCGCCTTGTCGACAAGCTTGGCGCCCTCAATAAGTTCGAGCGCGATAGGAATACCAGCGTCGTGTTTCTTGGTGACCTCGTCCCGCCATGATGCATAGAGATCCCGCCACGCGACAATCGTGTATTCATATCGCCCATTGCGATCGAGCGGAAATTCCCCTCGCCAACGGTCGTTGCCGAGGAACCGCATTGGGGTGTCCACCCACGAGGGCGCGCCGTCCGATCGGGAGAGGAGTGCTGCATCAATCTTGTCGTGACCGTCGCAGAAGATGTCCGCCTCAACGGTCATGACGTCGCCGACGACACGTTTCACGGCGAAGCGGCCGTCGTCGATTTCGGGCTCAACACCCTCTATCGACACGCGTTTTTCTGCCAAGCGCGCAAGGTCGTTCTCGCCGGACCCAGCGCGCACGCCGTTCCCAGCCGAAACCTCTTGTTCGTCTTCCTGCTCGATCGTCGGATCTGGCATCAAATCCTCAACGTAGATGACGTGGCATTGGTTCCGTGTAGCCGCACTCATTTCACACAGCTGCTTGCGCAATCCGTCTTGTCTACGGCTTTGCTTTTCTTTTGTATTACATGAAATCCGTCAAGGCACGTCGCGGCAAATTTCGCCAAGCTATTGCCCTGCAATGTTGGCGTGAAGTTCGGGCGGCGAACCACCTTAAGGGCCGACTGGCCGTTGTGCCGAGCAATGCTCGTTGTTCGGAATGCTTCGGCCAGTGCCGTCGCAACACACCTAGAATGGCCGCGTGGAAGCCAGCATTACCTGATGCCGACAGGGCACCTCCATGCCCCCGGCCATCGACCGATTGCCCATCTGCACGCGCGCCACGGACGAGCAGCGTTCCGGCGCGCGCTTGCGGCTTGTGTGGCTGCCCGCTATAAAGCCGCCCTCGCCGGACGCATCCGCTTCTTGGACTGTCTCGGCGCTGTCCCTTAGGGCTGACGGTCGGGCGGAGCGTAGCGCAGCCTGGTAGCGCACTTGCTTCGGGAGCAAGGGGTCGGGAGTTCGAATCTCCCCGCTCCGACCAGTCAGCTCAAGAACTTAGAAATTCAGAAGGACATCCGCGACCCGTTTCGCGACCAGATACGTGTATGGATCGTCGCTTTTTCTTATCATAGAACTGCTCGCTCATCAGCGGCCCGGGAACAATCTGCGCGGAAAAAGGACTCGCAGTAAGCATAGAGCATGGCGCTCAGTTGCCAATCTTGCGGGATCGCAAGAGAGGGACGCACCGCATATCATGCGTCACACCGCTGCAACGTGGCTCATGCAGGCGGGAACCGATCTCTATGAGGCCGCTGGCTATCTGGGTATGTCACCGGAGATGTTGTGGGAAACGTACGGGAAGCACCACCCAGATTTCCAACGGAATGCTGCCACCGCGGTTGGTGGCAGGCACAAAAGAGGTGGTGCGAAGAAACCGTCACAACGACCGTAGCCTGCGGATGTCTGCATTTACCAGCGATGTCCGATTAGCACCAAATTTCGGACATCGAAGAGAGTACCGACCATGTCCGCTAAGGGCCATGTGTGGACGGCTCCTGGTTGTCAAGGGATTGATCACGTTGCAGCGTTGGTCATGGCAGCCATGTGTTCGGCCTTTTGGATGCGGCTCACATGACCGCTG
>Ga0315534_1001529_pt1 | contig 15913 bp, 13 predicted proteins | sample SalMarSW160240MG_FD_203094 | JGI IMG/M metagenome (GOLD analysis project Ga0315534, IMG submission 203094) | Salt marsh sediment microbial communities from the Plum Island Ecosystem LTER, Massachusetts, United States - Salt Marsh Sediment SW1602-40 ... | reverse complement strand
ACCTCAGCGGTAGGAGGCAAGGGCGCTCCGGACGAAATGATTTACGAGATGAGAGATATCAGAGACTCAGCAACGGGAGACGAATTCAAACAGGAAACCCTTGCAGGCAAAAAGACATTAATTGCACCTGAACTGAGTATTGCCGGGAAAATTCTCCAGAGAAACATTCGTTACGATAATAACCGCCAGCAGGTTGAATATTATTTCCAACTCATGATAACAGACTTAACAACCGGCCTGAGATTCTGGCAGAAAGAAAGTATTATCGGCAAACGAGGAAGTAACAGGTCCGTAGCGTGGTAACATCAAAATTTTATTGTTTTGTCCAATATTAAAGTGGGATTAAAAATGAAAAAGATATACATTCTCCTGCTTGTAGTGGTGTTGGTCTGCCCTAAGGCGTTTTCCGTTGCTAAAACTATAGTTCGCCAAACCAAAGGTCAGGGCGTAACCAGAGAACAGGCAATCCAAAAAGCCTTATATCAGGCCGTTGCTCAGGCCAAAGGTATTGCAGTCAGCTCGGGAAGGTATGAATTTGGCTTTGAGTCCGCCGGGGTGGGCATTGACACACAAGACACGGGCAAAACTATCGAGTTTGATGCCGTATCTGTCCAGACGGGCGCTTCCACCCGGTTAACTGATATTGCAGGCTGGGTCAAATCTTACGAAATTATCGATGAACAAAAAATCGATGATAAAACCTACGAGGTTACAATTAAAGCCTGGGTTTACGACTACGAAGACCCTGAACAAACCAACAGGCTCAAGCTGGCTATAATGCCGATTCAAACACTCTATGACTCCTATCAATTCGGCAGCTTTGTTCCTTCGGCGGTTGAAATGTCTCTTAAGCTCTCCCAGCAGCTAAGCGTAGGCCTTTCAGGGACAAATAAATTCGCTGTTTTAGACAGAGAGTATATCGCTGAATTTGCCCAAAACAGGAATATTCTTATCTCTGACGATTCGCCCATTGAGGAAAAGGCCAGACTGGGCCAGGTCCTTGGTGCCGATTATATGATTGTAGGGACCATTTCAAACGCAGGACTCCAGATAAAAGAGAAAGCATCCAGAGCTATCGGCCGTCCAATCAGAGAGTACGAGGTTGATTACGTTTTTGACTATCGCTTGATAGTTGCCCCTACAAGGCAGGTCAAATTGGCCGAGACCGTTAATATTGCCATCGAAAAAGACCAGGATCAGATCAGAAAGCTTGTTAAAAGATGGGAGCCGGATGACCTGGATTACAGGGAAATGGTTGACAACCTTACAATCAAAGTTGCCAACCAGGTGGTTGAGACTATTATCGACAGACTCTATCCCGTCCGCATCGCAAGCAAAGATATAGAAGGACAAATCATTATCAACCAGGGCGGGAAAAGAATCTCAAAAGGTTCTGTTCTGGAAGTCTTGATTCAGGGCAAAGAAATAATTGACTTTGATACGAAAGAATCATTAGGCCGAACGGAAAACCTTATCGCAACAATCAAGATTGAAAAGGTAACGCCGACAATCTCATACGCCAGGCTTCTAAAAGGCGACTTCGAGAAAATTTCCGAAGGTTTGATTTGCCGATTAAAAAAGGATGAATTTAAAGACCCGGAACGTGCCAAGAGCAGTATTCGAAGAACCTCTCAGGGGGGAGTAAAACTGCCCTTTGACTAATTGTTCCCAAATCAAATGCTTTTTGCCGGCCTCAAATAATTTTTGTGATTAATGTAACAAGGTTCGCTAATCACCTTTTGGGCCGTTTTTTCTAATCTCTTCGAAAAAAGGTGTTCTTTTTTGTTCTACCGATTCGGCGGCATAGAGATACATCGCGGCCGACCAGCTCTGCCAGTCCTGTCCCTGAGGCGTTCCATCCTGTGCACGTATCCATTCGTTAAAGCCGAATTCGACATCAGCTTTGCGGGCCGGTCGGACAAGCTCGGTCAAAGTAAGAAGCTTTTTCTCTGCCAGGGCATGTCTTTCAGCAGCCACCAGAGCTGCTAAATAAAAGCCGCAAATGAAAGGCCAAATCCCGCCGTTATGATACTCTCCAGGCTGGTTGTACTTTTCATTACGCGGTATCCAATCGGGGTCATCCGGCCTGACATAGGGGAAGAAATTCGGCGGCAAATCAACCACCAGGTCTTCATTTTGCCTTAAAGCCTCGGACTCCTTTTCTATCCACAATACCAGTTTCCTTGCTCTGGACGGTGATGCTATGCCGGAAAGGATGGCCAGGCTATTACCCAAAAGGTCAAACCGCTCACTTCGGTATACTTTGTACGACCACATAGCATAATACGGTTTGTATCTGAGAACTAAACCTTCATGGACGTGCCGGTGCTGTCTTTCACCCTTGACGGTAAAACTTTCCATAGACTGCTTAACCTTTGCAGCCCGCTCGTATTGACCAAAAAGGCAAAGGTAAGTATAGACGATAGTGTTAACAAACAGCCCATATCCCAAAACCCACTGTTCGTCACGCCAGTCACTGGTGGGTAATTGCGCCACGAGATATCGGTCTGTTGGACTTTGATATCTCATCCAGCCCAAAGCTTTTTGGACGGCGTGCTCAAGAAAATCATCCTCCTTCATAACCTTTCGGTAAATTCCGACAGCCATAAGAAACAGAGGTGTTGTGTCACTCGAACCTCTATCCTGGGGGTCATGAACCAAAGATGGAATATGACCTAACATTGATTGATTCTTAGCCAGCGTTTCCAGGACCCTTCGTAGTGATTTAAGTAATCTTTTGTTCTGCGTAGTCAATATGCCAAGCGAGCATATCATTAGGTCTCTGGTGTATGGCTCAGGATATCCCCACCCGGCGGTTCTGGGCAAATTTCGATAAGCACCATGGTTGTTATGGAGTAGTACCTGCAGAGCTGCCTGCTTAGTCTTGCTGACCAACGCTTGTTGTTGTTCGTCCATATTATGATATACCTAAACGCTTTGAAATAATTTTGACAAATCTCTTAGCTATCACTCGATAGTCAAAGTGCTCGACAACACGTTTCCTTCCTTCCTTTCCCATTTTTTCTCTTAAGCCGGCATCCTGCATCAAATCCATAAGATAATTAGCTATGTCATTAACACTTGCCCGGTAATCTACTATCCTTGCTTTTTTGAATACATGCTTGTGAACTTCTTCATAGCCGGATTCATCTCCAAGCATTGCTTCCCGAAGTCGAATCTCCTGGGCTACGCCCGCAAGAAAAGCGGTTTTGCCGTGTACCAAAGTATCCAGCATCCCCATTGCTTTTATTCCTATTACCGGCTTTTCGCATGCATTGGCCTCGATTTGAATCATCCCGAAACCTTCCAGGCGTGATGGCGCCGCATAAATATCACACGCAGCCAAGAGATAAGGCATAAAGTTTCTCGATACCCTGCTTGCGGTGTAAACGACATTTTTGTCTATTCCCAAATGTGTGGCGAGCTGTAAGTCCGCCAGATTTTGCTGTTCTGTTCGAGGCTGAGGCCAGACCTTGCAGACATATTTCCAATCCGGTGCCTTTTGGTCATTTATCGCCAGGGCTTGCATAACCTCCTGAGCACCCTTGGAGGCGGCGTCTCCTCCGATAGTCATAATCATTATCTGGTCATTGGCAATTCCCAAGGCTTCACGAACTGCGACTACTTTAGGGTCGCTTTTCACACGAGGAATAAAAGAGTCTGTATCGCACCCAACGGGCAAAACTTCAATGTTCTTCCCGTTGAGACCGTCCCGCATATAAACCTTTTTTACCCAGTTAGATGTCACAAGTATTAACGGTAAACCCTCGAGAATCTCACGATAGTTTGCCATATAACCATCAGCTACAAGCCATGGCACCGCTGTGATTCCATATCTTTGGGGATGGAGAACCAAATGAGGTGTATGTCCCCAGTAGCCGACGCCTATAACAACATCAGGCGCAAACCATCTATAATACCATTCTTTTTCCTGGGCCGACTCAAAGTTTACAGAGTGTACGTCAATTCCCATCTCCTCCAGTCCTTTGTGCAGCAAATTCCCCTGAGTTGCGAGGCCTGCAGGTGAGGGTGGGTAATCATAAAGCAGTAAAACTTTCATTTTCCAGCTCCTTTCTCCATATTTAACAGGCGGCTTTAAGGCGCCAGAACGCTTCTTCTTTCGGCGTTGTCTTAGCCTCAAAGCTCTCTTGGCTAAAGCCGTAAATCCTGGTTATAATATCATACTTTTCCCGCCAAATCTCATCATTTAGGCCAACCAATAAGTCAGCATTTTTAATTGCACGGGGAAGATATTTGCGATTGCCATCTTCATAAGCAAATGTCCATAGTTCGTCGGCAAACAACCTATCGCTGTTCCATAATTCCAAGACCGCCTTGGCTGTCTCTTCGTGTCTTAGATGTCTGGTATACTCGCCGGACGTACTGTGTGTTATAACGAGATCGAACCTCTTCGAAGGCAGTAACTCTATTATCGTTTTTTGCATCTCGCCATTATCCAACGGCGTTTGCTCAGGGCCGTCGTCAAGGTCAGCCATAAAACCCACGGCATTTAGCCTTTCAAGGGCTTTGAAAAACTTAGGAGCACGATCCGGGTCACTTTTTCTACAGAGTGTTACGACGGTCCAATCAACCTCGGGATACATCAGCATCAAACCGCCGGCCCATAAAGTTTCATCATCGGGATGTGCTACGATTACAGCACATTTGTTGTTCTCTTTTATAAAATCTAAACCCCTGGAATCTGCCATTCTTTCTTAGCCTTAGACTATCTCTTTCATAGCGGAGGACATCTGAGAACAAAATCGACCAATTCATTAAAATCGGCTGTTGCAACGCAAATACGTGAATCAGCGGCACCATAATAAATAAAAACCGTGTCCTTCTTTTTTATCCATCCGCATGGGAAAACAACATCATCGACATCACCTTCACGCTCATAATGAGCTTTGGGCCCGAAAATCCATTCGTCTGTACGCCTGAGAACTTTCGTGGGATTTTCTAAATCCAGCAGTGCAAGCCCCAATCGATAAATTGAGCCGGAAGCAGTTGTTCTCACGCCGTGATACAGAATCAGCCAGCCCTCTTCCGTCTGCATAGGCGGTGCACATAAACCAATTTTATTCGCATCCCACCATCCCCCCTCTCTGGCTTGTATTATCTCCTGATGCTCACCCCAGTGTTTAAGGTTCGGCGAAAAGGATATCCATATATGAGCACCAAGCAGAGCAGACTTAGGTACCGGTCGATGCAGCATTGCCCAAAGGCCTTTAAACTTAACGGGAAAAAGTGCGGCATCTTTGTCCTCAGGTGGCATTACCGGCCCCATACGATTAAATGATTTGAAATCACTGGTCATCGCAAGCGATACAAGAGGTCCCACTTTTGAATAGGCGGTATAACAGATAGCCCACTTATTCATCCCTTCTATCCAGGTTATCCGCGGGTCTTCTATACCCCAAAGCTCCTCAGGATGTTTCTCAGGTTCCGGCTTTAAGGTCGGCACCTTGTCTATTTGCCAGTTATTAATTCCATCATCACTCATTGCCACGGTCAAATGTGACATGCCTCTAAAATCTTCAACACGCGCAAGTAATAATATTTTGCCGCCTACTTCTGCCGCAGCCGCATTAAAGACAGAATTTGCTTTGTACGGCCAGTCATCAACGGAAAGGATAGGATTACCGGGATGTCGTTGGAAAAGCTCATAACTTGAGTTCTGTTTCATAATGGTTCCTCCCTATAGCTTGAGTCTATATTTGCCCGTTCCAAAAGCCCTAATCGGACGAGAAATATCTTCGTAATTAAGAGCCCTTTTGGTATTTAGACGGCTTTTCCCTATTAAACATCATACCTCTGCCCGTAATTATACCTTTTTCCTCTCTAATAAATTCGATATGCTGTAGCAAAGCCCAGGCAGTATTTTGCCATCTCATCTGATAACCTCTCTGATGGGCCTGTTTCTCCATATGGATGCGTTTTTCCGGTTTGAATACAAGATAATCGATAGCTTTAGCAATTTGTTCTATTGAATCCTCACCGGGATCTATTAAAATCCCTCTTGCATGTCTACCAATTATGACGCCATTTTGGCAGCGTTTGTTTGAATTGATCAGCTCAAGTGCGTATCTAAACTTTGTTATTATTGCCGCTCTGCCAGCCCCAATGGTATCAGCCAATATACCACTGGATATTTGCTGCATGTTGAGATACGGCAGAAGCATTACATTTGTTGCCCCGTATAGCTTAAGCAATGTGCCTTCATCCATAAATGTGTCCAAGAAAACTACATCGTACTTTTTGAAATCAAGGCTACCCAGCTCTTTGACCTTGCACCACTTTATATTGGCCTCATCGAGTGCCTTACTTAAAATCTCTTGATATTCGCGGTATTCATTACCACCTTCAGCTTTTATAAAGTCAGGATGACATTGACCAGCTATTAGATATAATATGTTCTCTCTCTGCCGTTCGGTAAGTGATTCTTCTAAAAACTTACCAAACCCACGGATGCCATATTGAATTCCCTTATCCAGTGATAATAAACCAAGCGTAGTTACCAGAAAGCAATTTTTCAGGCCGAACTGCTCTTTAATAGCCAACCGATCATACTGAGAAGGATGCTGCATTCTGATGCCGTGATCAATGTGCTTAAGCCTAAAATGTTCGATGCCATACGTCTTTGATTTAAGTATATTAATTGCACTTTCAGTTGTAACAATAAGACCTTCACTATGTTTGGCCAGTTCCTGTAAAACCCTCTTTTGATGAGGGTCAGGCTCCTCAAGAACTGTATGTAAATAGACTAAGACTGTAAGTCCTTTATCTATGAATGCATTAGCCATTTCGATAAAATTGGTCCCATCACCATCATTGCCGTTCTCATCCGGATCTAAGCCGTATTCATGTTGCAGCAGTACAACGGTGGGGTTAGTGCTTTCGTGAGCGCGGGCAATTATGTGCTTTATACCTTCCTTCCAGGATTGAGGATTATACTGGTCTATTACAAGATCAACGGGAATATTATAAGGCAAATTATCTTTATCGATTGTGGAGACCCTGATGCTACCAACCTCACCTGTGAAATGTTCTAAGGCATTGGCCAGATCCCGTGAGAAAGTACCTATTCCACATCTCCGTGGAGGATATGTACTTACTATGCGTATGTTGTAAGGCATACAGCAAAACCCTCTGTACAAAATAATGGCTTCTTAAACTCTATCTTTACCAATACAGGGTATAGCGATTGACATGAATAATCAAGAACTCATCCAATCTCGGGATGCATCAGCATCAAACCACCGGCCCATAAGGTTTCATCATCGGGATGTGCTACGATTACAGCGCATTTGTTGTTCTCTATTAAAAAATCTAAACCCTTGGAATCCGTCATTTTTTCATGCCCTAATCTGTATCATCACAGGACATACAAAAACGAAAATCAACCGACTCATTATTATCGGCTGTTGCAAGGCAAAGACGTGAACCCTCGGCATTATAATATACAAAAACTTTATTTTTTCCACCCAGCTGCCGATAAAAGAGCCTCGATGTTTTCTGTCGAGACATCGGGAGGCATTCCGCCGCCACAGGACAGGATAATCCGACTCTTGTCGCTTACTGATTCGAGTGCAGCTTTGACGCTGTTGCGCACGTCTTCGGGCGTACCTGCTGCAAGGACATTGCGTGTTGGGATGTTTCCGAGTAAAGTAAGTCCCGATTTATCGGGATTCGTAAGCTCCTTCATTTGAGCGAGGTTGTGCTGGAAACTGAAATTGAAGAGATTCACGCCGATTTGAGGAAGATACGGTGCGCATATCAGCCCGGGGGCGTCATTGTGGAAGAATTTCACCGTAACATCAAGCGATTGGAAAATGCGCCTTAGATATGGCAGCGCTGCTTCTTTGAAATCTTCCTCACCCAAGAAGCCTACAATGTCATCGAGGATGAATATGCCATCAATGGAGGCAAAGGTCCCGGCCTGAAGTTCAAGCCAATCGATAATGAAGTCCGTTACAATCTCGAGCAACCTGTGTGTCTCGTCCGGATTTGTTCGGATGGCCATAAGGAATTCTGTGCTGCCAGCCAGGAATGAAGCCACGTTCAACGGCCCGCGTGAGATCGCGAACTTAATAGCATGCCCCGCCTGCTCGATTTTGCCCTGGTAATGTTTTAAGCGATTGAGGACTAACGGCAGCAGGCCGTCCGTTTTGGTGTTCGGCTTACTGAGCGAATGGATATCCTGAATATCAGTGATAATTTTATGCGCATAGGGCAGCTCGTTTTCCTGCCAGGAACATTTCGAGCCGAAAGCGGACGGCTCGGTACACATGCCAAACTCGGCCCAGAATCCAGGCAAAAACATAATGTCAGGGAACTTTCTGACGGCCTTGAGGTTGGCCTCGAACCACATCTGTTCGCTGGAGAAATAATCGATGGTGGAAATCCCCGCCCAGCCCGGAAGCCAGGGACTGTCGATGACGAACCCTACCGGCACCGGCTCAAACACTTCGCCGTTCAGCACAGCCATCAGTTTTTCCCATTGCTTGGATGTCATGCTGTCTTGGGCTTTTGACGGACGAAATGCACGACGATGCAGAGAACGATAAAGCCGACGAGCAGTCCGATTCCTTTCCACTGCAACTTCGACCAAAGGCTCCAGACGCTTCCGAATGATGCGGCACCGGCTGCCAGCGCCATAAGGACATTCCAGAGGATACGTTTAATCCCGATAGGCATATTCTCGCCAAGGAAGCTCTTCTGGTTCATGAGCAGGAAGAATGCGAAGTATGCGATGGGCAGCAGGACCATTGCAAAGACGGACGTCGGCACGGCAATATACGGAGCGGCGTCTTTCCAGAAGAACGGTCCAAGCGCTCCGACCGAGACCATCAGACTGCCGAATCTCTGTGTCCAGCCCCTCGGTGGTCTGCCCAATAGCTCGCAGAAACAAAGCCCGTTAATTGTCATCAGCATTGTGGCGGCGCTCATGGCCATACCCATGACACCCAAGCCAAAAACATATTGAGCAATTACCGGACCGGTCAGCGGTGCGAGCGTGTCGGCCAGGTTGAAGGCATCGCGATTGACCAGGATAGCCGCCATCCTCTTGTCCGCCCAGGGCAGGGTTTCCGAGCGTTCCTGAACCTGTTCGGGGGTGAGTTTGGCGAATTCCTCTTCGCCAATTTGGAATTTAAGTCTGTTGGTAAGAATGCCCTTGTAGAAACCGACGAGGTTTTTGGCGGGCTCAGCGGTTATTTCACCACCCGGCTCGGCAGCGACGAAACCTTCTGCCGGCTGACCGTGAAACTGGCTGCTCGAAGCAATGACCACACAGCCGGTCGCCAGGATAAAGGGGATGAATAATCCGGTTGACAGATCAAAAATAGCAAGACCGCGGAAGTATTTGTCCCAGCCTTTTCGGAGCATCGAGTACGGCAGCAGAAAAGTCATATTGATACCTACTGCCGTTGCCGCGGCGCTTATCATAACGTCACGCTGCTTACCCACAATCATGTTGGTCCAGAAAGGCTGGAACTGTTGGGACACTTTTTCTATGTGAGGCATTATTATGTCGGTCGGTTTCATGAACAGGCTCAAATCGGGGACAAGACCACTGAGAATTTCACCCCAGATAATCTTTCCTTCGATGCTGAGCTTGAGGACAACACCGATGAAGCAAAGTACTATCATACTGACGATTGTCTTAATCAGGATTTCGAATATCTTGACGCCTTTGCCGCCGGCACCGTAGGTCATAGTAAAAGTGAGGCAGATTGCGAGAAAGATTGCACCGGCTATCATTTTACTGGGTATTTCCGGCATGGCTTCCGTACCGAGAATTCCGGGCAGGATGTTCTGTCGCAATGTCACGGTTCCCAGCGCAAACTGAGGAAGCGACCATACGAGATTTGCCATCATCGAGGCAATGAGCCAACCCCAGCCGAGCACCGGATTGACATGTCTGTTGATTGCGTGCAGGGGACGCTCGCCGGAGGAGAGTGTTACGTACGCGATGGCGCTCATCATAATAATACCTAAAATCATCGCAAGCGGCTGGAGCCACATAAAACTAAAGCCGACCAGCACGCCCAGATACAAGCTCGACGACAGCGAGCCACCACCCAAGGTGATACCACTCTGGAGCCAGCCGGGGCCCGATAACCTGACATACGCCTTGAAAACAGCACCTCTGCCTTTCTTCTGCGCATCCAATATAAGCTGACGGTCTTTTTCGATGCGCGGATTCATGTGCATCACTTGCTGCTGCTGACCTTGTGGAGGGCTTCCTTCTGTTTCGTTTGGCGACATACTTTACTCTCCTGTGTTAGACGTTTTAGACAGAATATACTCTTTTGTTTTTAAGACTGCTTCCGGGTCCGTTTCAAAGGGCAGACATCCCGTCCCAATACAAACTTTCTCTCTATTGTTGGCCAGTTCCAATACTCTGTCAACTTCCTTTTCGACTTCTCCGAAATTTTTTGATGTTATTGGCCCCGGGTCCATATTGATTCTGACTGTAACCTCAGGGTGTGCCCGCATTACTTCCATAAACTTTTGCTGGTCCGTTTTGGCCGGGCAGCATACATATCCGGTCCCCGTCTGGAGAATATAATCAAGAATCGGCAGCGTATCACCACCTATTATGCAGGGAACGGGATGACCTGCAATTGCCGATGTCTCTTCCATGACTTTTTTAAGAGGGCCAAGCTCAATGTCCCTGAAATTATCCGGGGACATCAGCGGTGGAACCGCCCCGGATTCGAAAAACGCAATATCCAATCCCTGCCGGACAATTTCTTTGCAGAACTCCGCCTGTCCGGCAACAAGATGCTCCAGGGCATCCGCAACCGAATCCGGGCCGGTTTGAATCTCGCATAACAGGTTCTCGAATCCCATTAGATTTGTCGCTAATGAAAACGGACCGCTCAAAGGTACTCTGACATCGGCCCCGGGACATTCATCGGCCACCCGCCCGGCGGCCTCTATAACCATCGGAATGCGGCCGTCGGTTTTGGGATTAAACGGCTCCAGACTAATCAGCTCTTTCGCCTTTGAATACGGATGTCTTGAAATAGCGGGAACACCGGTGCCGGATGGCCTATCAACCACTGCACCGTACGCCTCGGCTTCCAGGTTGTAAATGTCTATGCCGACCACGACAGGGCGGTGATTGTAGAGGCGAAACGCTTCAATGTGAGCTTTTGATAACAGCCGAGAGTTTCGTGATACTTCCCAGGGGTTTTTGCCAATCAATCCGGCAGCGTGTTCATATACCGAAGGACAGAACTGCACTCGCGTTGATTCCTTTCCTAATTGATTTACGGTTTTATTCTGCGTTCAATTTCCCGAATAACCGCTGAGTTGTCCAAATCCCCGTCGCCTGCTGCTATTGCTTTTTCCAGAACATCGAGGAGCACTTTTGAGAGCGGTAATTCCTGCTTTAGCTTTTGAGCATATTTAAGGATAATCGAGACGTCCTTGTGGTGCTGCCGAAGTCTTGCCTGGGCGGTGAAATCACCGTCTAACATCTTTTTGCCCTTGACGTCCATAGCCGCTGAATAGGCGGGTGTCACTTTGAGCAGCTCAAGAAAGGCCTGCGTGTCGAGGCCTAATTTGCTCGCAAAAACAAGTCCTTCGGCCAGAGCCAGGCGGTTCAATCCAAGAATCAAATTGCCGGCGAGCTTGGCTTTAGAGCCGCTGCCCGATTCACCGACGTAAAATACTTTCTCGCCCAGCGCGTCGAAAATATCTTTGCACTCCTCGAACGCCTTTTTGTCGCCCCCCACCAGAAAGACTATTTCTTTGTCCCTTAGCTGCCGGCTGGAACCGGAAAAAGGAGCATCCAGGAAATGGATACCTCGCCTGGCGAGGCGTTGTGCCATCGCCGCTGTTTCTTCAGGGTCGCCGGTGGTCGTATCAATGATATATCTCGGAAGTGTCTTTGATTCCAAAATACCCTCAGGGCCTTCGACAACTTCCAGAACCACTTCTGTATTCGGAAGCGAGAGGACAACAGGGTCAGCTTGTTCGGCCACCTGTGCAGGATTGCTGACGGCTTTTCCGCCCAGCTGTTCAAGGTGCTCACACTTTGTTGAATCGATATCGAAGCCGACAAGCTTGAACTGCTCGGCAAGCAGACGCTCTGCCATAGCCGTACCGACGAGACCAAGACCAACAAGTCCGATGCTTGAAGTCACTCTGCTGTCCTTTCTTTCTATTTAAGTATCAACAGCATTACCAGCACGCAGGCCAGACAAATGCCCAGCGTCACAACAAAGCCAATCCAGGATTGGCGTGATGGCTTGACGAGGAAAAGTCCACAGCCGGTGAGTAAACGCTTTTGTTGAGGGACGGCCTCATCGAGAGGCAGAGAGAGTTTGTCCTCCCGTCCGATTGGGACGTAAATCTTCGTGAAGAACTTTTCTATTGTCTCACGCCTCGGCGGTTTTGTTATAAGGCTGCCGATTACGCCGGCAAGTACGCCAACCAGAATCGGCACGCCAATCGTGATGTCCCGACTACAATTGAGTACATACCGGCTGACAAGGAATGTAGCCGAAGCCAAAATCGTGCTGGAAAACATCCCCGTTGTGTTCATCCGCCGCCAGAGAATACCCATGGCCGTGGAAATACCCACGAGACTGAGGATGTTGAAATAATCGAGAATTGCTTTGACGAGGTTGCTCCGCATAAGAATCGCGCCGCCGAGCGCCAAAAGGGCGATGGCAACACCTATTATCCGGGTTACACGCACCAACTGCTTCTCGTCGGCATTGGGATTAAAGTAGACGCGATAGATGTTTTGGGAGAAGAGCCCCGCAACTGTTACCTGCACCGCATCGCCGGAGGACATTGCCGCCGCCATCACGCAGGCCAGCATCACGCCCTGAAGCTCGGGCCTTAGTAACCCGCGAATCGAATCACCAAAGGCAGCGTCTTTATGGATTGCCAAACCTTCGTTGAGCAGGTACGCCAGCCAGCACAATCCAAGCACGCACCAGCCTATCGTGCAGATGCGTTTGAGTATGTTGCCGTAGGTAAAGCCGACCCGCCCCTCCCATTCGGTCCGTCCCGCCGCACAAACGCTCATAAGATGCGGAAACGCCAGCGCCGTCAGCGGAGCGTTTATAGAAAGTAACAGCACCGTCAGCAAACTAAATTCTTTCGGGTCAAACAAGCTAAGGTAGTCGCCGCCTTGTGCTCCTAATGTCGCTCGCACCCCGGCCATTCCGTCTACGCGACCGAGAGCAACAGGAATGGCAATGAACGACAGGGCTATAATCATTAAGCCCTGAATCATATCGGTTCGGATTGCCGCGATTATCCCGCCCCAGTAGCTGTAGATTATGAACACTGCCGTGGTGACAAGCAGGATGCCGAAGAACCAAAGATCGCTTTCGGCCATCAGCGCCTTGCCCATTACGCCCTGTACGGTACGTGTTGTCGCAAGCATCACGCCGGCCAAGAAAACGATCATCCCCATCGCTGCGACGATGATATACAACACACTGGCCGAGCTGCCGAAACGCTCCCGGAAGAAGTCGGCCATCGTCAGGCACCGCATCCGCCGAATTATCGGTGCGATAATCCAGTAGAAGGGCGTCCCGAACAGCCACATCCATGAGACCCATATACCGGAAGCCCCGCTTACAACACCCTGGCTCATCACTCCCGCCACGTTACCCGGATGCGTGCCTGCGCCGAAGGCGTGCATCACCATCATCGGCCAGCCGAATCGGCGATTGCCTAACAGGTAACCTTCCTGGTTGTGAATGCCCCGCTTGCTCCACCAGCCCATCAAGAGCATCCCTGCAAAGTATAATATAAGCACAATCCAGATTGCGTAGTGTAACCCAAGAAACTCCATAGCCACTCCTTATGCTCGACTCTCGATACTCGATTCTCGCAAGATGGCAAGCGGTTAATTGCTCATCAGAAAAGTGCCTAAAGTGACAGCTTTGCTGTCATTCTGAACGCAGCGCAGCGAAGTGAAGAATCTCTTTTTCGTTGACCAGATCCTTCGGCTTCGCCTCAGGATGACACTGACGTGTCACTTTAGCTCACTTTAGTCACTTTAGTTCACTTATTCTACTCACTACTCACCATTCACTACGTATTGGTACTTCGGTCCCTGTTTTTTCAGCCGAGACGTATGCGCTGTAAATAGTCGAGATGCAGTCGGCGGCCAGGTTGCTGTTACTTTCCAGCGGGTCGCCGTATGCGATGGTCCTGTAGAAGGCCTCGGTTTCCTGCGGGTAACCTGTGAACCAGTCCTCATCCGGCGATGGATTCGACCAGCCTTGTTTTGTGCCGGTCTTTTCCACTACATAAATATCGGCGAAGTACGCATCCACCGGGTTGTAAGTTTTCATCACTGTGTTCGGGTTGATGTTGCAGATAGTCCGGTGGTTGTTCGCTGCGACTTCCAGCCAGTTATGGATGCCGCCTAAAACGATATCAGAGGCGAAGATGTCGGCGATAGTTCCGTCTTCAAAGACGATGTGCATCAAAGAAAAGTCATCGATATCGTGGTAGTCGCACCGGATATGGCCTTTGTCCTCGAAGTTTTCCAGCCGGGTCAGAGCGGCTGTGCGGGCGGATACCGCCTTCGGGCGAATCGGTTTGCCGTTGCGGGCATTTCCTTCCACGCGTTTTAGATAAAGCGCTGCCGTCAGCGGGTGACATCCCTTGCCTATCATAACGCCGCCTCCGGAGAACTTCCAATAAGCATACGTCGCGGCGTGGGAGCCGGAGTGTGCCTCTTCGCCGTGGAGCCAGAGTATCTGGGCGCCGGTTTTCTCTATAATTTCGCGTTCCTTTTGAATCGAGGGTGCATAAATCCAGTTCTCGGCGTAAAGTATCCGGCCTTTGCTTTTGGATTCTGCTTCGAGCATTCGCTCGATGCTCGCAATGGAGTGTTCAAGTGCATCCTGCTTAGGGAAGCTGTCGCCGTTGAAATCCTCAGAGCCGTCGCCGAAGTAGCCGGTGAGTGGTTTTTCCACGATTGCGAACTTGTCCCGCTCAAGGGCTGCTACTGCAATGGGTTCATGAGCGACCGGCGGAGTGCAGACGTGGATGACATCGGCCTTGTCGAGCAGCTCCTCCAGGCTCTTACAAAACCGAATCCCTCGCTTCCTGGCGTATGCCGAGCCTTGCTCGGTGTTGATGTCGAAGACACCTTCGACCTCTAAGTTTGTGCCGTGCACTTTCCTCATACATTCAAAATGAAATTTTGCGGCGAAGCCCGAACCAACGATGCCCGTACAAACAGTCTTCTTGTCCATCCAACTTCTCCTTTATTGCTATTGATAGTTCGTGTACCGTCTCAGCAGTATTTCTGCAGTCCATTTTGTTGCCCGTGCCACTACTTCCGGGCAGTCGCGATTTATCTTCTTCCTAACATCCCGACATAATACGCTTCCATACTCCTTTTCAAATTGTTTATACACCTGCCTAATCAGGGTATGAGATAACTTGGTGTTTCCAAATTTATTTGCGCCGCAGAGCCAGCCGATGACCATACCTAAACCGGTGAAGGCCCCGCAGTTTTGTATGTCGCTAGGTGTTGCTCCGCCGTCCAGACAACTGGCTGCTCTGAACAGGTCTTTGTCTTTGGGAATAAAGTCAATGGATTTTTGCAGCGCGGCAACAGTGCATCGGCAGCATCCTCCATGCTTTTTTTCCAACTTATGCCCCATCTTATACGCTTTCTCAATTATTTCTTGTCCCTTATCGCCGATATCAAATTGGGTATCTTCGTCCAACACCTTGAACTTAGGCCGATTTTTCTGCGCACCTCCAGCTTCTTGCGGCAGCAGAGCACCGATTGTGTATATTCCCACCGTCTGGATAAGTCCACGTCTGCCGTAAAATAGTCTTTTATTCAGGTGATTTTTGGTGCTTCGGTTCGTCTTCATTCTATAGCTTATCATAGTATCATCCCCTTTTCTGT
>Ga0315534_1001525_pt1 | contig 15940 bp, 15 predicted proteins | sample SalMarSW160240MG_FD_203094 | JGI IMG/M metagenome (GOLD analysis project Ga0315534, IMG submission 203094) | Salt marsh sediment microbial communities from the Plum Island Ecosystem LTER, Massachusetts, United States - Salt Marsh Sediment SW1602-40 ... | reverse complement strand
CAACAGGAGCGATTATATCCCAAGCAGAGAAGCCGCGGTGTGCGATGGTTCCTATCCTTTTATCTTGAGCTGAAAGCAGCGGCAATGGAAAAGGAGAGTACGGGCAAACTGCTTCTGATCGATGAGCCGGGACTCAGCCTCCATGCAAGAGCACAGGAAGATGTCCTCAAAGTGTTTGAAGATATTAAAAGTAAGATACAGATTATCTACACTACCCATTCACCCCACCTGATCGACCTGAATAAATTATACCGTCTGCTGGCTGTTCAACGCGCTGTGGAAGATTATGAACGAAGCGAAACCATGGTTTTCGATGCAAAATCCCTTACATCGGCATCAACCGATACACTTTCACCGATCTATACAATGATGGGATCGAGGCTATCGGAGCAACAGTTCATCCAGCAGAAGAATAATGTTATCCTTGAAGACATTACTGCCTACTATTACCTTTCCGCTTTCATGAAACTCAGAATACCTTTAAAAAAAGTATACCTTCTTCCGGCTACTGATATTTCGAATGTTGGAAACCTGGTAAACCTGTTATTGGGGTGGGGACTTGATTTTGTCGTGGTGACCGAGGGCGATCCGGAGGGACATGAACTGTTTGGTGAACTGAAACTTAACCTCTTTGGAAACGACGATAAGAAGGCAGATCAAAAGCTCATTTCCACCGGGAAAGAACAGTGCATTGAAGACCTTTTTTCCACCATAGATTTTAAGAAATATATCCTGCACCAGAGAATTGGCATTCCTGAATCCAATTCCGATTTCATCAAAACGAATAACCTGTCACGCTCCATTCTGGCTGCAAATTTTGTGCAAACCATACAGGACGACAAACTCACCTTTAAAGACTTTGACGAGGAGACACGGGGTAATTTTGACCACCTGATGAAAGAGATTGAAAAAAGATTACAATGAGAAGATCTTGAATGGTATCAGAACAGAAGGGCCTGTCTCAAAAATCTGAGACAGGCCCTTCTGTTAAAGAGAATGTGAATCATTAACCTATTCCGGCACCTTTTGCTCAGCCTTGTTCTCGGTCCTCAGAATCAGCACTTCATTGACAATGATCTCTGTAATGTACTTCCGGATTCCATCCTTGTCCTCATAGGATCGGTGCGAAAGTTTCCCTTCCACAGCAATTTCATTGCCTTTTTTCAGGTATTTTTCCACAAACGTAGCAGTAGGCCCCCAGGCAACCAGATTGTGCCACTGAGTTTCTGAGATTTTTTGACCTTCTGAATTCTTGTAATTTTCTGAAGTTGCCAGCGGAAATTTCGCCAGCATTCTTCCACTTTCCAGTTTTTTTACCTCCGGATCTGTCCCGAGGTTGCCGATCAGGTTTACCCTGTTTCTTAAATTGTTCATGATGTTAAGTTTTTTGATTAATACTTGTGAAGAATAGCGTCCGTCCGACACGGATCTCCTTCATATCATCATCAAAGTAACAACACCAATATGCAATTAGTCGGTGATTAAACGTTTGTAGTCGTTTACATACGTTTGTAAACGTTTGTAAACGTTTATAAACGATTATTTGTATATTTAAGGAAACAATCATACCGGATGAGTACCTGTCTTGACTGTGGTGAACCGATAAAAGGGAGGTCTGACAAAAAGTTCTGTTCTGATCTCTGCAGGAACAATTACCACAACCGTATGAACCGGGGTAATGAAAAGTTCGTACGGAATGTTCAGAATGTTTTACGAAGAAACAGGCGTATCCTGAGTGAGTTGAATATGGAAGGGTCGGAAAAAGTCCACAGGGATGAACTGATTGCCAGGGGCTTTATTTTTACCTTTCACACACACACTTACACAACAAAAAAGGGGAAAACATACTGCTTCTGTTTTGACCAGGGGTATGTTGATCTTGGAAATGAATACTTCAGGTTGGTTTTTGAGGATGATTCTTTTGGGTTTGAGACGTTACGATAATTGCCGTAATGCTCCATTCGAATCATTGGTTCAGACTGTTCCCGTTTAATTTCACAGCCATTTCCGGATCATTAGGATATCTTAATTTTTTGGGACGGAATGGGGTCGGTTCAATGTTTTTTTTGACTACCTTTATTTCCTCAATAGAAACAATCAATAGATAATCATTAACTAAAAACAGTTTACCATGATCAGGAAATCCTTTACTGCAGGTTTCTTTATTCTACTTGCGATGATTCTTCTCTCATGCCAGCAGGAAAAAACATCTGGCAGTGATGAACTAACCATTGATTTTGAAAAATACCAGTTGGGTAATGGACTGGATGTTGTTTTGCATGTTGACCAGTCGGATCCAATTGTATCTCTTGCCATTCTGTATCACGTGGGATCTAACCGGGAGGTACTTGGAAGAACCGGGTTTGCGCATCTTTTTGAGCACATGATGTTTCAGGCATCGGAAAATGTCGGTCAGGACCAGTTTTTCAGAAAGATCCAGAGTGCCGGGGGAACGCTCAATGGAGGCACCTCCAATGATCAAACCATTTATTTTGAAGTCGTTCCAAAGAATGCGCTGGAATTGATTCTCTGGCTTGAGTCAGACCGGATGGGGTATATGATCAATACGGTGACAGAATCCTCCTTTGCGAACCAGCAAAATGTGGTTCAGAATGAGAAACGTCAAATGGTGGATAACCGTCCATACGGACATACCAGTTATATTATTGATAAGAACCTTTATCCTGAAGGACATCCCTATAGCTGGCAGGTCATCGGAGAGATGGAAGATCTGTTCAATGCAACCATTGAGGATGTGAAGGAGTTTCACTCAAGATTTTATCTGCCGAATAATGCTACGCTCGTGCTGGCCGGCGATTTTGAAACAGACGAGGCAAAGCAGCTGATTGAGAAATATTTTGGAGAGATCCCGGCTGGGAACAAGGTGAAGGATATGGATCCGATGCCGGTAACCCTTTCTGAAACGAAAAAACTATACCACGAGGATAATTTTGCCCGTGCAGCCCAGTTCAGGATGGTATGGCCAACCGTTGAACAGTATCATAAGGATACCTATGCCCTTGATTTCCTGGCAGAACTTCTCTCTTCGGGTAAGAAGGCTCCCATGTATAAGGTTCTGGTTAAAGAGAAACAATTGACATCGAGAACATCTGCTTATAACCGTTCACAGGAACTTGCCGGAAGCTTCGATATCAGCATAACGGCAAATAGCGGTAAAAGCCTTGCGGAGATCGAAGATGCAATTTTCGAATCGTTTGAACGGTTTGAACAGGAAGGGATCACCGAATCCGACCTGGACAGAATAAAAGCCGGTCTGGAAACGGGTTTCTACAATGGGATCAGCAGTGTTCTCGGAAAATCATTCCAGCTGGCCATGTATAATGAATTTACCGGCGATCCTTCCTTCATCGAAGAGGATATAAAAAACATCAAGGCAGTTACCATTGACGATGTCATGAGGGTTTATGAAACCTACATCAAGGGAAAACCTTACATCGCCACCAGTTTTGTCCCCAAAGGGCAACTGGATCTGGTGGCTGAAGGATCCGTTAAAGCGCAGGTGGTGGAGGAAAAGATCACCGAAGCAACAGAAGTGGTGTTGGGTGAAACAGAGGAAGAGGAGATTGTGAAAACGCCTTCAGCATTCGATCGTTCCGTCGAACCACCACTGGGACCAGTCCCGGAGCTTACCCTTCCTGAAATCTGGCAGGATAATCTGGAGAATGGAATGAAAGTGTATGGAATTGTCTATTCCGAATTGCCGCTTGTTCAATTTAATATCGATATCCGGTGTGGACAGTTTGTCGATGATATTGGTAAGGTTGGCGTGGCAAACCTGGTCACCGACCTCATGATGGAAGGTACAGCCAGCAAAACACCGGAAGAACTGGAAGAGGCGATCGACCTGCTCGGTGCACGTATCAATATGTATACCGGAAGGGAATCCATTACTATTTCGGTGAATACCCTTGCCCGGAATTATGACAAGGTACTTGCCCTTGTTGAAGAGATCCTGTTTGAGCCCCGGTGGGATGAGGAGGAGTTTGCCCTCGCCAAAACCCGTACCATCAATATGCTGAAGCAACGGAAAGCAGATCCCAACTATATTTCTTCCCAGGTTTATAATAAACTCATCTATGGGGAAGACCATATTTTTTCAACCGGTAGCATGGGTACGGAAGAATCGGTTGAAACCATTACGATTGACGATTTGAAAAATTACTACAACCAGTTCTTCTCACCCTCCTCAGCGGTATTCAACATCGTTGGAAATATAGAACCGGAAAAGGTAATGAAATCGTTAGAAAATCTGGACGAAAAATGGCTTGCCAAAGAGGTGACCTTTCCCGAATATGCCTTGCCGGAGCCGCTTGAGGGATCAACCGTTTATTTCGTCGATGTTCCGGGAGCCAAGCAGTCCGTGATCCGCATCGGATACCTTGCAATGGCTCGGACAGATGATGACTTTTTCCCTGCCACCGTGATGAACTACAAACTGGGAGGTTCCTTTAACGGCGTGGTGAATATGATCCTGCGTGAAGAAAAAGGGTATACCTATGGAGCACGAACCAATTTTGCAGGGACAAATATTCCAGGACCATTCACCGCATCATCCAGTGTACGGTCGAGTGCAACACTCGAATCCGTCCAGATCTTCAAAGAGGCCATGGAAGAGTATCGCCAGGGTGTTCCTGAGGAAGACCTTGAATTTACTAAAAATGCCCTGGTCAAATCCTATGCCCTGGATTTTGAAACCATCCGCTCGTTATTGAACATGCTGAATACCATGAGCACCTATGATCTGCCTGCTGATTATATCAAACGGGAAGAAGGGATTATCCGAAACATGACACTGGAAAAACACAAAGCACTGGCGCAGAAATACATCAATCCCGATAAGATGTTTTACCTGGTTGTTGGAGATGCTGCAACACAGATGGAACCGCTGAAAAAGATCGGGTTTGGTGATCCTGTGCTGCTCGAATACTAATATCCATGCTTATGTTTCAGGAATATTCTGACTGAATAATTAAATCCCCCGCCGAAGAAACAAGTCGACTTCCGGGGGATTTTTTCTGATCATAAAATAAATAGAATACCATGAAAAGGATGAAAAGGATGACTACCTTGATCCTGTTTCTCGCTCTCATGTCCATTACGGAAAATGGCTTCTCCCAGGATTTGCGAATCCGGGAAGCGGGAATCCGAATTGGCACAATGGAAACGGGACAGTGGAATGCGATAACCGATGTCCCTGGTGTCAGGGTAGGGCACAAAACATTGATCGAGGGGGATAGTGTTCGAACGGGGATTACGGCTATATTGCCCTACCCGGGGAATATTTACCGGTACAAGGTTCCTGCAGCCATTTACGCTGGGAACGGATACGGCAAACTGACCGGGATCAGCCAGGTGAAGGAGCTTGGTAACATGGAAACTCCGGTTATCCTGACCAATACATTGAGTGTTCCGATAGCAGCTGATGCCCTGATCACCTATACACTGGAGCAGGAAGAGAACAGGAATATTCAGTCTGTTAACCCGGTGGTAGGAGAGACCAATGATGGGTTTCTTAACGACATACAGGGACGGCATGTTACTCAGGAAGATGTTATTGAGGCAATCCATGATGCAGCGGACGGGAGGGTGATGGAGGGAAATGTCGGTGCCGGAACGGGTACCATCTGTTTTGGATTCAAAGGAGGTATTGGCACCTCTTCGCGCAAGCTGCCTGATCGATATGGCGGTTATACCGTGGGAGTCCTGGTGCAAACCAATTTCGGAGGAAGGCTTCAGATTTCGGGCATTGACATAACCCGTGAACTGGAGAGTTACAACCCGTCTGCTTCCCTGCCGGATCGGGTTGACGGATCCTGCATGATCGTGGTGACTACCGATGCACCCCTCGATGCACGAAACCTGGAACGACTCGCAAAACGGGCAATGCTCGGCCTTGGCAGAACGGGTGGAATCTCCTCCAATAGCAGCGGCGATTTCGTCATCGCTTTCTCAACAGCAGAGGCAAACCGGATCCCACACCGTTCCGACTCGGCTGTTGTTATTGTCGAACAACTGATGAACCAAAACATGACTCCCCTTTTCTCCGCTGTTATTGAAGCGACCGAAGAAGCCATCCTTAATTCCCTTTTTGCCGCGGAAACGATGGTTGGACAGAAAGGGCGGAAGATCGAAGCATTGCCTGTTGATGAAGTGCTTGAAATTCTGAAAGAGAAAAACCGGATGCATTAGAACAAATCAATGGCGAAAAGAAAAAAAACAATTGGAATTCTGGGTGGCATGGGGCCGGAAGCTACCGTAAAGCTGTTTCATCTGATCGTTTCCAATACCAGAGCAACAAAAGATGCCGATCATATACCTCTCCTTATTGTGAATGATCCGAAAATTCCAGACAGGTCAGCATTCATTCATGGTGATGGTGGTTCACCCGTACCTGCCCTGGAAAGAGGATTGATCAAACTGGAAAAAATGGGAGCTGATTTTATTGCCATTCCCTGCAATACTGCACACGCCTTCCTGGATCAAATCGAAAACAGCGTTACCATTCCGGTGCTGAACATGATTACCGAAACTGCAAATTACGCTTTGAATGAATTCAAAGGCATGCGTAAATTCGGATTGATTGCCACCACCGGGACCTATACAACCAACATTTATACCACCGGTTTTGAGCAGAACGGACTGGAAATTGTCATTCCTGAATTGTCTGTCAGGGGAAAAACCATGGACGCCATTTATGGTAATAGAGGCATCAAAGCAGGATATAAAGAGGAACCCCTGTCAGCGCTTATGGAAACAATCGGGCATCTCACCGGGAAAGGAGTGGAGGCTATTATTTCCGGTTGTACTGAGATATCACTGGTGCTTAAGCAGGAGCTGATGCATCTGCCCCTTCTCGATCCGGTATTTATCCTTGCCCGGAAATGCATCACTTTTGCAGGGTATGAGTTAAAAGGGGAAGAATAATGCCGGGTGACTTCAGCCCGCTATAGAAAAAAAAGTCGATACCACCACATAACCATTTCAGGTTTCTGCAGTATTCAATAACAGAAGCCGGGAATTTCGGATCACTATGACCGACGAACAAATCATGTTAGAGGTTAAAGAGGGCAACCTGGATTTGGCCTCCCTGATCTATGATCGATACAGCAAGTTGATCTATAATTACTTTCTGAGGCTGAGTTTCAACAGGGAGATTAGCCAGGATCTGATGCAAACCGTGTTTTTCAGGATGATAAAATACAGGAGGAGTTACAAACCGAAAAACAATTTCAGATCCTGGATATTCCGGATAGCCCGTAATATTTTCGCCGATCACCTGAAAAGCGATGAAGCTGCCCGATCCAATTTTGTCGATCTCGAACAGATAAATGCTTCAATCGATTCTGTGATGGATGATCAGGAAAAGGCGGAAAAGATAAGGATCCTTCAGACTGCCCTCACCATGATTCCGCACGGTCACCGTGAAATTCTGATCCTGAAAGGCTATCAGCAACTGAAAAACAAAGAGATAGCCGAACTGTTAAATTGTTCTGAAAATACCGTAAAAGGGAAGGTCCACCGGGCGGTATTGAGTCTGCGTAAAGCCTTTTTTACACTTGAAAAAAATGACCAATGAACTGCAACGATGTTGTGAATAACCTGGAAGCCTATTTCTCCGAGATGCTTCCGGAAGAGACGAGAAAAGCAATGGATGATCATTTTTCCTCCTGTACGGATTGTCGTACAAAGCTTGAAGAATTGATCCGGTTAGAAGAACTCATTGTTCAGATACCCTTTGAAGATCCCGAGGAAAACCTGAAGAATGATTTTGTGGAATATATTGACAGTGAACGGAAACGGATTATGTTACTGGGTTCGGAAAGATTCTATGTTGGATGGAAACGTATTCTGTCCCTGACCGTGGCCGCCTCAATCCTATTCTTTTTTCTGGGTTATTTCGGCGGGCAACTGCTCTCAAAACCCGGAATAGAGGAAGAGCAGATTATAGCACTGCAGAAGGAAGTCAGGGAGACAAAGAACATGATGATCCTCAGCATGCTCAAACAATCTTCGGCAAGCAAACGAATCATGGCGGTCAATATTTCTGAAGAGTTGGACCGCCTGGAACCGGAACTGAGAGAAGCCCTGTTCCTCTCCCTTAACGGGGATAAGAGCGAAAACGTGAGACTCGCGGCCCTTGAAGCACTTTCACGGTATGCCGGAGTACCGGAAATCCGGGAAGAACTGGTGAAATCATTTAGCCTGCAAACGGATCCCATCATCCAGATCTCCATGATCAATATGATGGTTAACCTCAAAGAGAAAGCATCCGTACCGGTGATGGAAAAACTGATAGCCGATGAAACTACCTATGAATCGGTAAAAAATCAGGCAAGACAAGGACTGAAACTCCTCCTATAAATCATATCAACAAAAAAACAACAGCATGAAAACAATCAGAAATTTTGTATGCATTCTATTCCTGGTTTCGTCGTTGAACCTGATGGCCCAGGAATATTCACAGGAATTGACGGGAGGAAGCGACCTGACCGTCAGGTTTGAAAACGTGGTAGCCGATCTTTATATCGAGGGGCATACCGGAAACAAACTGACCGTTGAAGCAACCGGATTGGAACCACCACCGGAAAAAGCAGCCGGTTTGAAAGCCTTGAAAAGAACAGGATTGGATAATACCGGGCTGGCGCTCAATATCGATGAATATGATCATGTTATAATCATCTCAGGTGGATCCAGCGAACAGAACCTCTCCTATAAAATCGGACTTCCGGAAAAGGTAAACCTGGTGATAACCAATACCTGGTTCTATCAGGAAAAAAACCTCGAAGTTCATAAGATGAAAGGGGAGATCGAAATTAACAGGCAATTCGGGAAAGTCAATCTGTTCGATGTTATAGGGCCGGTGGTTGCTACAGTGAATAACGGTGAATTGAATGTTACCTTCTCAGAAGTCAACCAGGAAAGCCCCATGTCCCTGATCAGCAGTCAGAGTGATATTGATATCACACTCCCTGCCGGCTCCAAAGCAACGTTTAATCTGGCTGCAGGTAATGGCGAAATATACACGGATCTGGATCTCGAAAAAATAGTCGAGGAGAAAGAGGAGATGGATCTGGGTGATTTGAAAGTATATTCCCCATCTGTTGGGAAGTTTATTAATCCAAAGGTAGAGTTGAATCCCGATGTGTTGTTACCAAGATACCATTATAATTATCAGTTCAACAAAGGAGATATCTTTATCGATACGCTTGGTTTTTTCAACCGCGCATTGAACAATTATTATATAGGTAATTTACTCTATTCCGGTTGGTTTGGTGGTTATGATTACAAAGGAACCCTGAATGGAGGTGGTGTTGAAATCAAGATCCGCACACAGAACGGCAACGTCTACCTGAGGAAATCGAAGCGATAATGGAATGAATAAATGCAAAGGATAGTGGATGAAAATTTGTCTTCATTTAAGATTATTTAACATTTTATAAACATGAACCTCAATTTTTTTTCATTTCTTGTAACGGTTTGCCTTTTTAAACGTCTTTATACATAGGGAAGAATAACAAGAAGCAGGTTTATCAAACCATTTCGGGAGAAGGTACCAATCCCGCCTCTAAAAAACTGAAAAAGATGGAAAGTCTGGATGCATTAATACAAAACCAGGAGATCCACCTGAATGAACTGGAAAACCTGAAACGTTCGTTGAGTTCCACTCCTCCTTGCAACGGACCGGAGAAGGTGGATGAAAAATCAGAAGAGATACAAACTACACTGGAACAGATCGATCAGGAGATCGAAAACATCTACAGGGAAATCTCTGTACTGAAGATCAGAAGACTAATGAATGTCTGATTTACCCTTCTGATCATTATAATATGCTCAAAACCCGGAGAGTTCTCCGGGTTTTTTATTGTGCGCCCGGCATGGGCGATAACTATAGGGTGAAAGTCCCGAACGCGCCTTGACAGTGGGAAGCGTTAGCTTAAGGCAAGGGTGTCCACCGTGAGGTGGAATCTGAAGGAAGCCGGCGGCAAAATCCTGGTCTGACGAACAGAAACTGCATAAGGCTTAAGATTGCTGGATGAGTTTGCAATACAAAACGAAGTCCTATACTGTCCGGAGCAATCGGAGTAAATGTAGCAGATAGATGGGATGAAAGTTATCGTTCTTACCCGGGGAGGTCTCACAGACGTGTTGAAACGGAGTATGAAGCACGGTTGAAACAAGATTTGCTGTGAGAAGTCAGCTGAGGTCATAGTACCGGATAAACGGCAATATCCGGGAAGGGCTGAACCTTAATGAGTGAGAGTAAATGAAAGTTACCGGATGAAGGGAAGAGAGCAGAAAATATCGAAAGATACCTGCCTGCAAAAGAGTAGGGCGGAACCCGAGGGCTATGCAGGAGGGCAGACCTTTATCTGGATGACGGAAAACAACCTCACTAATGCCGACAAGCCGGAATATGGGTTGTTAGAGCAGATCCTGTCCCCGGCGAACCTGAACCGAGCCTATAAACGGGTAAGGAGCAACAGGGGAAGCGGGGGTATAGACAAGATGGAAGTCGAATCCCTACAGGAGTATCTTGTCAATAACAAGGAGAAGCTCATACAATCAATATTGGACGGTAGTTACCGTCCTAATCCAGTTCGGAGGGTAGAGATACCCAAAGAGAACGGGAAGAAAAGAGGACTTGGTATCCCCACGGTGGTGGACCGTGTCATCCAACAGGCGATCGCACAGGTCTTATCCCCCGTTTACGAGAAGCAGTTCTCGGAGAACAGTTACGGGTTCAGACCGAGGCGTAATGCACACCAGGCATTGAACCAATGCAGGAACTATATCACAGAAGGATATAAGTATGCCGTGGATATGGACCTGGAGAAGTTCTTTGATACGGTCAATCAGAGTAAACTGATAGAAGTGTTATCAAGGACGGTAAAAGATGGGCGGGTTATCTCGCTTATCCACAAATACCTCAATGCAGGAGTAGTAATACGCAATAAGTTTGAAGAGACGAGTATGGGCGTTCCGCAGGGTGGACCATTAAGTCCGTTGTTGAGTAACATCATGCTCAACGAGCTGGACAAGGAACTCGAAAAGCGTGGACACCCATTTGTTCGCTACGCTGACGACATGGTAATCTTTTGCAAAAGCAAGAGGAGTGCCGAGCGGACGCTGGCGAACATCGTTCCGTACATCGAGAATAGATTGTTCCTCAAGGTAAACAGGGAGAAGACCACGACAGCCTATGTCTCAGGAATCAAATTCCTGGGTTACTCCTTTTACGTGATGAAAGGAGAAGGACGACTGCGGGTCCACCCAAAGAGCATTGCCAAGATGAAGGAGCGGATCAAGACGCTTACCGCACGGAGCAATGGCTGGGGATATGCAAGACGGAAGGAGGCACTCAGACAGTACATTACTGGCTGGGTGAACTACTTTAAACTGGCTGATATGAAGAGTCTACTCGTAAGGGTAGATGAATGGTATCGCAGGCGTTTACGAATGGTGATTTGGAAACTATGGAAGCGGAATCGCAACCGTTATCGCAACCTCATACGTCTTGGTATTAATAAATACAAGGCATGGGAGTGGGCGAATAAGAGAAAAGGTTATTGGCACACTGCCGGTAGCTTTATCTTATCCAGAAGTGTCACCTCTGACAGCCTTAGACGAGCTGGTTATCTTTTCTTTTTGGATTATTATCGGTTAGTCAATGGTATAAATTAAGGAACCGCCGTGTACCGAACGGTACGCACGGTGGTGTGAGAGGCGCACTGGCGGTCACTGGATCGTCAGCCGCCTACTCGATTTCTATAGTCTGAAAAGGATCTTTATCAGTTTAAATTTTACTAAACCAAAGAAACTTTTTATTTTTGAGAAAAAGAACTTCCATGACACAATCTAACTTAGAAGAAAGCAGGATTGAGCTTGTTGAGAGAATCGGTGTTTTCCTGGAGAAATACGGTTATCAGCCCATCCCTGCCAGGATCATCGGCTTGCTTATGGTTACTGAAAAGCCCTATATGACGTTTGATGAAATAACTGATAACTTAAAAGTCAGCAAAAGTGCTGTCAGCATTGGGTTGAATCTGTTGCTTGGAACACAACAGATCGATTACATTACACTTCCTGGTGACAGGAAGCGGTATTTTAAATCCAGGATTGGGGAATGGAGACAGATTCTCACCGGGTTAATTGGATTTGCCAATTCAATCCGAACCCTGCTGCTGGAAGTGATAGAGCTGCAAAGTAGTACCGGAAGGGAGGACATCAGGAGCCTGAAAGAGGTAGTACAACTGATCGATCTCCTTGAAAAAGAGGTTCCACGCATTGTGATGGAATGGGATGATCAAGTGAAAAAAGAAAAATAGGTGATTCTGAAAAAGCCCGGAACTACAGAATATAAGGAATGATTGCTTTCCGGCTTTTCGGGTATGTTTCAAATGTCCGGTGGTACCAGCGGTGGTGATCAAGTGCTCTTGGAACAAGGTTTGTAAAACTCCACACCGCAAAAGCGAAAGCCGGCAAACTCCATGTCATCAGGGCAAAACCGGTCCATTCGATGATCTCTCCAAAGAAATTGGGACAGGAAATGTAGTTGAACAGGAATCCCCGGGGAATGGAATACCCATTCCGGGAGTCTTTCCGGAGTTCAATCAGTATTTTATCGGACAACCAGTTAATTACCAATCCCCCGATAAACAGTATTATTCCCAGGATAAACCGGATATCCCAGAGCCAGGAAGTGGGGTAGAGTGGTTTTACGTTACCAAGATAGAACCCGTTGAGGTATCCGTTCACCAGGTTGAAAAATATGGCCAGTGTCATGATCACAACCGGCATTGCTTTCCCGGTTGTCCTGATCCTGAAGGGGAATATGAGAGACCGATTCAGATAATGAAACCCCCACAGCAGGAGAAAGATCCAGCTTATACCCCGTTCTGTTGCTGATGAATTGCAGAAAAAATAGGCAAAGATAAGCAAGGCAGGAAGCTCCATGATAATCCATCCGAGCCTGTTTGGAACGGTCATTCCCCAATCCTTTTGGGTATGCCTTCCATAGGGCACTGTTGTTTTCAGAAGGATGGGAAACAGGATCAGGGCAAAAGCGATCCAGATAACGTTAAATAATTCGAACCGGTTGTTCTCCATAGCAACTCCCTGAGCTAGATATATCCGCACTCCCTGTACCATGCAACAGTATCCCTGACGGTTCCCTCGAAAGGTCTGGGCTGGTAATTAAGCTCATTCCGCGCCAGCGAACTGCTGATGGTTGGATTCCCGTTTTTGATGATGTGCAGCGATTCGCTGGTGTATAACGGAGTTCTTCCTGAAAGCCAGGCCAGCAACCTGAATAGGGGTACAGCAGCTACTGCCAGCCAGAATGGAACCCGAATAAAAGGAATTTTTTTGCCTCCGAGATGATGTACTTCCTGACCCAGTGTTTTGATGGTTTTCCATTGCCCGGACAAGATGTAGCGTTTACCGGCCTTTCCCTTTGTCGTTGCATTGATCGCAGCCTGAACAACATCCCGCACATCGACCCAGTCATAACCTCCAGGGATAAGCGCGGGTAGTCTTCCTTTGTAAAAACGAACAATTGCCTGACCCATAAGAGAGGGTTTAAAATCGAATGGTCCGATGACTGCCGTGGGATTCAGGATAACAGCATCCAGTCCATTCGTAACTGCTTCAAGTACAATTTGTTCACTGTATGCTTTGCTTTGAGTATAATAGATTGGGTCTGTCAGTGCAAGAGGCCGGTGCTCATCCATAACCTGATCGAGCGGTTCGTGTTCGAGGGCATGTATGGAACTGAAATGGATCAACCGTATGTTTCCGGAACGATGGATCGCCTCTATAATATTCCTTGTACCTTCGATGTTTTTATCCAGCAAACGTTTGTCGTTCTTGCCGTTAATGGAGATCTGTGCAGCAAGATGAAAGACAATATCCGTACCGGTCACGAGTCGTGTCAGGGCATCCTGATCATTCATGCTACCCGGTATTGCTTCCACGGGTAATCCCTCAAAACCACGGTTATCCTCATGATATAAAACCCGTACCTGATGCCCTTTACTGATCAGTTCCCTGACCAGGTTCGATCCAATGTGTCCGCTGGCTCCGGTAACCGCAACCTTCATAGTATGCCCTATGTAAATCTGTAAAAAATGGTACCTCCAATTAATCGGGATTTCTCCGAACCTCCGTAGCTCCGAAGGAGTTCCTTCGGAAGAGTTTGCCAAAGGCATGGCGATGCCCCCTACGGAGGAGTCCCCTGGACAATGGTAAATGATATTTTCTAATTTTCACAACAATATCTGACTTTTTTTATGTAACGGGTCTGTTTTTCTATTCAAAGATTTTATCCTACCTTTAAAATGATTTAATTGTTCTGGCTCCATGCAGCAGAAAGACGATAATATACGGAAAGGTTCAGGCATGGGTATCGGCATTGCCATTGGGATGGCCTGCGGAATTGCCATTGGCATCGCCATGGATCAGGTTGCCATTGGGATTGCTATTGGAGCAGGAATTGGTGTGAGTATTGGTGCAGCGCTGGAAAGTAAAAACCGGGAAACAGGCAGTGAAAAGGGCGAAAAAACCGATACCAGGAAAACAGTAATCATCATCATTATCGTGGTAATAGCCCTGGCAAGCTTTCTTTACCTCCTTTTTGCCAGGTAAACCTTCCAAAACCCGACATCCCTTATTTAGACACTATTTTTACGGTGGAGTGTGAACAAAATCACTTCACTTTGTGTTATTTTGTTGTATAAATGAAAAAAAATCAAAATGATAAAAACAATACTGGCAATCGTTATGATAGCTCTATCTTCAGCCAGTCAGGGAAACGATTTTACAGAGCAAAAAAACATTGAAAATATGTTGATTACAGAGAAAAAAAACCAGGATGTTGCCACATTTGGAGCGGGGTGTTTCTGGTGTGTTGAAGCCATTTTCCAGGACCTCAAAGGGGTAACTGATGTGGTTTCGGGTTATTCGGGTGGACAGGTGAAGAATCCAACCTATGCTGAGGTGTGTACCGGGAATACCGGTCATGCCGAAGTTTGCCAGATTCACTTCGATCCGCAGATTATCTCCTATAAGGAATTACTAAACGTTTTCTGGCGGACCCATGATCCGACCACGCTCAACCGGCAGGGAGCCGATGTGGGAACCCAATACCGTTCCGTCATCTTCTATCATAATGAGGAACAGCGCAAACTGGCAGAAGAATCGAAAAGGGAGACCGACCGATCTGGACTCTATAAAAAACCACTGGTTACGGAGATAACAGCATTTGAGCAGTTTTATCCTGCCGAAGAGTATCACCAGGACTATTTCAATCAGAATCCCAATCAGCCCTACTGTCAGTTCAACATTGATCCAAAGGTGAAAAAGTTCAGGAAACAGTTCAAAGAGATCATTCGGTGACAGGCTGCTGAAAAAGAACTGGCATCTTAGCAGGTGAACGAACTGCAAATTTTATGTGGCATAAGATTGTTCGTTTATCGGCTAATAAAGGTATCCATGCAACCTGAATCACATTTATTTTGTCCAGAATAAGAAAAGTCGGCAACTTTATTTTTGTTTTATCGCAAAAAAAACAACCGATCCGGTTCAAACAAGTAATATTCCGACAATGAAAATAAAAACAACCGTTTTTATTTCGGTTCTATTCCTTGTGGGGCTTACTGCATGTGAAGAATTGCAGGATCCTCCCATACATAAGGAGCATGCATCGCTTTTTGTTAAGCTTATGGTAACACCGGGTGATAATAGCGATGATAAAAGCGATCCTACTGTAAAAACGGTTAAGCTTGATGATGATGTCGATGGTACAATTGAGGAGGTGAACATCGACCTGATGGTTGTTGGTGCAATCATTAATGATACTCTCCACTCCTTATATACCAATGCCGGAATATACAACCTGCTGGATTACACCGAGATGAAGGAT
>Ga0315534_1001524_pt1 | contig 15945 bp, 12 predicted proteins | sample SalMarSW160240MG_FD_203094 | JGI IMG/M metagenome (GOLD analysis project Ga0315534, IMG submission 203094) | Salt marsh sediment microbial communities from the Plum Island Ecosystem LTER, Massachusetts, United States - Salt Marsh Sediment SW1602-40 ... | reverse complement strand
CAGGCGGCGTTCGATTGAAACGTTTCGGGCGCGGCGTCGGTCTGAGGGATCCCGGCCACGGTCTTACGCATTGAGACCTTTTCGCCGCCACCGCGACGCGGTGGCAGGCCGGCGTTTCATGCGCTGCCGCTTTCCTCTGGCGCTGAGACTAAAATCGGCCCAGACATCTCGTATTGTTCGATCGAAATGCTCGTAGGGAATTGCCGCCATGACCGTCGATGAGACCCGGCAGGAGAGCCGTGCCTTTGAGGCCGATGTCGCCAAACTGCTGAACTTGATCGTGCACTCTGTCTACTCCGACAGAGACGTGTTCATTCGCGAACTGATTTCGAACGCCGCGGATGCGTGCGAAAGGCTGCGTTATGAAGCGATAGCGAACCCGGCGCTGTTGGAAGCCGACCCGACGCTGCACATTACGATCATCATCGATGCCGACAACAAGCGCCTCACGGTCGAGGACAACGGCATCGGCATGAGCCACGACGAGTTGATCGAGGCGCTCGGAACGATCGCTCATTCCGGGACGAAGGCTTTCATGGACCGGGTCGAAGCCGCCCAGGGCGGAGAAGGCGCGACGTTGATCGGCCAGTTCGGCGTCGGCTTCTATTCCGCTTTCATGGTGGCGGATCGGGTTGACGTCATCTCGCGCCGCGCCGGCGGCGATGAAGCCTGGCAATGGTCCTCCGACGGCAAGGGCACATTTTCGGTCTCTCCGATTCCGCTGGATACCGCTCCGGGCCGCGGCACCCGCGTTGTTCTTCATCTCATGGAAGATGCGGCGTCGTACCTCGAACGCTTCACCCTCGAACGCATCGTGAAGGCGCAGTCGGGCCACGTGCCTGTTCCCATCGCGATCATCGATAAACCCGGTGCCGAGCCGTCCGAGGTCGCCGACGGGGCGGCGCTTTGGGCCAAGCCGAAGTCGGAAATCTCCGCCGCTGACTATACGGACTTTTATCGCAGCATTACCGGGCAACTGGACGAACCGGCGTTGACCATTCATTTCCGCGCGGAAGGCCGCCACGAATATTCGGCCCTCGCCTTCATTCCCGGGTCGCGCCCGTTCGACCTTTACGATCCAGATCGGAAAGGCCGGATCAAGCTGTACGTGAAGCGGGTCTTCATCACGGACGAGGCGGAGATAATGCCCCGCTATCTGCGGTTCGTCCGCGGACTTGTGGACTCGGCCGACCTGCCGCTCAATGTTTCGCGCGAGATGATCCAGGACAGCCCGATCTTTGCGGCGATCAAGCGAGGCGTAACGAACCGGGTGCTGGGCGATCTCGAAAAAGCTGCAGAAAATGAGCCCGAGTCATACGCCAAGATCTGGACCAATTTCGGCGCAGTATTGAAGGAAGGGCTTTACGAGGACTACGAGCATCGCGACAAGCTCTACCCGCTCTTGCGCTTCAAGACGACCGCATCGGGCGAGTCCTGGCGAAGCCTCAAGGACTATGTCGCTTCGCTCAAGGAGAACCAGACCGCGATCTACTATCTCGTCGGCGATGATATTGCCCGCCTCGACGCCTCGCCGCATTTGGAAGGCTTTCGCGCCCGCGGCGTCGAGGTGCTGCTTCTTGCCGATCCCGTCGACAGCTTTTGGGTCGCCGCGGCGGAGTTCGGAGGCAAATCATTCAAGTCGGTCACGCAAGGGGCGGCCGATTTGGCGCTGATCCCGGTATTGGACGACAAAAGCAAGCCCGCTCCCGAGACGAGTGAGGCGGTCAATAACCTTATTGCATTCATCAAAGATACGCTCGGCGAGGCGGTTTCCGACGTGCGGCCCTCAGACCGCCTGACGGACAGCGCCGTCTGCCTGGTGGCGTCCGAATTCGGGCCCGACCGTCAGCTCGAAAAGTTGCTGGCGAGCGCCGGACGGCTCAAGACCGCCGCAAAGCCGATCCTGGAGATCAACCCGCGACACGACATGATCGTAGCGCTCGCCTCATTGAGCGATGACGATCGCGCCTTCAAGCAGGATGCCGCGCATCTGTTGTTCGACGAAGCTCGGCTGCTGGACGGCGACCGCCCGACAGACCCAAGGCTGTTCTCCGACAGATTGGCGCGTGTCCTGATGCGAAGCCTCGGCGAGACCAAAGACTGAGCAACAAGACCCGCCGCCATGCTTCGTTCGCTGGCGGCGGAGCATTGCGCCCTGCTGCCACGGACTCGCGTCAATTCAGGCGGTACCTCGCGGCGGATAATTCCTGTCGAGGACAAATTTGACCGCGGTCTCGATGTCGGCGAAGTTCGGGCGCGTGAACGGCATGGTCTGCATCGAGGCGCCGAACAGCGTGGCGTCGGGGCGAACGAGAAACACCCCCGGTTCGGCGAAAAGCGCCGGTTCCTTCTCGTTGATCGCGGCGGAGATCGATAGGTTCCACGCGCGCGCCACCTCGATCGGAAGCCCATAGCCGAGGGGCAGGTCGCCGATATTCCATTCGTTCTTAGCCTTGTTCGCCCGCTCTTCGCTGTCCGTACTGACTGCGACCGGCGCCACGCCGAGCGTGGCGAACGCGTCGACACGCGCCGCGAGCGATCCGAGCCACGACCGGCAGATCGGGCAGTGATAGCCGCGATACACGGCAATCAGCGTGAAAGCCTTCGGACGGCTCTGGGCGATGTCAAACCGGCCGCCGCCGACCAGCGGGACGGAAAGCGGTGGAACAGGCTGCGTCGGCTTAAGCACAGGCGTTCTCCTGCATATGGCGATTTGGTCTTCGCGGGTTCGCAACGGCACGGCGGCACGACTCGGCTGGCGAGGCTTCATCTTGGGCCGACTTCGCGAGGCCGTGTCGCGACGTTACACACAATGCCGTCACAAAACCGTGTGCGATCCGTTAAAACCGCCACTTGCATCTTCCCGCTTTAAACTCTTGGGCTCACTCTTGGGCTCACTCTTGGGCTCACTGCTCTGCGCCCCCGTTGCATGTGTTGGCGTGCCAGTTTGATACGAGCGAGTCTTTATGCAAGAGAGAGCTTCCGCTCAGGAGCCGACTAACCGATCTGCAGCATCCCGACAAACTGAAGGATCCTCGCGGGGAACATCTGATGAATCAAAAACCATCTGAGTCCTATCCACCTGTGATCACGCCGTCTCTCGAGCAGCAGGTCTTGCTCAAGGGCCAGAAGGCGTTGGTGACCGGCGCGAGTTCGGGAATCGGCAAACAGGTGGCGACCGCTCTGGGTCACGCCGGCGCCGATGTCGTCGTCAATTACGTCTCCGACCCGGACAAGGCGAACGAGGCGGTTCAGGAGATCAAGCGACGGTGTGGCACCGATGCCATGGCGATCCAGGCGGATGTGTCCAATGAGGAGCAGGTCCGCGCCATGTTCCAGACGATGTATCGGGAGTTCGGCACCATCGATATCCTGGTCAACAATGCCGGCCTGCAGAACGACGCGCCTTTCGATGAAATGACGCTGGCGCAATGGAACAAGGTCATCGGCGTAAACCTCACGGGCCAATTCCTCTGCGCACGGGAAGCGATCCGCGAGTTCAAGCGCCGGGGAGTCGTCAAGGACGTCTCATGCGCGGCCGGCAAGATCATCTGCATGAGCTCGGTCCACGACATCATTCCCTGGGCCGGACACGTCAATTATGCCGCGTCCAAGGGCGGCGTGATGCTGATGATGAAGTCGATCGCCCAGGAGGTGGCGGCGTGGCGCATTCGCGTCAACGCCATCTCGCCGGGCGCAATTCGCACGCCCATCAATATGGACGCGTGGGGCACGCCCCAGGCGTATGCCGAACTGATGAAGCTGGTGCCCTACAAGCGCATCGGCGAGCCCGAGGATATCGGCCGCGCCGCTGTTTGGTTGGCGTCCGATTACTCGGATTACATCAACGGCATTAGTCTCTATGTCGATGGCGGCATGACTTTGTATCCGGGCTTCGAGACCGGCGGTTGAGGCTGGAAACGCAACGCGACCTTCAGGAAGATCGATCCTGAAGGAAGAAACTGGATCAATACTGGGAGGGAGGAGCACAAGGACATGACGGCGGAGCATCGGCGACTCGCGGACGCAGATCGCGGCAAGGTGAAATGGCGGCGGTGGGGACCCTATCTGAGCGAACGCCAGTGGGGAACCGTACGCGAGGATTACAGTTACGACGGCAACGCCTGGTCCAACTTTCCCTTTGAGCAAGCGGGAAGTCGCGCTTATCGGTGGGGCGAAGACGGCATTGCCGGCTTCAGCGACGATCAGCAGCGCCTGTGCCTTGCGCTTGCGTTATGGAATGAACGTGACCGGTATTTGAAGGAACGGCTTTTCGGGCTGACCGGCCCCGAAGGCAATCACGGCGAGGATGTGAAAGAGTATTACTATTACCTCGATGCGACGCCGACGCATGCTTACCTCAAAATGCTCTACAAGTACCCGCAAGGGGACTATCCATACACCGAGCTGCGCGAGCGCAATCCCGCATGGGCGAAACATTCCCCGGAATTTGAGCTGATTGATACCGGCCTGTTTGATCAGGACCGGTATTTCGACGTCTTCGTCGAATACGCCAAGGCGTCGCCGGACGACGTCATCATGGTCATTACGGCTTATAACCGAGGCCCGGACCCAGCGCCCTTGCACGTCCTGCCGACGCTCTGGTTTCGCAACACTTGGTCATGGACAATCGGCGCGCCTAAGCCGACGATCGCCAAGCTGAACGGCGCTGGCGTTGAAGCGAAGCACGCAAGACTTGGAGCGTTCCGGTTATATTGCGAGGGAAATCCCGAACTGCTTTTCTGCGAGAACGAAACGAATTTTCGCAAGCTATTCGGCTCCAACCAGCCAACAGGCTATTTCAAGGACGGGATAAACAGCTGCATCGTCGAAGGCGATAAGTCGGCCGTCAATCCCGAGGGCGTCGGCTCCAAAGTGGCGGCGCACTACTATGCGAACATTCCCGGGGGCGGGTCCGCCACGTTCCGGGTGCGTCTAACCAATGCCGAGCTTTCCAGGCCGTTTGCCGATGCCGAAACAATTCTAGTGCAGGCGCGGCAGGACGCCGATGATTACTATGCCGAGCTGCAGCGTGATCTCTCCGATCCGGATACCCGGCGGGTCCAGCGCCAAGCATTGGCTGGCATGATTTGGTCCAAACAGTTCTATTACTACGACGTTCCCGAATGGTTGAACGGCGATCCAACCCAACTAACACCGCCGCCTCAACGCCGGCAGGGCCGCAATGCGGACTGGAACCACGTCAACACGGCCGACGTATTGTCAATGCCGGACAAGTGGGAATACCCCTGGTTCGCCGCCTGGGACTTGGCGTTCCACTGCCTGCCACTCGCGCTGGTCGATCCCGAATTCGCCAAGGGTCAGCTCATTCTGCTGACACGCGAATGGTACAGCCATCCGAATGGTCAGTTGCCGGCCTACGAGTGGAATTTCGGCGACGTCAATCCGCCGGTTCACGCTTGGGCCGCTTGGCGCGTCTTCGAGATTGATCGCAAACGACGGGGCGACGACGGCGACCTCCGGTTCCTCGAGCGGGTATTCCACAAGCTCCTTCTCAACTTCACTTGGTGGGTTAATCGCAAGGATATTGAAGGCCGGAACATTTTTCAGGGCGGCTTTCTCGGTCTCGACAATATCGGCGTATTCGATCGTTCGCGGCCGCTGCCGACCGGGGGGCATATCAACCAGGCCGACGGCACATCCTGGATGGCGATGTACTGCCTCAACATGATGCGGATTGCGCTCGAGCTCGCCCACCACAACGATGTCTACGAGGACATAGCGACCAAGTTTTTTGAACACTTTCTCCATATCGCCGAGGCGATGACCGACTTCCAGGGCTGCGGCCACGGTCTCTGGGACGAGGAGGACAGGTTCTATTACGACATGCTGCGCACCGAAGGCGGCGCCTACCGGATGCGCCTTCGTTCGATGGTCGGACTCATTCCGTTGTTCGCGGTCGAGGTGCTGGAGCCGGAAGTGCATGAAAAGCTGCCGGAGTTCCACCGGCGGCTCAATTGGTTCCTCAACTACCGCCCTGACCTGGCGGCGCTGGTCTCCCGGTGGCAGGAGCCGGGCACGGGCCAGCGGCGCTTATTATCGTTGCTGCGCGGCCATCGCATGAAGCGGCTGCTCGCGCGCGTATTGGATGAAAGCGAGTTTCTTTCCGATTACGGCGTGCGCGCAGTCTCGAAGGTCCACGAGGCCAACCCGTTCCGTTTCGACTTCGGCGGCGAGCAACACGTCGTCACCTATTTGCCGGGCGAGTCCGACAGTTACATGTTCGGCGGCAACTCGAACTGGCGCGGACCGATCTGGATGCCGGTGAACTTCCTGCTCATCGAATCGATGCAGCGGTTCCATCACTACTATGGCGACGATTTCAAGATCGAATGCCCGACCGGCTCGGGAAACTACGTCACTATCCTAGAGGCGTCCGAGGAGCTGACCCGTCGGCTGGCGCGCATATTCCTGCGGGATGCGGACGGCCGACGCGCGGTCTTTGGCGACGTCGAAAAGTTTCAAACCGACCCGCATTTCCGCGACTACGTGTGGTTCTACGAGTATTTCCATGGCGACACGGGCCGAGGCGTCGGCGCCTCGCATCAGACCGGCTGGACCGGACTCATCGCCAAACTCATGCAGCCCCGGGAAAAGCCCTAAGACGGACGCGCAAGAGATGGCTCTTTCGCGTGGCCAAGCTGGGGCGAAACTGGTTCTGCGCCAAGCTCATTCACGACAGCCGCTATCGCTGCATCCACTGCGGCTACGAGCCGGGAAAGTCCGCGCCCGAGCAGCATGAATTAAACCGCTAACGAACCCGGAAAGCACTGGAGCTTCGCGATGGAAAGCCCGATCGACATCGGTATTAGCGATATGCGGAAAAAGGGGCTTCGCCTCGCCATCGGCGCGGTCGTAGCGACAGTCGTGCTCGAAATGATGATGCGCGTCGGTGCGCCCAATATGCTGGGTATTCCGCCGATGAGCCCCGCCAATCTCGTCACCAACATCTTAGGTCTTCCGCAAGGTCATATCCTGGGTACGATCGCGCATTTCGGTCTCGCTCTGATCGTTTTTCCGATCGGCTACATGATTATCGCTTACCGGAACTTCCCAGGACCGTATTTGGTGAGGGGAGCGCTTTGGGGCGTCCTGTTGTGGCTGGTGGCGATGGTCGTGGTCGTCCCGCTGGCCGGCATGCCAATCTTCTTCGGCTTCGGAAAGCCGATGATGGCCGCGTTGGTGGCCCATGTCGTTTACGGCCTGATCCTTGCCGCGATCGTCGGCAAGCCGGACTGAGGAGCGTCACGCCTACGACAGCAATGGGCGGGAGCGATCGCATAATGGATCTCTCGAACAAGACAGCAAGGATCACCGGCGCCGTAGGCAATCTGGGCACGGCAGTTTCGACGGGCCTGAAGGCCGCCGGCGCGAATGTCTCGGCCGGCGCCGCACTCTCCTGGCCGCCGGGGCTCGCCGCCTACAGCGCTTCGAAGGCCGCCGTTCTGCGATTCACCGAGAGCCTCGCCGCCGAGGTCAAAGCCAGTGGAATTCGGGTCAACGCCGTGCTGCCCGGCACGATCGACACGCCGCAGAACCGCCAAGCCATGCCTGACGCGGACGTGTCGACTTTCGTCAAGCCGGAAGCCATCGCCGATGTCATCGCCTTCTTCGTCTCCGACGCGTCGCGGGCGGTGACCGGCGTTGCGTTGCCGGTCTTTGGCCGCGGTTAGGCCCAACCTTGGAGCGCGCCATGACACTTGAGGCGCCGGACGGTGGAGCCCCTTTCGTCGACACCGCTCAGATGGTGGAAGTCGATCGAGCGATGATCGAGGATTATCACATCGAACTCATTCAGATGATGGAGAACGCCGGCCGCAACTTGGCGCATCTCGCCCGCATGCGCTTCCTCGCGGGCGATCCGCGCGGCAAGCGAATCCTGGCCATGGCCGGCAGTGGCGGCACCGGCGGGGGAGTGCTCGTCGCGGCGCGGCGCCTGCATAACTGGGGCGCGCAAGTCACCGTCGCCCTCGGGCAGCCGCCGCAGGCAATGACGCCCATACCCGCTCACCAGCTCGATATTCTGCAGCGAATGGGCGTTGCCGGCGCGAACCTGGCGGCCGACCCTCGCAAGCTTGCCCTGCCCGGGAACGAACCGCCCTTCGAGCTGATCCTCGACGGGCTCATCGGCTACAGCCTCAAGGGCGCGCCAACCGGCCCGATCGGCGAGCTCATTCGTTTTGCCAATGACTACCCGGCGCCGATTTTAGCGCTCGATGCGCCTTCCGGCATCGATACGACCACCGGAACGGTCTTCGACCCCGCGATCACGGCGGTCGCCACCATGACGCTGGCATTGCCGAAGGAAGGCTTGCGCGCCGACGGCGTTGCCAACCATGTCGGTGAAATGTATCTGGCTGACATCAGCGTCCCCCCTGCCCTCTATGGCAAGCCGCCGCTAAACACGCAGGTGGGACCGCTTTTCGCCCGGGAAGACGTCATTCGGCTGTGGTAGCGAGCGCACGAGAGCGGGCCGAACGTTCGAAGCGCAAATCACCATCGAGACGCCGCCATGTCTTTGAATTTCGCACTCCTCTACGGCTCTGTCCGCACCGCGCGCCAGGGCATCAAGCTCGCCCGCTTCCTCGATGCGCAATTGCGCAAGCGCGGCCATGGGAGCACGCTGATCGACCCGTTGCATTACCGCCTGCCGCTTCTGGACAAGATGTACAAGGAATACCCGAGGGGCGAAGCTCCCAAGCCCCTGGAAGCCATCGCCAATCACATTCGGCAAGCCGATGGTTTCCTTATAGTCAGTGGCGAATACAATCACGGCATTCCACCGGCCCTAAAAAACATGCTCGATCATTTCCTCGAGGAATGGTTCTGGCGCCCGTCGGCGATCGCTTGCTATTCCGCCGGCCCGTTCGGAGGAGTGCGCGCCGCTATCCAGCTTCGCGCCACTCTTGCCGAGCTCGGGATGCCCAGCATCTCGTCGATCTTCCCGATGCCCAAAGTCCAGGACCAGTTCGAGGAAGACGGCACGCCGCGCGACCCGGCCCACGAACGTCGCGTCGCCCGCTTTTTCGACGAGTTCGAGTGGCACGCGAAGGCCCTGAAGGAAGCTCGGAAAGGCGGAGTTCCTTACTGACGACGGCTACCACGGCCAAGGAATATTGGGGGTCTGCGTTACGACCGAAACGGCATGCGCGGGCGCCCCGCGTCAAATGGCCGGCAACCTCAATGCACCACCGCGTCCGGCCGCGGCATGATTCCGCCGCGATGGCGGATCACTTGGCCGGCGAGCCGATGCGCGGCGAACACCGCGTCGAGCGGCTTGCGGCCGCGCAGTCGCTCCGAAAGATAGCCGGCGTTGAACCCGTCGCCCGCCGCGGTCGGGTCGACCGGTTCGATCACCTCCGGGACGGGTATATGCTCGCGCAAACCCGATGATGCGACCAGCGCGCCATTCGGCCCGTTCTTGACCACGATTTCCCCGATGCCGAAGGCCTGCAGCCGATCGACGGTCGCCTCCGGACTGGCGTCGCCCCACAGCACCGCCTCGTCCTCGAAAGACGGCAGCGCCACGTCGACGCGCTTAAGCGTTTCGAGAAAGACGGTACGGATGCGGCTGCTATCGCCGGCCCAATCGCGCGGACGGAAATTGCCGTCGAAAGCGATTTTCGCCCCCTTTTCTCGCGCAAGTTCGATGATCGCGAGAAAGCGTCCGATGCCCTCATTCGAGTAGAGCGACAACGTAATTCCGGAAAAGTAGATCATACGCGCAGCGAGTAGACCTTCGGCGATCTGCGGCCACGCGGCGACTTCGAACAATTCCCGCGCAGGCGCCGCCTCGCGCCAGTAGTGGAAGACCCGCGCTCCATTCGGATCGGTGCTGACGAGATGGAGACCTGGCAGCCGTCCCGGCAGACGCAATATGAGTTGGCGGCCGACCCCCTCCGTCGCCGCCAAGGCGAGGATGCGATCGGAATGCACGTCGTCGCCAAGTGCGGTCGCGAGCGACACGTCGATGCCGGCGCGAGCGAGATAAATCGCCGTATTGAATGCGTCACCGCCGCATGACAGCGAGAAGCGTCCATCGACCCCGCACGCGAGCTCGATCATCACTTCCCCAACCGCGACGATACTGCCGCGCGTCTCGCTCATGCGATGCTCGCTTTCCTAGCCCGTTCGCAACCGTCGGATCATAGAAGACGGCCGAAAGACGCTGAAGCGCCAAATGCAAGCAACGGCTCGTTCGTCATTCACGTAAGCTTGACGACAAACGGCAGCGAAGGACGCGGATAAGCGGTTGCTCCGACGCGAATTCCTTGGCATTCAGCGCCTTGCCCAGCCGAAAGGTATTGCGTTCGCGCGCCTGCGCCGGGTGGGAGCAGGTCAGATCGCTTCAGGGACGCATCGGCTTCGGCATGACATCATCAGGTATGCTTCGGATGCGCGTGGTCTCGATCGTCGCCGCGACGGCGGCGCTGGGCCTCGCGGCTGCGCCTTCGTGGGGGGAATCCTTCACCGTTGGGCTTGCTCCCAGTCAGGACACGCCCGCACCGCCGAATCGTGTGGCAGAACTCGGTGAGGCCTTGACGATCGAGGCTGTCAACGATGCCGAGTTCCTCGGCTCGCGCGCGCGCACCAGCGCCGTCATCCTCAAGGCGCAAATCCTGCTTGACCGCGCCGGCTTCTCGCCGGGGGCAATAAATGCTCGCCGCACCGATAATTTCCGCAAGGCGCTCGCGGCGTTTCAAGAGCGGCATGGGCTCGTCGGAACCGGCAAGCTCGACCAGGCGACCTGGGATGCTCTGGTCGCGACCTCCACGGAGCCGGTCCTGGCCGAATACGAGACCACACGGGCCGACACGAAAGGCCCGTTCGCCCCGGACATTCCCGAAGAGGTCGAGGAATGGGCTCGCCTCAAGCGCCTGTCCTACCGCGAGCCGGGCGAATTGCTGGCCGAGAAATTCCATATGGACGCGCGGCTGTTTGCCGCCCTCAACCCGGAAACGGCATTCGACCAACCGGGAACGCGCATCCTGGTGGCGCGGGTCGGGCGGTCCGAACCTTACGCGACGGTGACCCGAATCGAGGTCGACAAGCAGAACCGCCGGCTGCGCGCCTATGACAAAGATGGCCGCCTGGTCGTTGCCTTCCCCGCGTCGGTCGGAAGCGAAGAGAAGCCGACGCCCGATGGCGTCTTCGTGGTGCGGCGGATCGCGCGCAATCCCCAGTGGCGCTATAATCCTCGATACGCATTCAAGGAGATCCAAACGAAGCGCGCGTTCCGCGTCGCCGCCGGCCCCAACAATCCGCTCGGGACGGTGTGGATCGGCATCAGCAAGCCGAGTTACGGCATTCACGGGACTCCCGATCCGGAGAAAGTCGGGACGGCCGCATCGCACGGCTGCGTTCGGCTGACCAACTGGGACGCCCAGACTCTCGCTTCCATCGTCAAGCGCGGAACCAAGGTCGAGTTCGTCGAGTGACCGTCCCGGTAATTGACCTTGCGTGGTGGATGCCGCTAGGGTCGCATTGATGGGGATGGGGTTCCCCGAAACCGCCTGAATGGCTGATTTACGTCACGGGCAGGAACGGTCCGGCGAGGAGAAGAGCGACGCGTTTCCGCCTACGCTCGACGCGATGATGGTGAGCGGGCTTGTCACGCTGGAAAAGGTGCAGGTTTTGCAGTACGGCGAGACGCGGAACGGCAAGGACTGACCGATCCGTAGATCGCTTGCCCGGCCGCGGTTTATTGCCGAGCTGTCCGGCGAAATCGTCACGCCATCGGCTTGAGGCCGAGTTTTTCCAGAAGCTGCATGTCGCGGTCGGGCTCGGGATTCGGCGTGGTGAGGAGCTTCGGCCCGTAGAAGATGGAGTTCGCGCCAGCTAGGAAGCACAGCGCCTGCATCTCCTCGCTCATATCCTCGCGCCCGGCGGATAGCCGCACCACCGATGCCGGCATGGTGATGCGGGCGACCGCGACCGTGCGCACAAACTCCAGCCCTTCGATCGGTGGGGCGTCGGCGAGCGGCGTGCCCTCCACCCGCACCAGCAGGTTGACCGGAACCGATTCCGGATGCTCCGGCTGATTGGCAAGCGCCTCGATCATGCCGACGCGATCCTCGCGCGTCTCTCCCATGCCCACGATGCCGCCGCAGCAGACATGAATGCCTGATTCCCGCACATGGGCGAGGGTATCGAGCCGATCCTGATAGGTGCGGGTCGTGATGATGTGGCCGTAAAATTCCGGCGAGGTATCGAGATTATGGTTGTAGTAATCGAGGCCCGAGCCCTTCAGGCGCTGCGCCTGGTCGCGCGTGAGCATGCCGAGCGTCATGCAGGTCTCGAGCCCGAGCTCGCGCACGCCCTCGACCATCGCGCAAATATCGTCGAGGTCGCGGTCTTTGGGGGAGCGCCAGGCCGCGCCCATGCAGAAGCGGCTCGCGCCTGCGGCCTTGGCGGCTTTTGCTTCGGCGAGCACGTCCTCGACCGCCATCATCTTCTCCGCCTTAACCCCGGCATCGTGATGCGCGCTTTGCGGGCAGTAGCCGCAGTCTTCAGCGCAGCCGCCGGTCTTGACCGAGAGCAGCGTCGAAATCTGCACTTCGTGCGGATCGAAGTGCAGGCGATGGACGCGCTGCGCCGCAAAGACCAGGTCCGGAAACGGCAGGTCGAACAGGGCGCGGATTTCTTCGCGCGTCCAGTCATGACGCACGACGCCGGCGAGATCGGGAGCTGCCCCGGAAGCGGCGGCAGCAGCGGGGATCGGAGAAGCGGTTCTATCGTCCATGACGGCGGACATTGGCGGGGCAGCCGCGCAAAAGCAAGTGGGTCAAGCGCGGATCAATCAATGTTCGTCGGTCAAAGCGCCCTGCTCCGCCGCCTGTCCGTCCCCCACCCGTTCCACCTTGGCCGCGCAGTATTTGAACTCCGGAATTTTTCCAAACGGGTCGAGTGCCGGGTTGGTGAGAAGGTTTGCGGCGGCTTCGACAAAGGCGAAGGGGATGAACACGACCCCGTCGGGAATGGCGTCGTCCTGGCGAACGGGGAGTTCGATCGTGCCGCGCCGCGTGCTGACGCGGACGCGCGCACCAGGAGAAATCTGAAGTCGTGCAATCTCGCTGCGCGACAGACAGGCGACCGCGCCCGGCTCGATCGCGTCGAGCGTCTCCGCGCGGCGGCTGATCGCGCCGGTATGCCAATGCTCGAGCTGCCGCCCCGTGGTGAGCACGAACGGATAATCCGCGTCCGGCTCCTCGTCGGGCGGCTGGAGCTTTGCCGCGACGAGTTTGGCGAGGCGGTTCGGGCGCGGAAAACCGTCGCCGAAAATGACCGCTTGGCCGGGCTGGTCCGGCCCCCCGGTCGGATAGGTCACCGCACTCTCGCGCTCCACGCGGTCCCACGAAATATGATCGAGCGACTGCATCAGCGACGCCATCTCAGCGTAGACATCGCGCGGATGCGCATACGACCATGACAGGCCGAGCCGCCGGGCTATCTGCTGCGTGATCCACCAATCGGGCTTCGCCTCTCCCGGCAGCGGCAATGCATGCCGGCCCATTTGCACCTGGCGGTTGGTGTTGGTGACGGTGCCATCTTTTTCCGGCCAGGCCGAGGCTGGCAGCACCACATCGGCGTGGAATGCGGTCTCGGTGAGGAAAATGTCCTGGACCACGAGGTGCTCAAGCTTCACCAACGCGGCGCGCGCATGGTTGAGGTCGGGGTCGGACATCGCCGGGTTTTCGCCCATGATGTACATGCCGTGGATATCGCCCGCGAGGATCGCGTTCATGATCTCGACGACGGTGAGCCCCTTCTTCGGGTCGAGCGGGGCGCCCCAAGCGGTTTCAAACCGCTGGCGCCAGTCGGCGTGCTCGACCGACTTGTAGTCGGGGAAGAACATCGGGATGAGCCCGGCGTCGGACGCGCCCTGCACATTGTTCTGTCCGCGCAGGGGATGCAGTCCCGTTCCCGGCCGGCCGACATGCCCGCAGATCAACGCAAGGGCGATCAGGCAGCGCGCATTGTCGGTGCCATGGGTGTGCTGGGAAATGCCCATGCCCCAGAAGATGATGGCGCGTTCGGCGCGCGCATAGGCGCGCGCGACGGTGCGCAGCGTTGGCGCGTCGATGCCGCAGATCGGCGCCATCGCCTCCGGCGTAAACGGCGCGACATGCGCCGCGAGTGCGGAGAAGCCCTCGGTGTGGGTTTGAATATATTGCTCGTCGTATAGCTTTTCGCTGACGATCACGTTGAGCAGCGCGTTGAGGAGCGCAACATCGGTCCCGATCGAGAATTGCAGCATATGGGTGACATACCGCTTCAGCGCCTGGCCGCGCGGGTCCATGACGATCAGCGTCGCGCCGCGTTCGGCGGCCTGCTTGAAATAGGTCGCGGCGACCGGATGGTTCTCGGTAGGGTTGGCGCCGATCACCACGATGACGTCGGACTTTTCACATTCGTTGAAGGTCGCAGTCACCGCGCCTGAGCCGATCCCCTCCATCAAGGCGGCGACCGACGAGGCGTGGCATAGTCGTGTGCAGTGATCGACATTGTTGTTGCCGAAGCCGGTGCGCACGAGTTTTTGAAATAGGTAGGCCTCCTCATTCGTGCACTTGGCCGAGCCGAAGCCGGCGAGCGCATGGTCGCCGTGCCTTGCGCGCGTGGCCTTAAGCCCGTGAGCCGTGCGATCGAGCGCCTCCTCCCAGCTCGCCGCGCGGAAATGCGTCCAGGGATTACCGGGATCAACCGTGTCGTCCGCGCGCTTGCCGACGCCATCCTTGCGGATCAGCGGCTGCGTCAGCCGATGCGGATGGTGCACGTAGTCGAAGCCGAAGCGGCCCTTCACGCACAATCGGTTCTCGTTCGCCGGACCGTTCCTGCCCGTGACGTAAAGCAGCCGGTCGTCTTTGACGTGATAGGTGAGTTGGCACCCCACCCCGCAATACGGGCATACGCTGTCGACCATGCGATCGGCGTAGCCGATGCGCCGGTTGTCGGCATCAAGAAGCGAGGCTGGCATCAGCGCGCCGGTGGGACAGGCCTGCACGCATTCGCCGCAGGCGACGCAGGTCGATCGCCCCATCGGATCGTCGAAGTCGAACACGATCTTTTCGGAATGGCCGCGGCCGGCCATGCCGATCACGTCATTGACCTGAACCTCGCGGCAGGCGCGGACGCACAGATTGCAGTGAATGCAGGCGTCGAGATTGACCGCCATCGCCGGATGGCTGCGGTCGGAGGCCGGCGGCTTGCGGGGGGCGAAGCGGCTGGTCGTGACGCCCATGCGCTCGGCCCAGCGCCAAAAGGACGAGGCGGGGTCATGCGCCGCGTTTTGCTCGTGTGCTCGCATTCTCTGCGGCGAACGGACCCCCACTTCGCCGGCAAATGCTCCGGTCTCGCGCGCGGGCTGATCAGCCACGAGCAATTCGAACACCATGCGCTGCGCCGCTTTCACGCGTTCCGACGCGGTCGTGACCGTCATGCCCGCGGTCGGCGCGCGAATGCAACTCGCGGCGAGCACGCGTTCGCCTGCAATCTCGACCATGCACGCGCGACAATTGCCGTCGGGCCGATACCCGGGCGCCGGCGAATAGCACAAATGCGGGATGTCGACGCCGAGGCGCTTGGCGACTTGCCAGATGGTCTCGCCCGGCCGTGCTTCGACCGGGCGGCCATCCAGGGTGAAGGCGATCGGCGCGTTAGCCTCGGCCGACTTGGCCAGCGCTGCGCCCTTGCCATCGAGTGCGGGCTCGGGGCTGCGCTGCTCGGTCTTGCTGTCGTTCATCGGCACGACCCTCGCCGCTTCATTCACCAACTCCCGAGCGGGCGCTTGAGGTCCTCGGGAAAGTACCGGAACACGGACAAAAGCGGGTTAGGCGCGGCTTGGCCGAGGCCACAGATCGAGGCGTCGCGCATCGCCTGCGCGAGCTCCGTCATTACCGCTGCATCCCACCTGTCGTCCGCCATCAA
>Ga0315534_1001523_pt1 | contig 15950 bp, 14 predicted proteins | sample SalMarSW160240MG_FD_203094 | JGI IMG/M metagenome (GOLD analysis project Ga0315534, IMG submission 203094) | Salt marsh sediment microbial communities from the Plum Island Ecosystem LTER, Massachusetts, United States - Salt Marsh Sediment SW1602-40 ... | reverse complement strand
CAAAGCAGATGGTTTCCTTCTGATGCGGAGTCAACGACTCATGGAGCAATTTGACAAGGGAATCGGAGGTCGTGTTTGGCGGGGCGGCCGCTTCCGCCCAGCGTGCGACGGCACCAACCGAAACGGCTGCGGCGCCTGCCTGGTGCAGAAAACGTCGCCGGTCCAGGTCGCCCGTCGCGGGTCCGCACTCGGTGCGAAAGGTATGCAGTTTGCTCATCAAAATCCTCCTGGCTGGCAACAGCACCAAGGCTTTGTTTACGTGCCGCGAGAGACACCGGCACCATTAGAATCAATCTGGCGAATTTCCGCAATTGTCCGCGGTCCGCGCAGTTCGCGAAAAAACGACAGGCGCGTTGGATCACGAACCAGGGAGGGTCTCCGCCCGCGGGTCATTAACGCCGTTGCACCCGGGTGCGCGGGGGCCTTACGGCCCCCTTTGGCTGGCAGATGGGGCAGAAAAAGGTGGACCGCTGCGCCTGGACCTCCCGGACAATCGTGCCGCGACGGCAACTGGTGCACGGCCGGCCGCTTCGCGCGTACACGCGATGGTGGTTCTGATAACGCCCTTCCCCGTTGATGGCGTTGCGGTACGTGCCATCCGACAGTGTCGATCCTTCATGGCGAATGGCGCGTCGCAGCACGTTCTGGATGGCCTGATGAAGATGACGCCAGTCGCACGACTCAAGCCGATCGCACGTTCGTGCCGGATGCAGGCCGGCAGCGTGCAGAATCTCGGACGCATAAAGATTCCCGATGCCGGCCAGCTTCTGCTGGTCGAGCAAAGCGACCTTGATCGCTTGCCGGCTGCGACTCAGACGCGTCCTGAGATCCGTCGCGGTGAGTGTCAGGGCGTCGGGTCCCAGGCCGCCACCTCGCGCGAGCTGCCTGTAGTTCTGTGCCGACAACACGTAGACCTTGCCCAGGCCTCGACGATCCCAGTACCACAGCGCCGGCCACGGACCTCCCTCGAGCACGAGCTGAAAGCGCAAGTAACGCGGGTCGGGGGGATTGGTTACCAGCACCAGACCTGTCATCCTGGGTTCGAACAGAATCGCGTGGCCGTTGTCCAAACGCACGACGACCCGCTTGCCCAGCCGCTGCACCGCCGTAATGCGCGCGCCGATCACGCGTCGCCGAAATGCGTCCACGCGCGGTGTAATGTGGATCGGCCGACAGCGGCATGGCATCCGGCCAGCTTGTCGGATCACGCTGCCTCGAATGGCGGCAATGCCGCGCCTCATGGTTTCCACTTCGGGCAATTCGGGCATGGAGGGTTCCGTTCCCGTCGTCCGTCGTTGTCCTGCCACGCGCTGTCGACGGACGCCTCATCGTCAGTCGCCGAGCGCACCTCGGCAACCGCGTCTAACTGGCGCATGGCGCCGGTGCTCCCGAGTTCAGGGGCGCCGCTTGCCTGGTGATGCGGCACGCTTGGCCGTTGTCGCCTCGGGGCCACAAGCCGTCCAGCGCGTGACATGGTCCTGCCGACGCGGCCACCGTTCGGCGCCGGGCCGTGGCAGGACCGGCCCAGTGTGGACCGTTTGAGCGCGTTTGCCAAGAGCTCGGCACGTCGTGCACGCCGTGCGCGGGGGTGGGCTTGACCGTGCCACGTGCCGCATCAAGAATGAAACTGGCGGCTTTTGCCGCGTACTTCACCGCACGTCCTCAGTCCCACAGGACCGTGGTCCTTGAGCCAACGTTCCTCTCCACCAGCGACGCGCACCGCAAGCGTGCCGGACGCGGCGGGCCATTTCGGTCCTTTCGGCGGCCGTTTCGTCCCCGAAACATTGATGCGCGCGCTGGATGAACTGGATTCGGCGTACCGCAATGCCATCGAAGATCGCAGATTTCAGGCGGAGCTGGATCGGCTCCGGCGCGACTACCTGGGACGGCCGTCCCCGCTGTACCATGCCCAACGCTTGACCGAGCATGCTGGCGGAGCCCAAATCTGGCTGAAGCGGGAAGACCTCAACCACACCGGCGCCCACAAGATCAACAACACCGTCGGCCAGGCGTTGCTCACGGAGCGAATGGGAAAAAAACGCGTCATCGCGGAGACCGGCGCGGGACAGCATGGCGTGGCGACGGCAACCGCGGCGGCCCGTTTCGGTCTCGATTGCGTTGTCTACATGGGAGAAGAAGACATCCGCCGCCAGGCTCCCAACGTCTTCAGCATGCGGCTGCTGGGCACGGAAGTGCGGCCGGTGTCCACGGGATCGCGTACGTTGCGCGACGCCATTAATGAAGCGATGCGTGACTGGATGAGCTCCGTGGAGACGACCCATTACATTCTCGGGTCGGCCGTAGGTCCCCACCCCTTTCCGCGTATGGTGCGCGACTTTCAGTCAGTAATCGGGCGGGAAACGATTGCCCAAAGCAACCAGCAACTGGAGCGCCTGCCGGACCTGGTCGTGGCTTGCGTGGGGGGCGGCAGCAACGCCGCTGGGATGTTCTATCCGTTTGTCGAACAGACGGACGTCCGCTTGCTCGGCGTCGAAGCGGGCGGCCGCGGAGACAAGCCTGGCGACCACGCGTCGCCGCTGACCTTCGGGCAACCCGGCGTGCTGCACGGCAGCTTGAGCTACGTGATGCAGGACGACGATGGACAGACCTGCCCCGTGCACTCGGTGTCCGCCGGTTTGGATTATCCCGGCGTGGGTCCCGAGCACAGCTACTGGCGGGATACGGGTCGCGTCCAATATACGTCCTGCCGCGATGACGAGGCGTTGGACGCGTTCGATTTGCTGGCCCGCACCGAAGGCATCCTGTCCGCGTTGGAAAGCGCGCACGCCGTGGCGGAAGCCGTTAAGCAGGCCTCGCGGCGGTCCGCCGACGAGGTCATTGTGATCTGCTTGTCGGGCCGCGGCGACAAGGATGCCGCGGAGATTGCACGTTTACGCGGCGAATCCATTCCTCATGGCACCGATTGACGCGCTATTCGCGAAGTTGCGGTCCGCCCAGCGAACCGCCTTCATACCGTTCGTGACTGCCGGCGATCCCGACCTGCCGTTTACCCGGCGAGTTGTCGGAGAGCTGGCACGGCGCGGCGCGCATCTTTGCGAAATAGGCATCCCCTACAGCGATCCTATCGCCGACGGGCCGGTCATCCAGGAATCGTACACGCGGGCGCTGGCGTCGGGGTTCCGATTATCCGACGGGATGGAAACGCTGCGCGATGCTGCAAATTCCAACGACGTGCCCCTCGTCACGATGGTCAGCTACGCCATAATCCATCGGCATGGCATCGACGATTTCGTCGACGACATGCAGACGGCAGGACTGGCCGGGATGATCGTGCCGGACCTGCCGGTCGACGAAGCCGAGCGACTGGCCGACCGCTGCCGTCGCTCGGATGTGAGTCTTATCCAGCTCGTGACCCCCACCACGACGCGCCATCGGGCGCTCCGAATCGCGGAGACATCCACCGGATTCCTGTACGTTGTGTCGGTCACGGGAATCACGGGCGAGCGCCGCGATCTTCCCGGCAATCTGGTGGATAATATTGCCTGGTTGAGGAACCAGACCGATCTGCCGATCTGCGTGGGATTCGGCATCAGTACGCCCGAGCACGTGCGGAAGCTGTCTCGCGTGGCCGACGGTATCATCGTCGGATCGGCCGTCGTTCGCCGCATTGCCGATGCATCACAGCGGCCCGCCGACGTCGCGTTGCGCGAGGTCGGCGACTACGTGGCAACGCTGATCGCCGCGCTCGATTCCTGACTGCTTGAGCCCGGCGACACGCCGCCCGAACGTCGGTTTTTGTAAAGCCGAATGGTGGCGGTTGCCGAGCCTCTAAGGTGGGGGTGGCGTATTTCACCGGATGTACGTGTTGTAGCGCCGGCGAACGCGCGAGCAAACACGGCGATAAAGTCCTGGCGAGTCAAACGTTTGGAGCTGAACTCCTACAACCGGCAGAATCGAAAAAACTTGACGCACAGCGGAATTCGGGGATAGACTTGAAAAGAGTAAGGGCTGGCGCAGTCCTTCCGCCCGGACGCACTTGGCGGCATCCCCGACGTTGTTCTGCGAGGTGGTGACGCGCCGACTGCGGCAGCGTGTGTCGCTCCTTTTAATGAAGGAACTTTGGCGTTTTTCTAAGAGCCTCTAACAAAACCGCCGGTTCGTCTGCAAACTCGCGTTTTTGGTAGTGCATCCATGATGTTTTGTTAGACGCTATAAGTCCCCGGGAACGGCGGGGAGGTCGCCTGTGATTGACCGGAATGCCCCTTTATCGACGGTGCGGCGGTTCTTCGCCGGGCTCACCGAGCACGCCTTTCACGCGCGTCTCGGCGTCGCCGATCCGTCGTTGGTCGACTACATCACGGAATTGCTGGTGCGGTTCATCCGTGCTGACGACGTCTTTTCGGTGCGAGCGCCTACCGGTCAGCGCCTGAACCAGGTGGCCGATATGCTGGACGAGGCCGGCGCCCGCCAGGGAGCCGCGCGGCGGAGGGTCCACCGCCACATCGGCGACTTTACGCTCTTCTGGACGGGCGTCTATCCGGAAATGGTCGATCGTTTGCGGCATGCCGGCAACAAGGACAGCTTGATCGACTACCGTGCCCAGGGCAAGCGGGCGTATTACATCGCGAGCACGATTCCGGTCGAGCGCGAGTCGGCGCCGGCCAGCGTCCTGCAGCGTTTGAGCTCCGACTTTGAAATATGCGCGTACGGATTGAGTGAAGTCCGTCGACAGTGGGAGCTGCACGATGGCGGAGACGCCGTAAACACGCTGCTTATCAACTGACACTCCGGCCAGGCCGCTCGGCAACGGTCGAATTCTCATAACCCCACCACCCCGCGTCGACGGTTGTGCCGACGCAAGTGTCTTCGTGTGGCGGAACGAACGCATCACCGGTTCCGGCAGCAAGGATGGTCGGCAGCCTGGAGGGTAGAACGGTTTTACAATGCGCGAGTCGCCCGAGATGTGCTCAGGTTACCAGGCCCTTGGTAACCATCATGAACACGTCTTCGAGCGTCGGTTCTACTTCTGCGAAAGAATGCAGTCGCACGCCCTGCCCGATGAGTTCATTCAGCAGCGATGCGCTGTCCGAGTCGGAGCCCGCCAGTTCCACGACACAGCCCTGTCCATCCACCTGCACGCTTCGCGTGTGCGGATTGCTGCGGATAACGGACAGTCCGCGGTCCATGGCATCGACGAACTGCACGCGTATCACACGGTTGCCACGGATGCGGCGGTACACTTCGTCAATCGGCCCGTGCATCAACAACTGGCCGCGCTCAATAATTCCAATGGATGTGCAGCAGTCTGCCAGCTCCGTGAGAATATGGCTGGAAATCAGTATCGTCTTGCCCATCTGCCGAAGTTCTTTCAACAGAGCTTTCACCTCCAGGCGCGCGCGCGGATCGAGCCCGCTGGCCGGCTCGTCCAGGATCAGAACCGGCGGATCGTGGACGAGCGTCTTGGCGAGGCAGAGCCTCTGCTTCATGCCGCGTGATAATCCGTTCACGTAATCGTCGCGCTTGGAAGTCAAATCCAGCAAATCCATGACGTCGCCCACGACCTGTTTGCGACGGGTCCGCGGAATCTCGTAAGCGACGGCAAAAAAATCGAGGAACTCCCACACCTTCATTCCGTCGTAAACGCCGAAGCTGTCTGGCATGTATCCAATACTGCGACGCACCGCCAACGGTTCGGCCGCGACGCTGAAACCGTTGACACGTCCGTCGCCGCGCGTGGCCTTGAGCAGCGTTGCCAGGAATCGCATGGTGGTGCTCTTGCCGGCTCCGTTGGGGCCGATAAACCCGTAGGTCTCCCCCGATGCGATATGCAGCGTCAGATTTTCGACAGCCGTGAAATTGCCGTAATCCTTGCCGAAACCTTCGAGATCGATCATGGAGTGCTCGTTGCCATGGCCGGATCCGGTTCGATTGCCGTTCCCCGCGAGAACGAGTCCGTGTTCGATGCTGGCCGGCTGTTCCAGTCCGGGCGAGGCTGTCTCAACAGGGATGCTTCCAAGTGCACGACGGCGAACGTGGTGGAACGAACCTGCGATGCTTGAGGTTCGATCCGCAAGCCGGGAAGTGGCGTCTCCGAACGGCCGATGAACCATTCTTGCCCGACTTCCGATTCCCGCGCCCGCGCGGCGATTTGGAGGAGACCGTCCAGGCGCAGCGGCGCCGCATCACTGGCGGTGGACGGATCGGCAAAGCGCAGCCCAAGGATCGCGAGTTCGCTCGCCGGCTCGAACACCAGGGGCACCGACGCTCCCGGGGAAAGCGAATCCAATCGGCATAGGGACCACTTCGGCTTTCGGTTCTCCACCGGCCGTCGCGCCAGGACGAAGGCTTCTTCAAACCGAAGAAACGTCCCGTTAAGCAAGCGCTGGCCCGCCGCGTCCGTCCGCATGGTGATCGCGCCCTTCAAGTCCAGCATCTGTTCGCTGTGCACCATTCCAGTCGTGTTGGAATCGACCCGCAGATCGGAAAGTCGCACGTCCTTATGACGTCGATAAGTCACCGTCAGGCGTCTTTGGCCTCGTAGCAAAGACATGCGATCGTCGATCGGCAACGGCCGGGCCACCGCGCTGAGGTCGTCGCATTGAACTTCGTAATCCGTGGTGAGTGCCGAATAAAGGGCGTTGTAGCGTGTGATGTGTGCCCGCGGATAGCCGGCGTGTGCTTCCAGCACGGCAATTTCAATCTGCGAGCGCGCAAAACCAATATCCAATTGCGCGAGCCGAATGACGGCCAGGGCGAATCCAACGGCGATGACCGGCGCGGCGATCCAAGCCCATTCCACGCGTTTCAATCCGCGAAAAAGGGCCCAATTGACCGGAACGAGCACGATCAGATAGACGAGCAACACACGCCACACGAAGTCGCGCCGTGGTATCACGATGCCCGCGGCGTTGCGCAGCGCTTGCCGGGCTGCATTGGCCACGTCGCTAAACGGGTTCCAGCTCGCCATTCCGCCCAGCGCCGTCCAGTCCGTTGCCGAATTGTCGGCCGGCGCGTCCCGCCGGCCGACAAGAGACTGCGTCTCACGAGCTTCCCGGGGATTCCCGTCGCCCGGGCGACCGGCGTCACGCGAGAAGTAGCGTAATTGGGTCACTCGGCGGGAATCGAACCGCGCTTGCGGCGCACGGGCCCACGTCAGCAGCAACTGGCCTTCGTTGGGCTTTGTCATGTAACGCCGCGCCGGGCGACGGAGAAGGCAGGCATTGAAAAAGGCGTCGTATCCCGACCAATTTATCAAGTCGCGTTCCGCGAGCTGGACGGCCGAGACCACGATTCGGCCGCGGCCGACACGCCGTTCCGCGAGCAGCTTGCCGGTGCGTCCCACCCACGCTCCACCGCCAGTCAGTTGCAATCCGATGCCCGACCACGCGGACGAAACCCTCACGTCACCTCTTTCTCCGTCGTGATTCTGGGACCATGTCGCGGTCAGATCGCGTAGATCGTTGGCGGAGTAGGTCCGGGCACCGGTGGAGCTGGCCGGCAGGTATGGTTGCAGGAAACTCCCGTTGAGACTTTCCAGCGAATCCGGGCCACTGATCAAAAGCTGGCCTCCCCAGTGCAGCCAGTCAACCAGCGCCACCTGTTGCGGGTCCGTCAGCACGGTCGGCTGAACGTCGTCCCACAGCATGTAAGCGATGGGCGACCACACCAGCGAGTGCGACGGCAGCGGAAACCGCTGCTGCACCTCTGGCCGGACGATCTGGTAATAGATGATTGTGCTCTCGGGATAAAGATCCTGGGCGGGGGCGCGAATCGAATCGAGAACGTTCAGGTAGGCGTATCTCTCCGGTTCATTGCAGACCACCAGAAAATAGTACTGATAGGGTGGCATGGGATTGAAGAGGTCCGGGCTGAGGTCGACCTCGATTTGCCCATGCCGGCCCCGCAACACACTGGAAACTCGCGTCGTTTCCCTGGTGTGCGGCACGAAAAATGTCGATTCGACGTGCTTCTTCTGGCCTTTTGCCAGAGCCACGGGGCGCGTGCCGGCCAAACGAAACCGCGTATTTTTCAAAAAGATTGGCTGTTGCTTGTCGTCGACAACGGCTGTCTCGAGATGGCCGACAAAGTCAAAGTTGTTCGCCCGCAGCTGCTGAGTGGCGGCCAACCAATGGCCCGGTTTGATGCTGTACAAGTAACTTTGTTCGTCACTCGGGGCCAGCGTGACACGCGTAATGCTGAAGTCCGGTTTTTTTTCCCCGTCCGGCGACGCACCATCCGCTCGCGACTCGTCCGGCGCGTCCTTGTTCAACTTTCCGTCCCGCTGGCTGCAGCCGACGGGCAACAGGCACACACCCGCACACATGATGATGAATGCCGAACCGCCGCGCCTCGGTGACGGGCATCGTCCACAGGAGAAACGTATCATCCGCGCGTTTCAAATACAGAAGTGCGACAACCGGTGCGGTCCCGCGTGGTCAGTGTGCCGGGCGTTGCCTTGCATTGTATCGCAACTCGCCGGCCGCACGACAGCCTCACAGCAATGGGGGGCTCGAAAGCAATTGTGCCGCGGTAAGCGATTGCGGACCGGGCATGGTCTTGGACGTCCTCCGTTGACCAGCGACTGTCCGAGGAGCGAATTCGCCGCATCCGGTCTTGGCGGCGTCCCTTGGCCCGCCGTGCCGCGCCCAACGGAGTGCAGCGGCGCCAACGTCAGGCAGGCTGCAGCGTCGTGTCCTCGGCCGGAACGTAATTCGATACGTTGACACCGCCGACCGACGCAATCTCGATGCCCGGCAGATCCGCCAGATCCAGCTCGTGCAGGGCGGGATCGAAGACGCTTTCGCCACGCGGATCCGCGATCACCTGCACGCGTGGATGCCACGGGTGTTGCGGATTGAAATCGACGACCACGGCTTCCTGACCGTCGTTCAGCAAGATGCGCTGGCCGACGGGAAAAGGCGGGATCATCTCGTAGAAGGCCTGTTCCACCACAGGATCGAAGAAGTTGCGGCACATCGTCCGCATTTCGTACAGAACCTGGGCCGGTGGTTTAGGGCCGGAATAGCAGCGGCGTGATGTCGCCGCATCGTACACGTCCGCTACCATCGCAATACGGGCAAATACCGGGATCGATTCCCCGAGTTGACGCTCCATCGAATCGCCCGTTCGCGGGTTGACCTGCTCCGGATAGCCGGTACCGTCCCAGCGCCGGTGATGGTAGAGCACTACTTCGGCCACGGCCGGCGGCACGCTGCCGCGCACCATCTCGAAACCGTACACGGGATGCATCTTGATCAGTTGCATTTCCTCATCGGTCAATCGCGATGGCTTATTGAGGACTTCGGGCGGAATGCGCATCTTGCCCACGTCGTGCAGCAGACATCCCAGGCCGAGCAACTGCAACCACCCTCGGTCGTTGGGAGCGGTTTCGTGCCGCTGCCGCCGTACGTACTGTGCCAGACGAATGCCCATCAGCACGCCCAGATAGGCGACATTCGTGGAATGCGTGACAAGGTAGTTGTCGTAACTGTCGAGTTGCTCGAGCAGTTGAATCCCGCGCGGGCACTCCTTCATATACTGGAACAGGTCGCTGAGGTGCGTCCGGAAGCGCTCGACATCCATCTCCAGGCTGGCCTCGGATAGAATGCCTTCCAGGTTCTTGCGAATGGCCCAGAAAATGTCACGATGAACTTCGACGCTGTCCTCATCGTAGACATGTTCCAGAAATTCCAGCTTGGGATAGCGAATCCAAACTTCAGAAATCCCTTGTTCGAGCAGTCGTGGAATCGCGTCCTGCGGCACTTCGCGATCCCGGTCGAGCATTCTGTGATGCGGATCACTTTTGTCCGCAACAGGGCGTGCCAGTTTCATCCCTGGCTCGAGTTCTTGTACATGGACGCGGAGCATGGGTTTTTCAATGCTGGGTTCATCGCGACGGTTTCAGACCACATGATCGGCCGCCACCGCCGGGAAACTTAACGTGGCTTGAATTCCAATCGGCGCGAGGATGTCTTGCCACAAGGTTTCGGATTGTCCTGTGTCTCCTGAAAAAGTTAGCTTATCCTCACGCCAGCCTCGGATAACGCCGGTAACACCGGATGGCCGTGTACCATTTGGCGTGTTTTTCACTCACGCGGCGGACGGTTGTATGGACCGTCCCGACGGTTCTTACCATGGGGGCCGTACCGAGCGGTTGCGTTCGATTGCCTGTGGCGATCGTGCCGCCGGCAAGACGCTTGCAGACCGAGCACGTTGTGGGCGGCCGCAAGGCACAGGCCCTTCTGGCATCGCGTTTCGGTCATTACAATGACGGTTTCCGGCCCGATCCGGCGCCACCTCTTACGGTTAGCCACGCGGGCCGTCCCGACCGAGAGACATCCAGGTGGTCGTGAGGATGGTGCAGGCTGAAACGCCGCCAACGCAAACGGTGCCCGAGACGCTTCCGGAGACCATCGGCAGCGTTCAGCCGGGGGGTGGCGTGTGTTACCGGCTGGAATTGGCCTGGGGAAAGGTGCGGCGTCGTTACCTGCGCTGGCTGCGACCCCAGTATGTCCGCCGCATGGCCGCGCTGCGTCGCGGCGATGTCAGCGGAGCGCCGCACGCGGTCATTGATCCGCGTGATCTGAAGTACTGCTGCAACCGATGCGACGGCCGCTGGCTGCCTGCGGACGATCCGTTTGCCTGGCGGGACACCATTCCGATTGCTCGATGGGGAATGGCTGAGGTGTTGATGATGGGGAGTCCGCTGCTGGTGGCCGCGTTGTTGATGGTGTGGGCGGGCGGCATCGTGCGCCTGGCGGCGTGCGTCCCGGCGGTCGCGGCGGGTGTGCTGATGTACTTCTTTCGCGACCCAAAGCGTGCCGTGCCGGACGATCCCGGACTGCTGGTCGCCCCGGCCGACGGCAGGATTGTGGAAGTGGCTCGATTGGACCACGATCCGTTCCTCGGAGGCCCGGCGACGCGGATCGGCATATTTCTGTCCCTGTTTAATGTGCACATCAATCGATCGCCCGCCGACGCGCGCGTGGTGCGGCTGGACTATCGGCCCGGGTTGTTTCTTAACGCCATGAGGGCGGAGAGCGCCGAGTTGAACGAATCGATGTGGATCGGATACGAAGCGCCGCAGGCGCCCTATCAGCGGTGGGTCGTACGGCAGATTTCAGGCCTCGTCGCCCGGCGCATCGTCTGCACATTGAAACCGGGGCAGACCGTCCGCCGCGGAGATCGCTTTGGTATGATCAAGCTTGGCTCGAGGACGGAATTGATCGTACCGGCCGACGGGGTTTCGGTTGAGGCACGCGAGGGACAGCATGTCCGCGCCGGTGCCACGATCCTCGCACGATTCAAGAGTTATCGCGTCTAACAAAACATCATGGCTGCCCTACCAAAAACGCGAGTTTGCAGACGAACCGGCGGTTTTGTTAAAGGCTCTAATGTAGCTTGAGGGCATACCATGCGTCGTATTCGAACGGTGGCCGTGCTGCCGACCATGTTCACACTGGGTAACCTGGTGTGCGGTTTTTTTGCAATCGTGGTGGCGTCCAGAATCCCGGCGCCGCAATCGTTGGAGATCCCCACGGCGGCGGAGATCGAGTTCAGCACGAATCCGGCTCGAGTAGTAAGGCAGCTCGACCGTGAAGACCCCACGCACAATCTGATGCTCGCCGGATGGCTGATTTTTCTCGCCATGATCTTCGACGCGCTGGATGGCCATGTTGCTCGGCTGACGAGGGCTTCCAGTGATTTTGGCGCGCATTTGGACAGCCTGTGCGACTTGGTCGCGTTTGGCGTGGCTCCCGCCATTTTGCTCGTCAAGATGTGCCCCGGCTTTTCTCTGTTGCACCCCGAGGAGATTTGGGTGATCGCGGCCTTGTTCGTGGCGTGCGTCGCCATGCGGCTTGCCAGATTCAACGTTGAGAAGGGGCGCGATACGGACAACACGTCTTTCAGCGGTTTGCCCAGCCCGGGCGCGGCGGCGGCGATCGCCAGTTTCGCCATTCTTTCCTACACGCTGCGCAAAGAAACCAATCCACTCGCCCAGCGCGAAACGATCGACTGGTGGATGCAGAATTGTCTCCCGTTATTTGCCGTGCTTGTGGCGGTATTGATGGTTTCACGCATTTCGTATCCGCACGTTTTCAATCAAGTGCTGCGCGGCCGACGGAGCTTTGGACACGTCGTCCGGCTGGTCTTCGCGCTGGTAGCCGTCATGGTTATCCGAGGGTACGCCGTTCCGGTGGTCTGCGCGCTGTTCGTGGTGGGACCCCCGATGCGCCATGTGTGGAATTTGGCCAGACAGCGCCAGACGGCGCGCGAGCCTTTTTTCTGATTTCAGGGACCGTTGCCGATGTTCACGGGCATCGTGGAATGCCAGGCGGAAGTTTTCGATGTCTTGCGCGAGGACCCCGGCAAGCGATTGGCGATTGCGTCGGCGGAAATCGCCGGGGAAAGCCGCGTGGGCGACAGCATCGCCGTCAACGGCTGCTGTCTGACGGTAGTCGACAAATCGGATCGGACGTTTTCCGTACAGGCAGGTACGGAAACACTGGCCCGTACCAATCTGGGTGACCTTCGCGCGGGAAGCCACGTAAACCTGGAACGATCCTTGCGGCTGACCGACCGGCTGGGAGGACACTTTGTCACGGGGCACATTGATGGCGTGGGTGTCGTCGATGCTCGTGTCGACGAAGGCGACTGGTCCGATTTCTCCTTCCGTGCAGAGTCGGACCTGATGCGGCATATAGCGGTCAAAGGCTCGATTGCCGTGGATGGCGTCAGCCTGACCGTCGTGTCCGTAGAGCGCGATCGTTTTCGCGTGGCAATGATCCCCCACACGCTGAACGTCACCCGCCTCGGACGCCTCGCACCCGGGGCGTCCGTAAATCTGGAAACGGATCTGCTCGCCAAATACGTTGCCAGGCTGCTGGAAACGCAATGCTGAAATGCTGACACGTGACGCTCGCGCTTGGCCGCCCCTGAGCGTCTTGGTCCGCCCGGCGACACGAGGTCGGGCGAGTTGCTGGTTCGATCCGATCCCGCCTCTGCCCCGGATTGATACCGGCTACGGCCGGAATGACCTACGCCGTGCAAACCTCGATCAGCGCGACCTTAAACGACGCGTTCCGGACTGGAGCGGCAATGACCCACAATCAGACAATCTCCTTTCTCACGCGACGTTTTCGAGAAATCGGCATCCGGCCGATGACGCGTCACGGCCAGAACTTTCTCATCGATGCCAATTTGCAGCAGCTCCTGGTCAACAGGGCCAATCTCGATTTCAAAGACGTTGTCCTGGAAGTGGGAACGGGGACCGGGTCCCTGACTTTGCTGCTGGCGGATCGGGTCACGGCGGTCGTTTCCGTGGAGATCGACCGGCACCTGCACGAACTGGCGCGCGACGAGCTGGAAGATTGCCACAATGTTTACCTGCTTCAATACGACGTCCTGGCGAGCAAAAATCGTATTGAATCACGCGTGATGGAGGCGGTCCAGCGCACGGTCGTCGAGAAGCAGGCACGGCACTGGAAACTGGTTGCCAATCTGCCGTTCAACGTGGCAACGCCGTTGATTTCCAACCTGTTGCTTGTCGATGACGCCCCGCGCTCGATGACGGTTACGATCCAGAGGGAACTGGCGGACCGCATTGTGGCCAAACCTTCGACCAAGGACTATGGCGCGTTGAGCGTATGGATCCAGAGTCAATGCACGGCCGAAATCGTGCGCCAACTTCCTCCGAGCGTGTTCTGGCCGCGTCCCAAAGTGGAATCGGCTATCATTCACATCGAACGCGACGATCACCGGCGCGATGCGATTCCCGACCGCCGCTATTGGCATGATTTCGCGCGGGCCTTGTTCTTTCATCGGCGCAAGTACCTTCGCACCGTGCTGCAAAGCGCGTTCAAGCGGCGATTAACCAAAGAAGAGGTCGGACAGGTCATTCAGCAATGCCATGTAGTGCCGACGGTTCGCGGAGAACAGCTTTCGTTGGAACAAGTATTCACGCTCTGCGAAGCGTTCCGCCTGCGCGTGCCCGAATGGTCGTTGTAGCCGCGCGCCGCGATGATCGGTCGGCGTAACGGCACCCGTTCCGTGACGAACCGGCGATGCCGAGACAGCACGCCCCGCGCAGTAACGCTCGGCAAGCAACGCGCGCGACCGACCGCCTCACGCCGCGTGAAGGGCGCGGTACGCCGAAGTGGACGCTGCCAGCCGAGTCCAGTATCATGATGCCACGTGGGCGGAAAACGGGAATTCAAGCATTTCTCGGGTACGGATCGACACATGGCTTTCATTGAAATGACCGGCAAAAGTCTGGCCCGGATCGTCAACGACCACGAGCTGTCCGCTGAAGATCTGGCCGGCGCGGGTGTTTCCGAGACGACGATTGTGCGCGTCAATCAGCAGGGGGACATCGAAGTGCGTCGCGCGAGTGGCTGGGACGTCGTGGGCGGCCTGTTGGGCGAATTTGACAAGCGGGTCAAGCAGGAGACGGGACTGGAATGGGCCTGATACTGGATCGGCAGGCAACGCCGTCCCTGGCATTCCAATCGCCTGGTATTGACGCCAACGGCGGGTTCGCGTAGCGCCAGAGACGGCGCTACTTTGCAAGCATTTTCACTGCTACTTCGTTTGTAATCCCGGAAGGTGAAAACCTCGAACTGAGGAACGGGCGTCGCATGCGTCGTGCATTCACTCTGGTGGAACTACTGGTCGTCGTCGCGATCATCGGCCTGCTCATATCGCTTCTTTTGCCCGCGGTTCAGACCGCGCGTGAGGCGGCCCGCCGAACGCAGTGCGTGAGCAATATGAAGCAGCTCGGAACCGGGTTGCACAACTTCGTGATCGTGAACCGGCAGTTTCCGCCCGCCGGGAGAAGCTATGGATGGTGCAACAGCGAACGGGATTTTCCGCACGACCCCGTTACGTTGAATCTGCACGGTTTGATGCTGATGATGCCGTTCCTGGAGCAATCGGGATTGTTCGACGAATACGACCCGAAGGCTGCGTCCAGCAGCCTCGATTTTTGTATATCACCGTCGGGCACAAACGGCCCGTTGGCCGGCGACCCGATGACGAGCGGCAATGCGGCCCTGGCAACCGTGCGACACGCGTTTCTCCGCTGTCCGAGCGACAGCGGGGACCCGTTGCTTCCGGACAACGTGTATTACGGCTTGGGGAACGGCGTGGGATTGCGGCCCGCCAAGACAAACTACGACTTTTCCGTTGAGTATTGGGAGTGGCGGTGCAATGCCTGGGCCGCCACGCCGGAACGGATTCGTCGCATGTTCGGTGAAAACAGCGAGACGAAGATAGCCCAGGTGACCGACGGACTGAGTCATACGATCGCCATCGGCGAAACGACCTTCGACAACGCCAACGGTCGTTGCCCTGCGTGGGCCTACCGCGGCTGGGTGCAGGTCGGTGTCGATCCGGCGCAAGGCATCAATATCTGGATGTCGCCGTGGACCCATCCGCCGAATCCCGATCCGAGCCGAACGCGACCGCGGTCGGGACGAGTCGGGAGCTGGTCGTGGCCGGGGAGCATGCATCCGGGCGGCTGCAATTTCGTTTTTGCGGACAGCTCCGTGCGCTTCCTGAATGAATCCACCTCGCGGGGCACGATGGAGCGGTTCGCGAAAATGGCCGATGGAAAGGTCGCGGATCAAGATTGAGTCGCTGTCGGTGATGACGGCCATCGGTGCGGCTGCACCATGGGGCGAGATCAAACCGACGACGGCGGCGTGGCGTGCGGCGCGCGTGTATCTTGTGCCAGAGGTACCCTGGGCATGATGTCGGACTGGCGAATGTGCCTCAGCACGACTGTACTGGCTTTCGTGCCCGGCTGCGCGAGCCGAGATCCCGATCTTGTGCCGGTGGAAGGCGCGGTGACCATGGACCAGCGCCCTGTGGCCGAGTTGATCGTGACGTTCACTCCGCTGGGATCGACTGGTGGAAGCGGGGCGCTCGGGGCGACCGATCGTGAGGGCAATTTCAGTCTGACCAATGTGCGCGGCGGCGAAGGGGCGTAT
>Ga0315534_1001520_pt1 | contig 15957 bp, 14 predicted proteins | sample SalMarSW160240MG_FD_203094 | JGI IMG/M metagenome (GOLD analysis project Ga0315534, IMG submission 203094) | Salt marsh sediment microbial communities from the Plum Island Ecosystem LTER, Massachusetts, United States - Salt Marsh Sediment SW1602-40 ... | reverse complement strand
CAAAGCCCGGGCAAACGACCCGGGCTTTATTACAGTAGCTGTCGTAGACTAAGCCCTGATCTTCTCCACCTTGCCCGTTTTCTTCCCGCCGGTTTTTCCCTTGCCTGCAGAGGCCTTCTCCACTTTCACGGCGCAGACCTTGAACTCGGGGATCTTGGCCACCGGGTCCAGGGCGTCGTTGGTCAGGATGTTGGCGGCCGCCTCCCGGTAGTGGAAGGTCATGAACACCGTTCCGGGCCGGGAGCGCTCGGTGACCACGGTCTTGGCGGTGACCGTCCCCCTTCGGGAGCTGACCTGGGCCAGCTCGCCGTGGATGAGCTTCAGGGCCGCCGCGTCGTCGGGGTGGATTTCCATGAACCCGTCGGGACGGATGGCGTGCAGGCCGTCCACCCGCCGGCTCATGGTGCCTGTGTGGAAGTGGTAGAGGATGCGCCCGGTGGTCAGCAGCAGGGGATACTTCGCATCCGGCTCCTCCGCCGGGGGAATGTACTCCACCGCGTTGAACAGGCCCTTGCCCCGGGAGAACATGCCCTTGTGCAGATAGGGGGTTCCCGGATGCTCCTTGTCCGGACAGGGCCACTGAAGGCCGAAGCCCTCCAGGCGGTCGTGGGTCAGGCCGCCGTAGATCGGGGTCAGTGAGGCGATCTCCTTCATGATATCCGCACTGCCGTCGTACCGCATGGTGTAGCCCAGCCGGCCGGCAACCTCGCTCAGGATCTTCCAGTCCGTCTTGGCCTGTCCCGGGGGATCCAGCACCTTGCGCAGCAGCTGGACACGCCGCTCGGTATTGGTGAAGGTGCCGTCCTTCTCGGCGAAGCTGGCCGCCGGCAGCACCACATCGGCGTACCGGGCCGTCTCGCTCAGGAAGATGTCCTGCACCACTAAGAACTCGAGAGCTTCCAGATCCTTCTTGACCCGGTTGACGTTGGGATCGCTGAGGAATGGGTTTTCCCCCATTATGTACATCCCCCGGATCTTGCCCTCTTCAACGTCGTGGAGTATCTCCACCACGGTGAGGCCCGGAACCGGAGACAGGGACGCCTCCCAGGCCTTTTCGAACTTCTCCCTGGCTTGCGGGTTGGCCACCTGCTGGTAGCCGGGGTACACGTTCGGAAGGGCGCCCAGGTCGCAGGCCCCCTGGACATTGTTCTGTCCCCGTAGGGGATTTACTCCGGTTGACCTCTTGCCCACGTTGCCGGTGAGCATAGCCAGGTTGGCCAGGGACAGCACGTTGTCCGTTCCGGTGGTGTGCTGGGTGATGCCCATGCTGTAGATGATCGAGGCCCTTTCGGCCCGGGCGTACAGCCGGGCGGCCTGGATGATCTTCTCTTTAGGCACTCCGGTGATCTTCTCCACCCTCTCCGGGGTGTACTGCATGATCACGGACTTGAACTTCTGGAAGTCCTCGGTGCGCTTCTCGATGAACTCCCCGTCCTCCAAACCTTCGCTCAAGATCACCTGCATCATGCCGTTGAACAAGGCCACGTCGGTTCCGGAGCGCTGACGCAGGTGAAGGGCGGCCACACCGACCAGATCGATCTCCCTGGGATCCGCCACGATCAGGGTGGCGCCGTGTTTCTTAACAGCCGCCTTGATCTCCAGTCCGATGATCGGATGCGCTTCGGTGGTGTTGCTTCCGGTGACGAAGATGCAGTCGGCATAGCGCAGCTCCCCGATCGAGTTGGTCATGGCGCCGCTGCCGAAGGCCTTGGCCAAGCCCGCCACTGTGGAGGAATGACACAGGCGTGCGCAGTGGTCGACATTGTTGGTGCCGATCACCGCGCGCATGAACTTCTGGAACACGTAGTTCTCTTCGTTCGTACACTTGGCGCTGGACAGGCCGCCGATGGCGTTGGGACCGTGCTTATCTTTGATCTCCCTCAGTCGTTTGGCAACCAGGTCCAGGGCTTCGTCCCAGGTTGCCTCGACGAACTCGCCGCCGTTGGCTGCGAAAGTGCCGTCTTCGGCACCGGAGCCTTTGGCAGCGCCCGGTTTACGGATCAGCGGGACGGTCAGGCGTTCCGGGTGGTTGATGTAGTAGGTGCCGAACTTACCCTTCACGCAGAGATTGCCCCTGCTCACCGTGCCCTTGGCCGGGGTGGTAACCTTGATCAGCTTTCCGTCCTTGGTGTGCATCTCCAGGGTACAGCCGCAGCCGCAGTAGGGGCAGATCGTACTGGTCACCTCGAACTCCCACTCCCGCCCCTTGTGGACGCGCTCCTTTTCGATAAGCGCGCCCACCGGACACACGCTGATGCAGCGCCCGCAGAACTCGCAGGTCGTGTCCTGGAGAGGTCTGCCGAAGGCCGTGGAGATATGGGCCTTGAAGCCCCGGTCGGCGTAGTCGATGGCGCTGTCGAACTGCAGTTCCCCACAGGCGGCAACGCAGCGTCCGCAGAGGATGCACTTATTGTAGTCCCGCACCAGGAAGGGATTCTCCTCCATGACGGGAAATGCGTTGCGGTCCCGGTGCGCTCCCGCGAACACGGACTCTTTGATGCCGAACTGGTAGGCGTATTTCTCCAGCAGGCAGCTGCCGCTCCTCTCGCAGGTGATGCAGGTGATCTCGTGGTCGGAGAGGATCAGCTCCAGGTTCATGCGCCGGGCCTTCATGACCCGCTCGCTGGCCGTGTGCACCACCATCCCTTTGGAAACCGGGTAGCTGCAGGAGGCGGCCAGGTTCTTCATCCCCTCCACCTCGACCACGCACAGGCGGCAGGAGCTTATCGGGTGGATATCCTCCCCGTAGCACAGGTGGGGAATCTCCACTCCCGCGGCCTTGGCGGCCCAGTAGATCGTCACTCCGGGCTGAACCCGGACCTCTTTGCCGTCTATTGTCAGCGTCACTAATTCTCTCATAATGTAATGCTCGCTTTTCCTCGATCTAATTCACTTCGATTGCTTCGAACCGGCAGGTCGAGTAACACATGCCGCACTTGATGCACTTCTCCTGGTGGATAAAGTGCACCTCCTTCTTCTCTCCCGTGATCGCCTGGGTGGGGCAGACCTTGAGGCAGGCGCCGCAGCCGGTGCAGGCCTCCGGGATGATCCTGTATTGGATCAGGGCCTTGCAGACCTTGGCCGGACAGGTCCCCTCCTCGATATGGGCCAGGTACTCGTCCTTGAAGTACTTCAGGGTGGTGAGCACCGGGTTGGGAGCTGTCTGTCCCAACCCGCAGAGGGCCGTATCCTTGATCGAGTAGGCCAGATCCTCCAGGGTCTGCAGGTCCTCTACCGTGCCCCGTCCCTCGCAGATGTCGACCAGGATCTCCAGCATCCGCTTGGTGCCGATGCGGCAGGGGACGCACTTGCCGCAGCTCTCGTCCTGGATGAAATCCATGAAGAAGCGGGCTATGTCGACCATGCAGGTACGGTCGTCGGCCACGATCATTCCGCCGGAACCCATGATGGCCCCGACCTTGGCCAGGGACTCGTAGTCCACCGGGAGGTCGAGCATGGAATCAGGGATGCAGCCGCCGGAGGGTCCGCCGGTCTGCACGGCCTTGAAGCTCCGCCCGTCGGGTATGCCGCCGCCCACGGCGAAGACCACCTCTTTCAGGGTGATACCCATGGGCACCTCGACAAGCCCCGTGTTGTTCACCTTTCCGGCCAGGGCGAAGACCTTGGTGCCCTTGCTCTTCTCCGTACCTATCCCGGAGTACCACTTCCCGCCGTTCAAGATGATCGGGGGCACGTTGGCCAGGGTTTCCACGTTGTTGATGCTGGTGGGCTTGCCCCAGACCCCGGACTGGGCCGGAAAGGGAGGGCGGGGCCGGGGCATTCCGCGCTTGCCCTCGATGGAGGCGATCAGCGCCGTCTCCTCCCCGCAGACGAAAGCCCCGGAGCCTTTCTTGATCGTGACGCGGAAGGAGAAGCCGCTTCCCAGGATGTTCTCACCCAGCAGCCCGGCCGCTTCGGCATCGGCAATCGCCTTTTTCAGGTGCTCCACGGCGATCGGGTATTCCGCCCGGACGTACACGTAGCCTTCGGAAGCGCCGATGGCGTAAGCCGCAATTATCATGCCTTCGATAGCGGTGTGGGGATCCCCCTCCAGTACGGCGCGATCCATGAAGGCTCCCGGATCCCCCTCATCGGCGTTGCAGATCATGTACTTGGGCTCCCCCGAGGCGGCTCTGGTGAAGGACCACTTTCGTCCGGTCGGGAATCCGGCTCCCCCCCGGCCGCGCAGGCCCGAGCCGATGACCTCTTCGATCACGCTTTGCCCGTCCATCCGGGTCAGCGCCTTGGCCAGGGCGGCGTAGCCGTCCCTCTCGATGTACTGCAGCATGTCCGTGGGATCGATCTGCCCGCAGTTTCTCAAGACGACCTTCTGCTGGTTTTTGTAGAATGGCACCTCGCCGGCCTGAACTATCGGTTTGCCGCTGGACGGATCCGTGTACAGCAGACGCTCCACCGGTTGTCCCTTCTCCACCGTCTGGCTGATGATCTCCGGCACATCCTCCGGGCTCACCCCTCCGTAGAAGATCCCGTAGGGGTCCACGACCAGTACCGGAGCCTGGGCGCAGAAGCCGTGACAGCCCGTGGAAACGATCCGGGTATCCAGCTTCCTCTTGGCCACTTCCTCCTGGAAGGCCTTCAGGATCTCCTCCGCGCCGTGGGCCCGGCAGCCGGTCATACAGATACGGATCCGCACCTGATCCTGGTCTCGCTCCCGTCTCAACTTCTCCCGCAGGGCCTCAAGGTCTTCGGGATTGTCGATCCTCTTTAGCTCCTCTATCTTTCGGTCTTTTGGCATAGTAGCTCCGTGCGTCAGCTCTGATAGCTCTTCAGTATTTTTCGTACCTTGGCGGTTGTCATTTTACCGTAGTACTTGTTCCCGATCATCATTACCGGGGCCAGGAAACAGGTACCAAGGCAGCGAACCACTTCCAGACTGAACAGTTTATCCTCCGTGGTATCCCTGCCGTTCAAATCGAGATAGGAGCGAATCTCATCCAGAACCATCCGGCCGCCACGTATGTGGCAGGCGGTTCCCATGCACATCTTGATGACGTTTTTGCCCCGGGGGGTGAGGGAGAACTGGGCGTAGAAACTGATCACGCCATAGATGTGGCTCAGGGGGATCTTGAGGTGTTTGCCCACCGCCTCCAGGGCTTCCACGGGCAGATAGCCCAGCTCCTCCTGAATGTCCTGGAGCAGACCCATCAGCGCCCCCTGTCCCTCCTCCGGTGCGTATTGCTCCAGCAGGTGGGTGACGTCGGCAATCCCTGTCTGAGTGCTCATAGGTTCATCCTTTCTGCCCACCGGTGCGGAGGTAGGCGCTCCAGTAGCTCATGCCCACGAACACCGCACCGCCTATGATGTTGCCGATGGTCACGGGCAGCAGGTTCTTCCACAGGAAGGTGAGCCAGCTCAGAGACTCAGGGACCGCCCCTGCGGGAGCTGCGATGCCTCCGAAGAATCTCAAGAATAGCCCCGTAGGGATGAAGTACATGTTGGCCACCGAGTGTTCGAAGCCGAGAGCCACGAACCCCATAATAGGAAAGAAGATCGCGAAGATCTTGCCGACGGTTTGGCGCGCCGCCAGCGCCATCCAGACCGCCAGGCAGACCAGCCAGTTGCAGCCCACGCCCCGCAGAAGCGCCTGGATGAAGGGCAGATTGACCTTGCCGTAGGCGATCTTCACGGCAGCCGCCCCCAGGGCGCCGTCGCTCAGCCGCCACAGCCCGGAAAAAACGAACAGCAGGGCGATGAGGATCGATCCGATGAAGTTGGCCACGTAGACCAGGCCCCAGCGCTCCAGCATCCGGCCGAAGGTTATCTCCCGGGCGATGGCGCTGGAGATCATCAGGTTGTTCCCAGTGAACAGCTCCGCCCCGGCGATGATGACCAGCATCAGTCCCAGGCTGAACACCGCCCCGGTCATGAATTTGGTGAATCCCACGCCGAGATGGCCTGCCATGTCGAAGCTCACCGTCGTGGCCAGCATGCCGCCGAAGCCGATGTAGGCGCCGGCCAGGATCCCCAAAACAAGAACCGAGAGCCAGGGAGAGGTGGTTTTGCCTACGCCCACCTTCTGGGCCACGGTTTCGGCGATGGTTTTAGGGGCAATGTCCTCGAGGCTGGGTACGGGGAAGCTGATCGAGCGGACGATTTTCTCCACGTCCACCGCACCCTTGGCCTTCTCCTGCACCTTGCGCTTGATTGCCTTCTGCACGGCGGAGAGGATCTCCTCCGGTGTAAAGGGCTTGGCCAGGTAATCCACCGCTCCGCGCTTCAGCGCATCGGTCGCGCGCTCCACCGCGGGAAAACCGGTGATCATCACGATTGCCGAGTCGGGGGATCTTTTGTCGATCATTTCCACGGTATCGATACCGTCCAGCTCGGGCATCTTCCAATCGCAGAGGATCACGTCGAAGGAGCCTTCTGCGGCCAGCTCCAGCCCTCTGCGAGCGCTGTCCGTGGTGACCACCTGGAACCCTTCAGAGCCGAAGATGCGGCTGCAGGATTCCAGCACGATCTTCTCGTCGTCGATCACCAGCATTTTCATCGTCTTGTCTTTGCTGTCGCTCATTCTTGTTTATCCCTCGTTTGTTTGATGTTTCTACCAGATCTCCGCACTCAGGCGGCTCTCCAGCCAGCGTTTCTGCTGCGGGGTCAGCTCCCCGATCTGGCTTTGGATCCACTGAATATCCCCGGTAAGGATGGCCAGTTTCTCCGGACCGGTGAGATCGTAGTCCTGCAGGGCCTCCGGCCCGTAGTAGAAAAGGCTGGTGACGAACTCGCTGTCTACGGCGGCTCTCTCCAGGATCCGTATGACCTCGTCCTTGTGGATCAGCTCCTGCCTCTCCGGTTTCTCCGAGGCGGCCTTTTCCAACACTTTCTTCACGGTGATCAGCAGCATATCCGGAGTAAAGGGCTTCTCGATGTAGTCCGAAGCGCCCAGCTTCATCGCCTGAACGGCGCTTTGCACCGTGGCGTACCCCGTAAAGATGACAACCGGAACCGCGGGTTTGCAACGCTTGATGTCCCGCAGAATCCGCATCCCCCCTATCTCGGGCATGCGGATGTCGGTCAGCACCAGATCGTAGTCCCGGTTCATGGCCCGCGCCAGCCCCTCCCGACTGGAGATAGCCGGGTCTACCTCGAAATCCTCGGCTCCGAGTATCTTTTTTACGCTGTCCAGGATGATCTGTTCATCGTCGATCACCAGTATCTTCTTGTTTTCCATATCCGTATCGTACCTCTTGGGTTAGATTTCCTCTGGTTCTTCGGTAAAAGCCCTGTGCACCGCAGCGATCAGCTCATCCGGTGTAAACGGTTTGGCGATGAAGTGGGTGGCACCCATGCGCATGCCGCTGGAGATCGTTTCCGGAGTCGGATAACCGCTCATCACCAGAATGGGCAGATGGGGTAGATTCTCCCTGACGTTGCCTATGAGATACATGCCATCATACTCGGGCATGATTACGTCGACAAGGAGAAGATCGAAATTTTTCTCCTCCAGCATCTGCAGGGCCTCTTTCACGCTGGAGGTGAGGTTGACCGCGTAGCCCTCCGACTCCAGGATGCGCCTGCAGCTGGCCAGCACGACCCGGTCGTCATCCACGATCAGGATCTTCTTCATCCCCGGGCCTCCTCCGCAGGTAAGGAGATCGTGAACACGCTTCCTTCTCCCACTGTACTGCGGACCCGAATCGTTCCGCCGTGGCGCTCGATGATGCCCTGGGACACCGACAGCCCCAGTCCGGTTCCCTTGCCCACATCTTTGGTGGTGAAGAAGGGATCGAATAATTTATCCAGGTTCGCTGCGGCGATGCCGCAGCCGGTGTCGGAGATCTCCACCTCTATGGCTTTACCCTCTCCGGCAGCGCTCGTGAGCCGGGTATAGATGTTGATATGTCCGCCTTTGTCCGTGGCGTCGATGGCGTTCAAAATGATATTCAGGAGGACGCTCTGCACCTGGTTGCGGTCAAGGGTGCGCGTCGGGATATCCTCTCCCGGGTCGAAGCAGAAGATCACCCCTTTGACCAGGGCCTGATTGTCCACCAGGGGGATGGTCTGCTCGATAAGGGTGTTAATGTTGGTGGGCTCCGGCTCGATCTTGGTCTGCCGGGAGAAGTCGAGCAGACCTTTTACGATCATGCGTACCCGTTCGGTGGCATTGGCGATTGTTTGCAGATCCTCCCGGATCTCCTGGTTGATATCCTGCCGCCGCAGCAGCATGTGGGTGAAGGTGAGTACGCCGGTCAGGGGATTGTTGATCTCATGGGCCACGCCGGCGGCCAGTCGTCCCACCGAAGCCTGCTTCTCCGACTGCAGCAGCTTCAGCTCGCTCTCGGCCCGCTGGGATCGGTCACGCTCCCGCAGGGATGAGAGCATCTCCCGAAAGGTCTTCTGAAGAACCCCGATTTCGCTGGTTGAGATCGGTCCTATCTGGGGGGACAGATCTCCCGCGGAGACCCGACGACTGACATCGATCAACCGCTGCACCGGATTGAGGATCCTCTGGCTCAATAGATAACCCATGGCTATGGCGATCAGCATCCCGGAAGCGGTGATCAGGACGAAGACCAGCAGGGTGTTGCGTCGGATGTCGACGTACTTGGCCTCCAGCAGGCCGACGTAGAGGATGCCGACCCGGTTGTCGAAGATGTCGACGATCGGCTCATAGGCGGTGATGTACCAGTCGTTGACCACGAAAGCCCTGTCGATCCAGCGTTCCCCCTCTCCGAGCACCTTGTTTCGCACCTCTTCGGATACCCGGGTTCCGATTGCCCTCCGGCCTGCGGAGGTCATAACGTTGGTGGAGATGCGCAGGTCCTTGAAGAAAATCGTGGCGGTGCCGATACTCCTGTCCCGATACACCTCTCCGCGGAATACAGTCTCGCGTACCCGGTCCACGATCTCATAACTTCGGTTCAAAAGCACGCCGCCATATGCCGTCCCGACCAGGGTGTTGTCCCGGTACAGGGGGACGGCACAGGCGATGGTCATGCCGGAAGTTTCTTCGGTTTCCGTCCGGGGCGCGGCCATCGGGGTGGGGATCAGCTCGATCCGAGCCTGCTCGGCCAGGGCGGGATCCTCGGCCGCCAGCATCTGACGGTCCATGATCACCGTACCCGATACGGTGGACCGCTTTTCCAGACAGAGTAGGGCCGCGGGGTTGCCGGGACCGGGAAGCGCCCCCCCGTCCTCCTCATCCCCCGGGCTGTTGAGGCGGACCAACGCTCGACCGGTGGGGTCCACGATGCCGGCGAAGTCCAGCTGCATTTCCCGGGCCAATACTCTGAGCCGGTCGTGCAGGTATTCGGTATCCTGCAGGGAAACCGCCTCCAGGCAGGACCGTTCCTGCCCTGCGATCTGCAGAGCCAGGCGCAGGCGGGTCTCAACGTTGTTGTAGATCTCCCGGGCGGCGTTCAGATCCAGGCGCACGCGGTTGGTTGCTTCGTTCAGGACGGATTTGTTGAGCAGCTGTGCCCCGACCAGGAGTGAAAGCCCACCAACTAGGATGCAGACTCCGAGAAAGGCAGAGATGAGGCGGAAGCGGGTAGTGTAGATCACGATCTTTCGAGGAAACGATAAACCGATTTCCTTGGGTATGTCAAGGTATAGTGATAAAATTCACGATTAAAAACGGATGGGGGTAGGCCCGGGTCGGCCGCGCGGCGGGTACGGGTGATTGGATCGGGCGTGGGTCGGGGGATGGGAGCGAGCGGGTCGGCGGTAAGGAAAGCACTGGCCTTCGTGAAGGGGTTGGTAGTACATTATGGGCGATGGACTCTGCAGTATCGAGCCGCAATCGCACCACAATTGCGGGCCTCATCCTGGCCGGCGGGCGCAACACCCGCATGGGGGGCGTGGACAAGAGCCGAATTTCGGTCGGCGGCGTCCCCCTGATCCACGGCATCAGTGAATTGCTGAAGAGCGTGTTTTCCCAGGTGATCCTGGTGACCAATCGGCCCGATCTCCATGGGGATCTGCCCGCGGGGGTGGAAACAGTCTCGGATCGGTACAGAGGACGGGGACCCCTGGGGGGACTGCACGCGGGGCTGGAGCGGACCGACGCGGAAGCGGTATTCTGCGTAGCCTGTGATATGCCTTCACTCAGTCGGGAGCTGATCGAGGCACAGGTAGAACGGTTCCTCCGGGCCAATGGGCGGGGCTGCCAGGTTCTGATTCCCCGCATCGGCGAGTTGATCGAACCGCTCCACGGGATCTACCTCAAAGCGTTGGAACCTCTGGTGCGGGAGATCTGCAGCGGTGCCGGGGGATACTCGATCCGCCAGCTTCTGGCTCGGGCGCAAACCTGCTATTGGGATCTGGAGGATACGCCCCGGAACCGCAGCGCCTTTTTGAATTTGAACACGCCGAAGGATCTCGGCATCCATTTGGACGCGGCGGGGGGATAGCCGGGGTGCGCAGCCTGAAGATCATCCGCATCCAGGGGGACCGAAGCGAGGTTCTGCAGGACCGTATCACCGAAGAGATCTCCCTCCGGCTGCTGGCCGAGCATCGACGCATCGCCGAGCTGATGTGCTCCCCCGGAGATCCGGAGGATCTTGTCCGGGGATTTTTCTACACCAACGGCTTCATCCGCTCTGCGGATCAAATCCGCCGGATCGTGGTCAATCGGGCCACGGGAAGCGCCTTTATCGAGCTGGCCCCGGATGTCGATGCAGGGAGCTTCCGGCTGAGTGGAGTGATCGGTTCGGCCTGCGGCTCGGCGCTGCCCGTTGAGGGGGGAACCGGCTCGCTGGATGAGGAAGACGGGGGAGCTCCGGCGGCCCCTTCAGCCACCGGGGATGCGGCGGCCACTCCAGCCCCAGCGGGTCCCGCGGCCTCTGCGGCCCCTTTGGACCCGGTCGACCCCGGGATGCGGATCGCTTCCTCCTATATCAGCAAGCTGATGGAGGAGTTTCGGGCGCGTTCGCAGCTGCACCGCCAGACAGGAGGGGTGCACGCGGCGGCTCTGGCGGACCGGAAGGGGATCCTGGTTTTTCGTGAAGACATAGGACGCCACAATGCCGTAGACAAGGTGATCGGCGCCTACCTGTTGGCGGGCAATGACTTCCACGACAAGCTCGTGCTTTCCAGCGGACGGCTGTCTTCGGAAATCCTCCACAAGGCAGCAGCCTGCGGTCTGCCGATCCTGGTGTCCCGCAGCGCGCCCACGGATCGATGCGTAGCCCTGGCCAGGGAGCGGGGCATCACGCTGATCGGTTTCGCCCGTGGCCGGCGCATGAATATCTACAGTGGGAGCGAGCGGATCGTGGTGTCCGGCAGCGGGGAGGCGAATTGACGATCCCCGAGCAGAACAACTATATTCGACTAGAGGAAGAGGAGAGGGAATGAAAATAGCGCTTACCGGAAAAGGGGGTGTGGGGAAGAGCACACTGGCGGCGATGATTGCCCGGGTGGTCCGGGATCAGGACAACAAAGTGGTGGCGATCGACGCCGATCCGGATATGAACCTGGCCACCATCTTCGATGTGTCCCGGGCGCGGGAGATCACGCCGATCATCGAGATGAAGGAGCTGATCGCCGAACGCACCGGAACCGAAGTCGGGCAACCGGCGCCTTTCTTCACGATGAATCCCAAGGTGGACGATATTCCCGAGTCCTACTGGGTCGACCAAAACGGGATCAAGCTTCTGGTCATGGGCACGGTGCAGAGGGGAGGGGGAGGCTGCGCCTGCCCGGAGAACGCCTTCCTCAAGAGCCTGCTCGGGCACATGATGATCGCCCGCAGGGAGTGGGTTATACTGGACATGGAGGCGGGGATCGAGCATCTGGGCCGAGGCACCGCCCTTGGCGTGGATTACATGCTCGTAGTGGTGGAACCTAATCGCACCAGCGCGGAGACGGCGCATCGGATTCGGAAACTCGCCGCGGATATCGGGATCAAACAGGTCAGGGTTGTGGGCAACAAGGTGCGCGGCCCCTCCGATGAAGAGTTGATCCGCAAAGCCTGCGAGGGACTGGACGTTCTCGGCTTCCTGCCCCTCTCCGAACAGATCCGCCAGATCAGTACGGGAGAAACCTCTTTGGAGCAGCTCGACGGGGAGACCCTCGAGCCGGTCCGGAACCTGGTGGCGCGGCTATCCTGAACGTTCCACCGCTGCAGATTTTGCTGCCCCGAAAGATGTACAACTTACGACTTTCCGGGTAGCGATTGTGCGCAACAGTCCGTTGGTTTGGTAATTTCGTGCGTTTTCTGGTAATTTTACGAAATTACTAAAAAGCTGTTGCTTTTCCGCCGTCCCCTGATTTATACTGTACTTATCAACGTTGGATTGTGATATCGGTCGAAGGACCGGTATGATTTCATCGCCATTATCCTTAGCTGTTGCGACGGGTGATCGCGAGAATGGTTGAGGTACGGAGAGTGATTCGCTGCTTTCGAGCGGCCTCTGATATTATATCCCCCCTGTGTATCACATCGGAAGTTTCAACGTGTAATCCTTCAACCCGAATCAGGCATCAAGATGACAGGCAGAGGCCGAGATCATAGACCCGGATACGGGAAGCAACATTTTTATCGCCCCAAAACCACAAATGGACACATTTCTAATGAAAACAAATAACGGAGGTTTTCCATGGCGCGAGAGCTGAAATACGCAGACAAGGCCACGCAGCAAATGCTCAAGATTGCCGAGCAGGAGCACGTGCCGATGATATGGGACCGCTACGACGCGATGCAGCCCCAGTGCGGCTTCGGGACTCTGGGGTTGTGCTGCCGGCACTGCAGCATGGGACCCTGCCGCATCGATCCCTTCGGCGACGGTCCGAAAACGGGAATCTGCGGGGCCACCGCCGACACCATTGCGGCACGGCACCTGGCACGGATGATCGCCGGTGGCGCGGCGGCCCATTCGGATCACGGTAGGGACATCGCCCATACCCTGCATCTGATCGGTGAGAATGCCAGCAGCGTTTACACGGTCAAGAGCATGGATAAGCTCAAGGAGATCGCCGCGATTTACGGCGTCAAGACCGAAGGCAAGGAGCCGCAGCAGCTGGCCCACGATGTGGCCCAGGAGGTGCTGAAAGATTTCGGGCAGCAGACCGGAACCGTCAGGATGGCCGAAACCGCACCGGAGGCCCGCAAGAAGCTCTGGAAGGAGCAGCGGATATTCCCGCGGGCGGTGGACCGGGAGATCGTGGAGATCATGCACCGCACCCACATCGGTGTGGACGCGGAGTACAAGAACGTGATCAAGCAGGGCCTGCGGGCGTCCCTGGGCGACGGCTGGGGCGGTTCCATGATCGGGACCGAGCTCTCCGACGTCATCTTCGGCCTGCCCAATCCCCTGAAGACCCTGGCCAACATCGGCATCCTCAAGAAAGATCATGTCAATCTCATCGTGCACGGACACGAACCCACCCTCTCCGACATCATCGCCGTGATCAGTCAGGAACCGGAGTTGGTGGAGAAGGCCAAGGCGGTCGGGGCCAAAGGGATCCAGCTGGGCGGGATCTGCTGCACCGCCAATGAGATCATGATGCGCCACGGCATTCCCCTCTGTGGGAGCTACATGCAGCAGGAGCTGGCCCTGATGACCGGGGTCGTGGACATGATGGTGGTGGACGTGCAGTGCATCTGGCCGGGCCTGGAAAACACGGCCAAGTGCTTCCACACCAGGCTGGTCACCACCTCTCCGAAAGCCAAGATGCCCGGCTTCGAGCACATCGAGTTCGAGGAAGAGCGGGCGGCGGAGATCGCCAGGAATATCATCGAAGAGGCGATCAACAACTATCCCAACCGGAAAGGACGCACAACCATCCCCAACGTGACCCAGGGGGCCATAGCCGGTTTCACCACCGAAAGCGTGTTCCGGTTCCTGGGTGGCAAGTACCGCTCCACCTTCAGGCCGCTGAACGACGCCATCATCGCCGGTCGAATCCGGGGACTGGCCGGTGTTGTAGGCTGCTCGAACCCCAACATGGAGTTCGAAGAGGGGCACCTGACTGTCGTGCGGGAGCTGATCAAAAATGACGTGCTGGTGGCTTCGACCGGGTGCAACGCCATCACCTGCGCCAAGCACGGTCTGATGACCCCGGAGGCGGCCTTCAAGCATGCCGGCAAGGGCCTGCAGGAGGTCTGCCAGGCCGTGGGTCTGCCGCCTGTGCTGCACCTTGGCTCCTGCGTGGACAACAGCCGCATCCTCAGGGTGCTCACCGAAGTGGTGAAGGAGGGTGGCCTGGGAGAGGACATCTCCGACCTGCCCGCTGCCGGAGCCGCTCCCGAGTGGATGAGTGAGAAGGCCGTGTCCATCGGCTTCTACTTCGTGGCCTCCGGAGTCTACACGATCATCGGGCGGCCGTTGCCCGTGGTGGGCGCTCCGGCCCTGCACAAGTACCTGACAGAGGAGATCGAGGAGGAGGTCGGGGGCAAGTGGGCCTTCGAGATGGATCCCGTGGAGGCCGCCCACATGATGCTGCGGCACATCGACAAGAAGCGCAAGGCCCTCAAGCTCAAACCCATGATCTATCCGCAGCCTTTTTCCGAGTCGGAGGAGGAGTGAGCCTATGTCGCGACACATAACCGTTCGAATCGAACGCTGCGTGGGCTGCCACACCTGCGAGCTGGCCTGCGCCATCGCCCACTCAAAGAGCCAGGATATCGAGACCATGATCCTGCAGGGGGAGAATCCGGGTTATCGGATTCATGTAGAGACCTACGGTCCCCGCTCGATCCCCATTTCCTGTCAGCACTGCGAAGAAGCGGCCTGCGCCCTGGCCTGTCCCACCGGAGCTGTCAAGCGTCTGGCCAAGGGCAAGCCCGTTCTGGTGGACGATGAGCGCTGCATCGGCTGCAGCATGTGTGTCCAGGCCTGCCCCTTCGGGGTGATCGCCCTGCGGCCGGACGGCAAGGTCGCCTTCAAGTGCGATCTGTGCATCAGCCGGTTGGCTCAAGGGTTGGATCCGGCCTGTGTTTCTTCCTGTCCGACCAAAGCCCTGGTCCTGGAGACGGACCAGACGGCCAACAGGGACAAACGGAAAGCCGCGGTGCAGAAACTGGCCGAAGCCCAAGCAGCCGGTGCGGAGGAAGTCGAGACTCTCAGCGGATGACCGAACAGGAGGATTTTTCGTAGATGATGACCGTAACCGTGTGCGTGGGCAGCTCCTGTCATATCAAAGGCTCGCGCCAGATCATCATGCGCTTCAATGAGCTGCTCAAGGAACACGGTCTGGAAAATAAAATAGAGCTGCAAGGTTCATTCTGCATGGAACGCTGCGGGGAGGGGCTCAACTGGCAGGTCGATGACGAGCCGTTTTCCAGCAAGAGCGTGGAGGAGGCGATCCGGACGTTTACCGAGAAGGTTCTCGAGCCGCTGACCGGATCGGCAGGGTCTGCCGGGTCGGTGGGGCCCGCAGGCGGAGGCAGCGGCGGGAAAGATTCTTAGAGAGGTAGTTACGGGTGGCCAAGACAGATCCGCCGGATGGGCGGCAGACATCACCGTATATCGCTGCAATCCTTGAGCACACCCCCAACGGGGTGCTGCTGGTGGACAAGGAGACCCGCATCCACTACGTCAATCCCGCCTTTAGAACCATGTTCCACTGCGGGGAGGAGAAGCTTCTGGACGAGCCGGCGGCCCAGTTCGTGCACTGCGACTGTTTCGAGCGGGCCATTGCAGCCGGCGGCAACCTCATGGTCAAGGAGAACGTTCCCGACCACGAGGTGAGCTTCAGGGTGGGACTGTTCCCCTTAGAGGGAGAGGATCTGTACTGCGGCATCTTCATCGACATTTCCGAGGAGGAAGCCGCCAAGAGGCACCTGCGGGACCTGCGGGCGCAGACCCTGGAGCGGGCCCAGGAGGTTATCTCCCGGCAGATGAAGACGGCCCAGGAAATCGCCCGTCATCTGGGGGAAACCACGGCCGAAACCAAGATCCTGCTGGTGAAGCTGATGTCGCTCTTTAAAGAAGAGAAGGAATGAGGCTGTTTTACGAGTGGGGTACGAAGCAGGTTCATAAACACGGCGAGGAG
>Ga0315534_1001519_pt1 | contig 15966 bp, 18 predicted proteins | sample SalMarSW160240MG_FD_203094 | JGI IMG/M metagenome (GOLD analysis project Ga0315534, IMG submission 203094) | Salt marsh sediment microbial communities from the Plum Island Ecosystem LTER, Massachusetts, United States - Salt Marsh Sediment SW1602-40 ... | reverse complement strand
ACTGCGTTTGCGCGTGCGCCGATGATTGGCCGCCATCAAATGCCGGCACCGCAGCGACGATCAGGAGCACAAGGCCCATCTGCAAAGATCGGCTGGTCTTGCAGAATCCGTTCTCAAAATAAGATGCAGAACGGCTCAGCGCATGAGCCACATAAGAAATCACGGCAGTACTCCCCCCGAAGTTGCCTAAATCATCGTTGAACGCATACGTGTCTTCGCCGCCGGGGGGTAACGAAGATTTCTCATGAAAGGGATGAGCGGCGCTTGTGAATTGTCCGTGAGGCCAGCTGGCGAGAAGCTTGCAAGTGACCACTTGCACCGATCCGCAAAGCAGAGCTCGCCTTCAATGGATTGCGGAACTGCTCACTCGTGATGGAGGTAGAGGCTGGAGAGACCGACGCGCAGAGTGTGATAGCGGCGATCACGGTGCAGCCGATGCAAATGGCGGCGCACTACGCCAAGCGGGTTAACCAGCGCAAGCTTGCGGCGTCTGCAGTTCTCAATTGGAAATAGGCTAAGAACGGAAATTTGCAGAACCGACTGCTAGACTCTTCTCAGTAAGCCGCACGACCAACCTGCAAGTGATCGAAAACTTGGTGGGTGTACAAGGATTCGAACCTTGGACCCGCTGATTAAGAGATATCTGCGACGCAGCCTAACGGCCTGATCTCACTGCAACTTCGTTGTACACCACTTCCTTATAGGGCCCCACAGTTCCTCGCTATACCCGACGAGATTGTACAACGCTTGCGCGCGGTTCTTCGGTAATTTCCTTGAGCCCGCGACAGAGGCGGTTGCCAAGTGCGCTCTTGGCAACGGATGGTCATTGGAGCGAACATCTGAGCAGATACAGCCAGCCACGGGAGCCAACGCTCTGAGAAGTGGCTAGAATGCCCACTAGAGGCCAATGCTGACGTCCCAACGGAGGCAGCTGTCAGCGCCAAGATTCAGTCCTCAAAAGCCGAATGGACATCGGCACAGCGCAATTTACCAGCATGGTTGATTCAGATCAGGGCGCCCTACCCATCCTTCGCTAGCCTTTCCAAAACAGAACGGCCTTGTATTGAGAGGAGCGCATGAGGTCTCTGCCTGCAGTGGCGATTTGCTTGCACCGCGCTCGCTTTCTTGCCCAGTGCGGCGCTTGAATACAGACTAGCGCGGGAGATCAATTTGGCTCATAGCACTGCGCATGCCCACGTCGACTGAAGTGAACGTACGCGGAGTTCAGGACACGCCGCCTTCATCGCCCTGCGGTGAAGTGGTGTCTGTCAGCGGGTCCGTTGTCGATATTCTTTTCGCCCAAGATACTCTACCACCGGTCTTCAATGCGATTGAGATCGCGTGGGACGGTCCCTACCAACTGATCATCGAGGTCCAGCAACACCTGGATCCCCATCGCGTCCGCTGCGTGGCGCTCCAGGACACTGCCGGCCTCAGATGTGGCGTCCCGGCACGCGACACAGGCTCTCCTATACGTGTGCCGGCCGGCGATGCGGTGCTGGGACGCATGATCGACGTCCTCGGCAATCCGATCGATCAAGGCACAGCGTTCGCTGACGACATCCCGCGCCGGCCTATACACCGCGCGCCGCCCAAGCTTGCCGCCCAAGATGGGCAGCGCAAACAGTTTCATACAGGCATAAAGGTCATCGATCTGCTCGCGCCACTGCCACGCGGCGGCAAGGCGGCCATGTTCGGCGGCGCGGGCGTCGGCAAAACCGTTCTCATCATGGAGTTGATGCGCGCCACGTCCGAGGCCTACTCGGGCATCTCGGTCTTCGCCGGCATCGGGGAGCGCACACGCGAAGGCCACGAGCTTTGGCTGGAGCTGCAGAGGTCGGGCGTGCTCGCGCGCACCGGATTGGTGTTTGGGCAAATGAGCGAGCCGCCCGGCGCGCGCTGGCGTGTTGGACTTACAGCCTTGACGATTGCGGAATATTTCCGCGACGAGAAGCGGCGCGACGTCTTATTTCTCATCGACAATGTGTTCCGCTTTGCCCAAGCGGGCGGCGAGGTCTCCGGCCTGCTCGGACGCCTCCCCTCACAGTTGGGCTACCAGCCGACGCTCGCAACCGAGATCGCCGAGCTTGAGGAGCGCATCACTTCGGTGAAGTCAGCAGCGATCACCTCCATCCAAGCCGTCTACGTCCCAGCCGACGACTTCACGGATCCCGCGGTCGCGCAGACTTTCACGCACCTCGACTCTTCCATCGTCCTCAGCCGCGACATGGCAAGCGAGGGCCTCTACCCCGCGATTGATCCACTCGCTTCGAACTCGATCTTGCTCGATCCACTGGTGGTCGGCGAGCGGCACTACACGATCGCCGATGAAACGCGCCGCCTGATCGAGCGCTATAGGGAGCTTCAAGAGATCATCTCGCTGTTGGGCATCGATGAGCTTGGCACGGCGGACCGTCAGGCAGTGGCGCGGGCGCGCCGTTTGATCCGTTTCCTCACGCAGCCGTTCGTCGTAACCGCTGAATTCACCGGACACGAAGGCATGTCAGTTCCGCTCGAGCAGACCCTCGATGGCTGCCGCGCGATACTCGATGGGGAGACTGACACCTGGCCGGAGGACACCCTCTACATGGTGGGGTCTCTAGACGACGCACGAAAGAAAGCGCAAACCCCTGTTCACACATGAAGCTGACGATCGCAACGCCCATCTCCCTCGTCGTCGACGCCGACAGCGTTGTCTATCTGCGCGCGGAGGATGAAACGGGCGCATTCGGCATTCTGCCCGGACATGCGCACTCACCGTGTCCGTGATCACGTGGGAGGATGAGGCCTCGAACGCACATCACGTTGCGGTGCGCGGCGGCGTGCTCATTGTTCGCGACGGCAACTTCGTTGAGGTGGTGACACGCGAAGTGGTCGGCGAGGACACACTAGAGGCGCTCGGAGAAGCCGTACTTGAGCGCATGCGTCAGGAAGTCGAAACCGCAGAGAGTTCCCGTTTCGCAAGCAGCTGCCTGGAGGTTGCGGCGCTGCGCCAGCTTCAAAACTACCTCTCAACGGGAAGAGGCCGAATGGTTCAGGGATCAACCGTATCGGCGATGACCTCCACGCTGGATGATTAGCCAAGTGGGGCAACAAGTGATGAGCCCGGATACTGGCGACGACAACGAAGAGATGGAGGACGCCGTACGACTGCGGCGGCAAAGGGAAGAGTTTTGGCGCCGCTCAGGCGAGCGTTCGCTCTGGCAGAACGTCTCGATGATTGGCGCACTCGGCTGGCTGATCGTCACGCCGACGCTACTCGGTGCGCTCCTTGGCCGCTGGCTTGATATGCGTTTTGGCACGGGGATTTTTTGGAGCGGCGCATTGATCATGCTTGGCGCGGCGCTCGGCGGTTATCTTGCCTGGCAAAGGATCGAAAAGGAATGACGGAAACTGCAGCCAACTTAGCGCTCGCCTTCACCGGCGGCACATTGTCCGGAACGGCAATCGGCTTTCTCTATTTTGCACTTCTGCGACGGACGGTTGCTTTCTTTGCGAGCGGCGCGCGCGTTCGAGTTCCGTTGTTGCTGACCGTGCTGCGGTTTTGCGCTGCCATTGGCGTCTTCTGGCTACTCGCGCAATGGGGCGCTGCGGCCGCAATCGGCGGCGTCGTAGGGTTCAGCGCGGTGCAATTGCGTGCCGTCCTTTCCGCTAGGGCCACCTGACTATGCACATCAACCCACTCAAGACCGAGACACTGTTCTATCTTGGGCCGGTTCCCATCACTGATGCTGTCGTGACGACGTGGGTCATCATGGCCCTGCTCGTGCTGATCGCCTGGCTCGGACTGCGCAAGATGACCGTCGACGCCTCGCCCCTGCAAACGGCCCTGGAGGTTCTCGTCGAGACGTTCACCGGGCAGATCGGCGAGATCATGGGCAAGAAGAGCGCACGCTTCGTCCCGTTGATCGGCACGCTCTTCCTGTTCCTCGTCTTTGCGAATCTGTCGGCCGTCGTGCCAAGCGCGAAGGCTCCCACCGCCCACATCGAGACGCCAGCTGCCCTGGCAGTGATCGTATTTCTCTCGGTGCATTTCTTTGGCGTGCGCTCGCGAGGCTGGCACGCGTACCTCAGCCACTACACCCGGCCGAACATCCTGCTGCTTCCGCTCAATGTCCTCTCGGAAATCACGCGTACGTTCTCTTTGATGATCCGCTTGTTCGGCAACATGATGAGCCATGAGTTCGTCCTCGCCATCGTCGCGTTCCTTGCTGGGCTGTTTGTTCCCATCCCGTTTCTCGCGCTTGGTGTACTCATCGGCCTGATACAAGCCTACATCTTCACCGTTCTCGCTGCCGTCTACATTGGGGCAGCGGTCAGCAACTCGGCACACGAATGAAAGGATCCTCATGGACATTCAGATGGTGAGCATCATCGGAGCCGTTGTCGCGGTCTGCTTCGGCGCCATCGGCCCGGCCTTCAGTGAAGGCCGCGCGATCGCTGCAGCCATGGAAGCTATCGCTAGACAGCCTGAGTCCGCGGGCACGATTTCGCGGACGTTGTTCGTGGGTCTCGCCATGATCGAGACGATGGCCATCTACTGCCTCGTCGTGGCGCTACTCTTGCTCTACGCCAACCCGTTCGTTGGATAATCATGCAGATCAGCTGGTGGACGTTCGCGCTCCAGATCGTCAATTTTCTTATTCTCGTCTGGCTCCTGCAGAGATTTCTCTACAGGCCAGTTCGTGACATCCTGGAAAAGCGCAAGCAGCTCAGCATGCAGGCATTTGCCGAGGCGGATAAAGCCAAGCAGGAAGCCGAAGCCATGCGGCGCCACTACGAGGAGGCGCGCGGCGCACTGGCCGAGGAGCGCCAGGAAATGCTCGACGCCGCCCACCGTTCGATCGAGTCCGACCGCGCCAAGATTCTCGACGAAGCACGCGACCAAGCCGAGACGCTCGTCAAATCCGCTCACGAATCTATCGCCCAAGAGCGCGTCAAGACGCTGGAGGGCCTGGAGAACGACATCGCAAATCTGGCGGTGAAACTGGCGGGCAAGCTGCTCGACAATCTCGGCGCTTCAATCGCGAGCGATGTCTTTCTGGAACGTGCCGAGGAGGCACTCACGAATTTGCCGAAAGGCGAGCGCCGGCGCTTGGAACGTGATCTGGCGAGCAATGGCGCGCGCGTCGTGGTCGTGACAGCCGCGCCCCTTAATGCCGGCGAGCAGAAAACTTGGAAGACGCGGCTTGAAGCCGACGTCGGGCGGACCCTTGAGGTTGCCTTTGACGTTGACCCCAAATTGCTGGGCGGTGCAGCCGTCCACTTTCCCCACACCGTCATCAGCTTCGCATGGGCGGATCAGCTCCATGATGCAAAGCAAGCCCTCTTGAGTGGCAACCATGAAAAGCCTTCGTAGCGGCCTTCAGGAGTGGCTTGGAAAGGCACCCGGCGCGCTTGGCCGCGTCGAGGTCGGCGCACGCGTTGAGCACGTGGGACGCGTCTTTCGCGTCGGCGACGGGGTCGCGACCATTGCTGGGCTCCCGGCAACGCGCATGAACGAACTCTTGCGCTTCGAGGACGGGTCCTCCGGGCTCGCCTTGCACGTCGATGAGAAAACCGTTGAGTGCATGCTCTTGCGCAGCGGCGGCGAAATCGTCGCGGGAACGCGCGTGCACGGAACCGGCGAGGTTGCGCGCGTGCCAGTGGGGCCGGCGTTGCTCGGTCGCGTCGTGGACCCGTTGGGAAATCCGCTCGACGGCGGCGACCCTCCCGACGCCGAGCGCTACGACCCGGTCGAACGGCCCGCGCCCGGCATACTCGACCGCGATCTCATCAGCGAGCCGCTGATGACGGGTGTGACGGTGGTTGACGCCATGATCCCGCTGGGGCGCGGCCAGCGCGAGCTGCTTATCGGCGACCGCAAAACAGGAAAGACGGCGCTTGCCGTCGATACCGTCATCAACCAGCGGCGCTCCGACGTCATCTGCATTTATGCCGTCATCGGCCAGAAGGCATCGACCATCGAGCAGATTATCAACGCGGTTCGCGCGCATGGCAGCATCGAGCGCTGCATCTTCGTCGTCGCTGAAGCAAGCGCCCTTCCCGGCGCCCAATGGCTGGCACCTTATGCGGCCTGCACGATGGCCGAGTACTTCCGCGACAAGGGCCGGCATGCGCTCCTCGTTCTCGATGACTTGAGCAAGCACGCAATCGTCTACCGCGAGATTTCACTTCTGTTGCGCAGACCGCCGGGCCGCGAGGCCTATCCAGGCGACATTTTCTATATTCACTCGCGCCTTCTAGAACGCGCCGCAAAACTGTCACCATCGCGCGGCGGCGGCTCGCTCACAGCACTTCCCATCGCGGAAACGCAAGCCGGCAACCTCACCGCCTACATCCCAACCAATCTCATCTCAATCACCGACGGGCAGATCTACTTCGAGCCGAAGCTGTTTTACGAGGGCCAGAAACCCGCCGTGAACGTCGGCTTGAGCGTCTCGCGCGTCGGCGCCAAGACGCAGGCTCCCATCATCAGGGATGCAGCCAGCAGCTTGAAGCTCGATTATGCACAATTCCTCGAGCTTGAAGTCTTCACGCGCTTCGGCGCGGTGGTCGATGAGCGCACCAAGGCGCGCATCGCGCACGGCCGCCGCATGAGGGCCGTGCTGGCCCAGCCGCAATTCCGGCCGCTGACGGCAGGGGAAGAGGCTGCACTGCTGCTCGCCGTCAAGGAGGGTAAGCTCGATCCCCTCCCAATCGAAGCCGTTGAGGAATTCAAGAAGGGACTAAGCGATTGGCTTTCCCGCATGTGCCCTAAGGCCGTGGCGCAGGTGGCGGAGACGGGCGAGCTTCAGCCTGATGAGCAACGCGCGCTGCTTGCCTCGCTCGATGCATTCATTGCCCAACTGGGTGGACCTGCGGCTGCGGAGGGCTAACTTGGAAGAGCTCATCAGACTGAAGGCGCGCATGGAGAGCCTCAGCGAGTTACGGCGGCTCTTCACGGCCATGCGCGCGATGTCTGCCGCGCGCGTACAAGAGGCGCAGTCAGCGCTCGATGGCATTCGCCGCTACGCCACCGTCGTCGAGGGCGCGATCGCGGAGGCGGCAAATCTCCAGGGCGGCCACAGAACCCCTTGGCAGGAAGCCGAGCTGCCCCCCTCCGATGCGCTCGTGATCATGTGCGCCGAACATGGCTTCGCCGGAGCCTTCAACCGTATGCTGTTGGAGCGCGGCAAATCGGAGTGGCAGGCGCCGACCCAACTCGGCATCGTCGGCCGGCGCGGGGCCTCATTGGCCGGTGAGAGCGGTCTCCATCCCGCTTGGAGCCTGGCGATGGCGACCCACATCGGCGGCGTGATCGGTCTCGCGCGGCGGGTTGCTACCCACTTGCGTCAAGCAACCAGCGTGCGGATCATTTTTGCCCGCTATCAGAGAGGCGGCCGCTTCGACATCGAGTCCCGCCAAGTCGTTCCCATCGATCCGGCGCTTCTGGCGGCAAAGACGCCCCGCGCGCCGCCGCTTCATCACCTCGACGCGCAGTTGCTGTTGGAGCGCCTGATCGAGGAGCATCTGTTTGCCGACCTCGTTCTTGCCATGATGGAGACGCTAGCCAGCGAGAACGGTGCTCGGCTGCAAGTCATGAAAGCGGCGGATCAGAATATCGAGGGCAAGCTTGCCGACCTGACGCGCCGCGCGCGAGACGTCAGGCAAGAGGCCATTACGTCGGAACTCCTCGACGTGGTGACGGGCGCAGAAGCCATCCTGCACTCCGAACCGCGAGGATGACCTTTGTTCTTTCCCCTAAAGCTGAAAGCTGACGCTTTCCTGTCTTGTCGGTCAAATGGGACGTTCCTACGTCAAAGCATGCATTCGAAACGCCTGCTCTGAGCCAGACCGAGCCACAAGCATCATCGTCACTCGCAACAGGACCGATCCGCTAAGCGCGTGAAGTAATTGGTGGGTGTACAAGGATTCGAACCTTGGACCCGCTGATTAAGAGTTATCGGCAACGCTGCCTAACGCACTGATCTGACTGCAATAGCGTTGTACAAGACTTCCTTGTTATGGCCCATAGTTCCTCGCTGCACCCGGCGAGATTGTACAACGCAGTCGCTGGGTTGCTGAGCACTTGCTTTGGGGGAATTCCGAAGCAGCTGCCAGGGCTTCTTAGCAGCTAGCGGACGTTTGAGACGGTGCACCGATGTCCGCATTGCCTCCAGGAACAGACGTCTCGAGACCCCTGATCCATGTCCGCTAAGGGCCAAAAAATGCACAATCGCGCCTATTGGCGCATTCCGCTCGTTAAGCCTTGGGCGCTGCTTCCGCGAAAGTCGGCAAATCGAGGACCACTTTGAGGCCGCCGAGGTCAGACTGATCGAGCCGGATATCGCCGCCATAGAGCTGCACGAGGTCACGCACGATCGCTAGGCCGAGACCCGACCCGCCTGGACGTGTATCCCACTGCGCACCAATATTGAAAACCACGCTCCAGGCTTCAGGAGGCAAGCCGGGGCCGTCGTCTTCGACGAGGACGCGAACAAAGTCCGGTGGTGCATCGTCATCTAAGCTCAGGGCCACGCGCGACTTGGCATGCTTACAGGCGTTGTCGATAAGATTGGCCAGGATCTCGTTCAAGTCCTGAGCCTCGCAAGCCACCATCGTTGCGGCCGGGATTTTGCTCTCTATGTCCACGCAGCGTTCAACGTGGAGCCGAGCGAGCGCACGGACGACGGAGTTGGCTATTTCTGAAAGCGACGCAGCAGTGCCCGGCCTTGCCCGCGAAGCAGCGGCGCGCGCGCGTGCAATCTGATAGTCGATCTGCGCTTGCATGCGCCGGCTCTGTTCGCGGATCACCGAGGCGGATTGGCTGTCACCCTTCTCGTCCAGCCTATGCGCTTCATCGACAAGGATGGCCAAAGGCGTCTTGAGCCCATGAGCAATATTGCCCGCCTGTGCCCGCGCTCGCGTCATCTGATGGCTTGACGCCGCAATCATGCTGTTGAGATCGTCGATGAGTGGCTGCACCTCTTCGGGAAATTCGCCACGCATGTTGGGCGTCGCGCCGCTGCGAAAATTTGCAAGGGCCGTCCGCAGACCACCAAACGGTGCCATTGCGTAGAGCAGCAGCGCTGTTGCGACAGCAATCATCAAGACAGACAGGAGTCCAAGCGCCCAGAAGAGAACACCATTGAATTCATGAAGTACCGTGTCGAGGTGCCGCTTGTCTGTGCCAATGATGATGCGAAGGGGCTCTTCGTCTTCGCCATTGAGCCAGCGCAGGCGTTCCGCAATCAGCAATTCCCCAGTCGGTCCAGAGATGCTATGCGTGTGTACTTGAGCATCGACGCCGCCGTCGACCGGAACGGTCAATGTTGGGCCTTCGAGCGAATTGGAGCGGGCCAATGCAAGTCCGTCCTTCTGGACTTCCCAATAGTATCCCGAGAGCGGTACCGAGTAGCGCGGGTCGCTGAGCACGCGCTGAAGCTCGACCTTTCCATTCTCGCGGATTTCCATCAGGCCCTCGAACTCGTCAAGGTGCTCATGGAGTTCATGATAGAATTGTTCGATCAAGAAGTTCTTGAAGACGCCGGATAAGAGAAAACCTGCGACGGCAACGCCGGCGATGACCCACAGAGCAGCGACGGTGACCAGTCGAGCCTTAAGACTGCGCATTGATGGGATCATGCTCTCAATCCATCCGGTAGCCGAGGCCGCGCACTGTCGTAATGACGTCGCGTCCTAGCTTGCGCCTCAGGCGGCTTATATAGACCTCGATCGTATTCGACTCTGTGCTCTCCTCCAGAGAATAGAGATGCTCCGTCAACTCGTTCTGTGAGATGACGCGCCCCAAGCGGTGCATGAAGTAGCCGAGCATGCGCAGCTCGGTTGCTGTCAACTCAGCAGGCTCACCGCGAACAGTCACCCTGCCAGCCACTGTATCGAGGCTGATATCCTTGTGCGTAAGCGTGGCACTCGCAGCCCCGGACTTCCGGCGGATGAGCGCGCGCAGGCGTGCGATCACCTCGGGGATGTGGAATGGCTTGGTGATGTAGTCGTCGGCGCCAGCATTCAAGCCTTCGACCTTTTCCGTCCAAGTGCCACGGGCCGTCAAAATGAGGACAGGCATGTTGCGCCCTTCCGCGCGCCACTTCCGTAATACCGCAATCCCTTCCATGTTCGGCAGGCCGAGATCGAGGATCGCGGCATCGAACAGGTCGTGCGCCCCCATGGCGTGACCGTCCTCGCCATTCGCCGCGCGGTCCACGACGAAACCCGCCGGTTGCAGCCCCGTGACGAGCCGCCCGGCAATGTCATCATCGTCCTCAACCAACAAGATGCGAATGGCAAAACTCCTGAACGTCACCCTCACTGCCTAAATTCAAAAGCTGAAAGCAACCTGAAAGATGGGAATTCTCTACGCGCCAGGGCAGAAGCCAAGTGGTCGCACGCCCTTTTCAGGTTGGTTTCAGGTTGGCGTGGGACTTGCCGTAACCGCACCGGAGGTTACGAGCTATGTCTTTATCAAAATTTCTCGCGGCGACGCTGTCGCTCATCACGTTGGGATTAGCGGCACAACAGACGTCTGCGGGCGAGATCGCTATCACACAGGCCCAGCTTGATGGCCTGGAGATCAAGCTTCGTGATGTTCGCCGGGCGACGGATGAGGCAATCGCGTTGCTTCCAGCAACGATAATCCCTCCGATGAACAGCCGAATTGCCGTGCCTGCACCGTTCGCCGGCACGGTGGTCTCGGCCAACGTCCTGCCTGGCGAAACGATAGAAAAGGGCCAGGATCTGATGACGATCGCCAGCCGCGAGTTGCTGGAAACGTTATCGCAGTTACGCCAGGCCGAAGCCAATCTCGATGCCGCCGAAGCCGTAGCCGATCGCTATCGCACGCTTGCCGACAAGAACATCGCGTCCCCCACGCGCGCTGCGGAAACCGAAGCGCAACGCGAGCACATGCGCGCCATCGTCGAGGAACACCGCCGTCTCGTTTCGATGGGCAACATCAAGACCAATCCGGACGGCAGTTACACTCTGGTGGCCCAAAGGGCGGGCCGTGTCGTCGAGGCAAATGTCGGACCTGGTGCGAACATAGAGTCCATGTCGCCTGCCGTTGTCTTGGACACCAGCGACGAGCTCTGGGTCAAAGCGCAGCTGCCGGCATCCTTGATCGGCAAAGTGCGCCCTGGCGACAGCATTTACCTGGACGGCGGCGTCGCCGGCAAGGTTCTTTCCGTCGGCCATACCCTCGATCCCAAGACCCGCTCTGCCACGCTGATCGGAACCATCCCAGCGTCAGCCGGCCTCATCATGGGGCAAATGGTGACGCTGAGCATCCATCGCGAAGCCGCCGTCGGTGGGCTTGATGTGCCAGCGCGTTCGGTTGTCTGGGTGGGCGGCGCGCCGAGTGTGTTCGTGCGCACCGGGTCCGGCTTTGCGGTGCTCCCCGTGCTTCTGAAGGGGAAAACGCTGAAGGGCGCGACGATCGAGGCCGAACTTGCCCCCGGCCAGGATGTCGCTGTCTCGGGCTTGGCCGAACTCGAAAACATGATCGCGGGGAAGTAGCCGATGCTTCGCCGATTGGTCGAATTCGCACTCACCCAGCGCGTCTTCGTGCTGCTGTGCGCGGTCGTCGTCGCCGCCGCTGGCACGTACGCATTCCTGCGCATCCCCATCGACGCCTTCCCCGACATCTCTCAGGTGCAGGTTAAGATCGTCATGAAGGCGCCGGGGATGACGCCGGAGGAGGTTGAGACTCGCGTCATCACGCCGATCGAGCTGGAGCTTCTTGGCATCCCGCGCCAATCAATCCTGCGCTCGTCGGCAAAATATGCAATCGCCGACGTCACGATCGACTTCGAGGACGGGACTGACATCTATTGGGCGCGCCAGCAGGTCGCCGAACGGCTCGCCGGTGTCGTCGACGAGTTGCCCTCGAATGTCTCCGGCGGCCTCGCGCCGATCTCCACCCCACTGTCTGACGTGTTCATGTTCACCATCGAAGGCGGCAACCTGAACTTAGAGGATCGCCGCAGTTTACTTGACTGGACGATACGTCCAGCACTGAGAACGATATCGGGCGTCGCCGACGTCAACGCGCTTGGTGGCCTCGTGCGCACGTTCGAGGTCGTCCCTGACAGTACCGCTCTCGCCGAAGCAGGCTTGAGCATAACCGACATCAAAGAGGCCATTGCCGCCAGCAACCGTAACGATGGCGCGGGGCGCCTTTCGGACGGCGAGAAGGCACTGGTCGTCCGCGCCGAAGGCGCTGTGCGCACGCCCGGAGACCTGGAGCAAGTCGTCCTCAAGTCTGAAGATGGCAAAGTTTTGCGCATCCGCGATGTCGCTACGGTCGGTATCGGCAGCCTCACTCGCTACGGCGCCGTCACCAAGGATGGGGCTGGCGAGGCCGTGCAAGGGCTTGTCTTGTCGCTGCGTGGCGCCGATGCGAGTGCCATCGTGACGGCCGTCCGCGAGCGCCTTGAGGCCTTGAAACCCAGCCTGCCCGACGGCGTTACGCTTGAGACCTTCTACGACCGCTCCGACCTGATCCAGCGCGCCGTCGGGACGGTCAAGAACGCCCTGCTTGAAGCGACGGTCCTCGTCGTCGTTCTTCTTCTCGCCTTTCTCGGAAACCTGCGCGCTTCGCTCGTGGTGGCGGTCACGCTTCCAATGGCAGCCTTGATCACCTTCCTGATGATGCGCCTGTTCGGCATGTCGGCCAACCTGATGAGTCTCGGCGGGCTCGCCATCGCCATCGGCCTCATTGTCGATGCAGCGGTCGTCGTGGTCGAGAACACGGTCGAACGCCTCAACCATCATGCCAGCGATCGGCGCGTCCCGCTCTTGCATCAGGTCTATCAGGCGGCGGCCGAAGTGGTGATGCCGGTCGCGTCCGGCATCTTGATCATTTGCTTGGTCTTCCTTCCGCTTCTCTCCCTGCAGGGCCTTGAGGGTAAACTGTTCGCCCCTGTGGCGCTGACGATAATCTTTGCGCTTAGCGGCTCCCTCGCATTGTCGTTGACGCTCATTCCTGTCCTGTCGTCGCTGGTTCTGCGGGGTCGTGCGCAAAGAGAACCGATTCTAATGCGCGTTCTCAGCGCCGGCTATCGACCGCTGCTCCGTTTCTGTCTGGCGCATCCCGCGCCCGTCTACGTCGTGGCAGTGGCCGGCGTCGGCGCGATGGTCTTTGCCTATCTCGCCATCGGCAAAACGTTCATGCCGACCATGGACGAGGGCTCAGTCATCATGCAGACGACCAAACTACCCTCTGTCAACCTTCGCCAAAGCGTTGCCACAGATCTCCTCATCCAGCGCAGGCTGCGCGAGAAGGTGCCCGAGGTCGAGAACATAGTGGCGCGCGTCGGCTCCGACGAACTGGGCCTCGACCCCATGAGCCCCAATGACACGGATGCCTTTCTGGTCCTTAAGCCCAAGGACCAATGGCGAGTGCCCGACAAATTATGGCTGCTGCAGCAGCTACGCGAGGCCATGGCAGAGCTGCCCGGTATCGAATTCGCGTTCACCCAGCCGATTGAGATGCGCACCTCCGAAATGCTTACGGGTGCGCGTGGCGATCTGGCGGTCAAGATTTTTGGACCTGACCTCAAGGTGCTTGCCGATCTTGCGGGCAACATCCAGGCGGCCATTGCGAAGGTCGACGGCGCCTCGGAAGTCTTTACGGCCTCCAACGATACCGTGGACTATTTGCAGATCGAAATGGACCGCCTCACCGCGGGCCGCACCGGGCTTTCCGTAACGCGTATCGAGGACGAGCTTCGCGCCTTGCTGGAAGGAGCGCCTGCCGGTGTTGTCGCCGAGGCCCAGAGGCGCACGAATATCATAATCCGCGGGCCTGAGACCCTTCGTGAAACCCCGGAACTCTTCACGCAGAGCCAGTTGGCGGCTGGCGACGGCGGTCTCATTCGCATCGGAGATGTTGCCCGACTCAGTCGCACAGCCGGCGCGGTCAAGGTCGACCGCGAGAACGCCTCACGCTTTGCCATCGTACAGGCCTACGTCTCAGGGCGCGATCTGGTGGGTTTTGTGGAGGACGCACAGACGGCCGTCGCTGCCAAGGTGCAGCTTCCCTCAGGCTACCGCTTGGTCTGGGGTGGCGAGTTCGAGAACCAACGGCGCGCGGCCACCCGCCTTGCCATCGTTGTTCCCATTGCGCTCGGGCTGATCTTTCTTGTGCTGTTCGCAACGCTGAGGTCGATGCGCCAATCCGTTCTGATCCTCGCCAACGTGCCCTTCGCACTGGTTGGCGGTGTTCTGGCCCTTTGGGCCTGGGGTGAATACCTGTCGGTGCCGGCATCCGTCGGCTTCATTGCACTGCTTGGTGTCGCTGTCCTCAACGGACTTGTTCTCGTCAGTTACTTCAACCAGCTGCTCGCCACCGGCATGCCGATTAACGAGGTGGTGTTCGAAGGATCATTGCGGCGGCTGCGCCCTGTACTGATGACGGCGAGCATCGCTGCCTTCGGCCTTGTGCCGCTGTTGTTTGCCAGCGGCCCCGGCTCCGAAATCCAAAAGCCGCTCGCCATCGTGGTCATCGGCGGCCTGGCTACATCAACCGCGCTAACGCTCGTGCTGCTGCCGATCCTGTTCCGCAGGTTCGGCGTCGCAACCAAGCACCTTCAATCCGAAATCAGGAGCCTGTCATGGACCAATCCCCTTGCAAGCTGACACTCGTCTGCCCACCGGCCTCGGAGGATTGCATCGTCGAATTAATGCTCAATGCCGAGCCGCCCCTCAGCGGCTTCACCACGTGGACCGCGGATGGCCACGGCCATGATTTCGACGACGCCACCATCCGCGAACGCGTCCGCGGCCGCATCGAGCGCAGCATTCTGACGGTCGTGCTCCCGCGTTCGCACCTCGCAGCGCTTCTGGAGAACATCCGCCTCAACGCAGCGATCGATGGCCTCACCTATTGGGTGGAGCCCATCGAAGCCTTCGGCCGACTTACATGCACGGCGCCGACGGCTGACGCGAAAGTGGCCGCGTGAGGATCAGATGATCGAAGAACTCTCAATCTGGTCAGCAGTGACCGTCGTGCGATTGGCCTTGTTCACCATCGCCGTGGTGGCGATCGCGATCTGGGCGACACGGCAGCCTGACCAGCAGTCGACACTCATCGAAAAGCTCACGGGAACCAAAAACGACAACGCTAACGACGATTGCGTCGCCGGCCGGTTCCGAAAGTCATTATAAGGAGAATAGGATAATGCACGTCTGCAAACGCGCTCTCGCAAGCGCCGCCATCCTCAGCGTCGCCGCAACTATGACCTCAGCCGCGAACGCGGTGTCCGTTGCGGTCCCAATTGCAAGCGGCGGACCGATCGAGGGTTTCCCAAGGCGCCTTCAACTCGCGCACGCTCGGAGTGATCGCCACTGCCACAACATGCCGCGCCGTACCTACTGCCACAAAAGCGAGCGGTTGCCACGTAACTGGCCGCCCAACACCAAAACGCCCGGCAGCACACGGAAACCGTGCTGGGTTGATAGCCGCAACTGTCTTTTTGGTGGAATCCACAGTCGCAAGCGCGACCTGTGGTAAGCGCGACTTGGTTTAGCGTCAGTTGGCGCCGCAAAACCTCAATTGGCGCCAGCAGGTCCGATGTGCTTCTTGCGATCAAACGCTCTTGGATCGTCACCGGCAAGCTGGCGAGCTCTGTTCAAATCATCGAGCGCGGCTTCGCTGTCTCCCAAGCTCTCATAAACCGAAGCTCGGTCAGCAATCGCCAGAGCATCATTCGGATAGAGCGCAATTGCGGTGTTCAAATCCTGCAACGCTTTATGGTTCTCACCCTTCTCAAGAAGCAACACAGCTCTCTGATGGTGCGCCTCTGAGAACTTTGGTGCGACCTCAATGGTCATATCGAGATCGGCTATCCGGCGATTTATGATAGAATTACGTATGGAAAATACAGCACCCTATCGGTGGATCATTCGGCAAGAGATTAGAGCTCTTTCGCCGGGTGCAGCCTACGAACTCAAGTTTGATCGGATTGG
>Ga0315534_1001517_pt1 | contig 15989 bp, 20 predicted proteins | sample SalMarSW160240MG_FD_203094 | JGI IMG/M metagenome (GOLD analysis project Ga0315534, IMG submission 203094) | Salt marsh sediment microbial communities from the Plum Island Ecosystem LTER, Massachusetts, United States - Salt Marsh Sediment SW1602-40 ... | reverse complement strand
CTCCAGCGCACCCATCAGGACGGCTGCGGCCGGTGTGCTCCAGTAGGCATCCAGCTGAGCCTGCGCCAGCGCCACCAGCTCGGGCGGGACCACCTGCGCCAGATCTGCGCCGCGCAGTGCCAGCGCCTGGAGCAGCGCATACAGCACCACACCACCCAGGATGATCGCCTCCAGCCCGCCATGGCCGGCGCCGAACATCAGCGCCGTATCGTAACCGCGGTCGGCTGGCTTCATGTGCCGCATGGCGACGTAGCGCGCCAGTTCTTCGAACACGCCGGCCGATAAACCAAGCGCCAGCGCACCCCCGATCCCGGTCAGGACACCCGGGTTTCGATCAGGCCCGAGCGCTGGCACCAGCAGGAACTGGTTGAAGGGGATGTGCAGCACCTGTGAGGCGAAGAAGGCAAGCGCCCCCAAGCCGAAAATCCCCCAGCTAAGCCCCCGGCGGCGCGCCAGCCATACACCCAGCGCCAGCGGGAGCACGATCATCAACAAACCATCGACGAAATATACAAATGTCAGCATAGCACCCTCACAACCAAAAACCCGCTATGAATGGACAGGGGCCAGCCCGCCCCGCGAGCCAGCCCCCATAGTCTATGTTTCACGTGAAACAATCCTTTTCACCCCCAGTTCAACGACCAATCTGTACTGCTCCTGCTGCGGCGCCCCGATCCCTCGCCGGAACTGGAGAACACAACCCACATACGGTTGCTGTTTGGCTGGTGGCAGAAGCTGTGCAGGCGCCAACCCTGTCCGGCGTATTCATTCAGGAGATATTCGAACTCATCGGGTTTCGCACCCCGCAGCCCACCGCCCAACACTTCCACCCGGTAGACAAGGTTGCCGGCCATCTAGCCCCCCTCCGATCCATCCCGATCTTGCGTCGAGAGGGTGTTTGCTGCCAGGGAGGTCATCCCGGTCAGGCCACCGAGGTTCATCGTATCAACCGCACTGGATGGCACGATCACCAGTGCACCTTTTTCTTTCAAACCCTCGAAGAGCATGTTCATCGCCCGCAGGTGCAGGGCGGTGGGGTTGTCCCGGTACGCAAGCGAGGCTTCGGCGAAGGAATGTGCGATCTGCATCTCCGATTCGCCCAGGATGACCCGGGCTTGCCGCTCGCGTTCGGCCTGGGCCTGGCGGCTCATCGTGTCTTCGAGATCCTGCGGTATTACGACGTCGCGAATCTCGACCGACTGCACCGTGATGCCCCAGGGTGTGGTCCGTTCGTCGATGATCTTCTGCAGGTCATGGTCCATCCGCGCCCGCCCCACCAGGATGCTGGCCAGGTCCATCTGGCCAATCACTTCCCGCAGCGCTGTCTGCGCAGCCCAGGCGATGGCAACGCGGTAATCCTCTACCTCGAGCGCGGCTTTCTCGGCATCCCAAACCAGCCAGAACAGCACCGCGTCCACATCCACCGGCACAGTATCGCTCGTGAGGGTCTTCTCGGCGCTGAAGGGAGTCACCATGACCCGGTGATCGATCCAGATCGGGATGCGATCGACGACCGGCACGACGGTGAAGATGCCCGGCCCGCGCAACCCGGTAAAGCGTCCGAGACGCAGCACGATCGCTTTCTCCCATTGATCGGCAACCTTCAACGCAAAGAGCAGGTACACGCCAAGCAGATTGATCACGATCGCGGTCGCCACCACCCAGGTGGTGGGAACGTCGAGTGCAATAAGCCTGAAGGTAACCGCGATTGAGAGCAGTAGCAGAAGCAACCACTGCGCGAAGGCGATCCCTGGTATGCGTACGCCTGCCGGAGTTGTAATCCGCATGGCTAGATCAAGCTTGGAAGAAAATGTACGGTTTCTCATGATCGGATATCCTCTTCATCGAACCCGGCCGGGGCGGGTTCGGCTACTCATCTGCGGTGGTTGGATGGCCTTCCTCAAGCCAGGCCTTGATCATCTCCGCTGTGCTTTCCTGCACATCCCGCGGGTTGAAGCCCATCCGGCTGGCTTCATCCAGGAAGGAAGCTGTCAGACCCGCCAGCGCTGTGCGCCGCAGGCGCTCAGCCTGCTCAGGAGGCGGCGGGTCAAGCACGTAGGTGCCGCGCCCCTGCTGGGTCGATATCACGCCGGCCTCATCCAGGATGCGGTAGGCCCGGGCAACAGTGTTGAAATTGACCCGCAGCTCGGCCGCCAGTTGGCGGACCGTGGGGAGCTGGCCCTCGGGCTCAAGCACACCGGTCGCAATGAGATGCTTTATGCGCTCAACCAACTGCACATAGATCGGCGTGTGGCTGCGAAAATCAAGTTCAGAAAACATCATGATTGTAACAATTGTCCCATTGTATCTTTGTATTATTGTATAAATTGTATACCTATGGCCGTTCTTTGTCAAGTTATAAGCTCGTGGGAGACGAGCGTCCCTTCGAGCACTTTCCATGCGTGGTAGAATCGGGATAAGCGGGGCAGATTCTGCCCTATGGAGGTTGACATGTCGAAGGAAGTTGGGACTTTCAAGGTCAAAAAAGGCCTGGCCCAGATGCTCAAGGGCGGCGTGATCATGGATGTTGTTACTGCCGAGCACGCGCGCATCGCCGAAGAGGCAGGTGCGGTAGCAGTAATGGCCCTCGAACGCGTTCCGGCCGATATCCGCGCCCACGGCGGCGTGGCCCGTATGAGCGATCCGCAGTTGATTGAAGAAATCATGCAGGCGGTCACCATCCCGGTCATGGCGAAATGCCGCATTGGGCATTTCGTGGAAGCTCAGATTCTGGAAGCCCTTGGCGTCGACTACATCGACGAGTCGGAAGTCCTGACCCCCGCCGATGAGCACAACCACATCAACAAGCATGATTTCAAGGTGCCTTTTGTGTGCGGCTGCCGCAACCTGGGCGAGGCGCTCAGGCGCATCGGTGAAGGCGCAGCAATGATCCGCACCAAAGGTGAGGCCGGCACGGGCGATGTGGTTGAGGCTGTGCGCCATGCCCGCTCCGTCCTGGGCGCCGTGCGCAAACTCGAAACGATGCCCGAAGATGAGTTGATGGCTTTCTCTAAGGAGATCGGCGCCCCCTACGAACTGGTCAAGGAGACGCGTGAACTGGGCTGCCTGCCGGTCGTAAACTTCGCTGCCGGCGGCATCGCTACGCCAGCCGACGCCGCGTTGATGATGCAGCTCGGGGTGGATGGAGTCTTCGTCGGCTCAGGGATCTTCAAGTCAGGTGACCCTGCCCAGCGCGGCAAGGCGATCGTCGAAGCCGTGACGCACTACAATGACCCGGCCATCCTGGCCGAGATCAGCAAGGGTCTGGGCGAAGCCATGGTCGGCATCGCGGTGACCGACCTGCCGGAGGCGGAGCGTCTGGCTGCTCGCGGCTGGTGACGCCGACCGATGAAGGAGTCCATGCCGGATCCACGCAGCAAGATGAGGCGGCAGGACCGGGCGGTGATCAACCCGTCCGAACTGCGTGTGCTGCTGGAGCGCAGCCAGTTTGGCACCCTGGCCACCTCGCTCGACTCCCAACCCTACCAGAACATCAACCTTTTCTGGTTTGACGCCGAACACGAGCGCATCTACTTCCACACTGCTCTTGAAGGCCGTACCCGGACCAATATCGAGGCCAACCCGCATGTATGTTTCAGCGTGGCCGAGATGGGCCGCCTGCTCCCCGCCGATACCGCGCTCGAGTTCAGCGTCGAATACGCCAGCGTGATCACTTTCGGGCAGGCTCGCATCGTCGAGGATGAGCAGGAAGCGCACAGCGGGCTGCAAGGCCTGCTGGACAAGTATTTCCCGGACCTAAAGCCGGGCGTACACTACCGGCCAATCATGGACGATGAACTCAAGCAAACGGCGGTGTACGCCATCGACATCGAAAGCATGAGCGGGAAACGCAAGGCGGTCGCGCCATGAAGGTGGGCGTCCTAGCGCTGCAAGGCGACTTTCACGAGCACCGCACCCTCCTTGACCAGTTGGGGGTGGAGAGCAGCGAAGTCAGGCTTCCGGCCCAGCTCGGCGGGCTTGATGCTCTGATCATCCCCGGCGGCGAATCGACAACGATCGGCAAGCTGGCCCAGGAGTACGCATTGATCGAGCCGCTGCGCAGGTTCGGGAACATACATCCAATCTGGGGAACCTGCGCTGGCGCGATTTTCCTCTCGCGCGGCACCCAGCGGGAACAGCCGCTGCTTGGGTTGATGGACATCACGGTGGAACGCAATGCATTTGGCCGACAAATCGCCAGCTTCGAGGCCGACTTGGACGTGCCGGTCCTTCCAGAACCGGGACGCCCCTTCCCGGCCGTCTTTATTCGCGCTCCCTTGATTGAGCGGGTTGGCGAGGATGTAGAAGTAATCGCCCGGGTTGACCCCAGCGATCAACAGGATTCGGGCAGGATCGTTGCAGCCAGAGAAGGGCATTTCCTGGCGACCAGCTTCCATCCCGAATTAACTAAGGACATTCGCTTTCACCAATATTTTCTTGGATTCGTGAACGGTTGAATAATGGTTGTCCGACCCTTTGATTGGCGCGATCTCGTATTGCTGCACCGTACGCGTCATCGCGGCGTTTGTCTCGACTCGCGCCTGGCGCTTACCAGCGGCCCGCAGGCAATCCAGAACGCGCTAGCGGATGCTTTCATCCCGGGCAACCGGGCCGCGCTGACGCTCGTCATGCGCTCCTCCAACCCTGGCGAACAATCCGCAATCGGGCAGCTGCTCATCAGCGATGATCGGCAGCAAGCCCAGATTGCGTACATCAGCCCTTCTGACGCGCTCGATGATCTGGCTGGGCTCCAACTTCTTGATGGCCTGGCGCGCGCCGCGGGCGAGCGTGGGGTGCAGATGCTCGTGGCGGAGGTCGGTGAGTCGGATGCCCATTTCGAGGCATTGCGCAAAGCCGGGTTCGCGATCTTCGCCCGCCAGCGATTGTGGCGCTTGGATCAGAGCCTCGGAACAAAACCTCCCGGGCGTGAAGAATACTGGCGGCCTGTCACAGCCAACGACCGGATCTCCATCCATGGTCTCTACATGAACCTTGTCCCCGCACTGGTTCAGCAGGTAGAACGGCCTCCGACCGAGAATCGTCTCGGTTTGATGTACTGTGAGGAAGGCGAAGCGCTTGGGTATTTGGATGTGCAGCGCGGCCCGAATGGGATCTGGGTCCAACCGTACTTCCATCCGGCGGCCGCGCTGAGTGACGAATTAATGGCCGACTTCATCCACTCCTTGATGGGAGCGGGCAGCAACCCGCTCTATGTCTGCGTTCGCTCATACCAGGGTGGACTCGGTGGTCCACTCGAGCGGCTCGGGCTGCAGCCATACGCGGATCAAGCCGTGATGGTAAAGCGCCTTGCGGCCCGCATTCCCCGGGCTGTGGAGCAGGTCCTCCCGGCTATGGATGGCACCCAGGCCGAACCGACGGCGCCGTTTGCGTCGATCGAACACCATAACCCATACTCAAAGACATCATCACTATGACCCAACAAAAGGTAACCGACAATTTAGATGTGTTCATGGCGATCCTGCCGTCTAAAATTCGCGAGCCCCTGGCCGAGGTCAATCGTCCCGAGGATTTGCTGGAGGTAATCCTCGACCTGGGTCGCGTGCCAACGGCGCGCTACACCGATGGAGAGATTGCCCTCTCCCAGGTCGAGGTTGACGCCCAGGACCTGGAGTTCGTCGTGTCACGCATCGGTGAGTTTGACGCCGATAACCGGGCCGGGATGGAACGCACGCTGCACCGCATCGCTGCCATCCGCAACCGGCACGAGGACATCGTGGGTCTGACCTGCCGTGTGGGACGCGCCGTCTTCGGTACGATTGAGATCATCGAGGATCTCATCACCGGTGGAAGCAGCATCCTGCTCCTGGGCCGGCCGGGGGTCGGCAAGACGACCATGCTGCGCGAAGCGGCCCGCATCCTGGCCGAGGGCAAGCGGGTCGTGATCGTGGATACCTCGAACGAGATCGCCGGTGATGGTGATGTGCCTCATCCGGCCATCGGTCGGGCGCGCCGCATGCAGGTCCGCGTCCCGAATCTCCAGCACGAGGTGATGATCGAGGCAGTGGAAAACCACAACCCCGAAGTGATCGTCATCGACGAAATCGGGCGTGAACTGGAGGCTGCCGCAGCGCGCACGATTGCCGAGCGCGGCGTGCAGTTGATTGGCACAGCCCACGGTAACTCGCTCGAGAACCTGCTGCTTAACCCAACACTATCCGACCTGATCGGCGGGATCGAATCCGTTACGCTATCCGACGAGGAAGCCCGGCGGCGGGGCACACAGAAGACCGTGCTCGAGCGCCGCGCTGCGCCCACCTTCGACGTGCTGATCGAGATCCAGGACCGCGAGCGTCTGGCTATTCACAAGGACGTGTCGGCCGCCGTGGATGGAATGCTGCGTGGCCAGCCCGTATTGCCCGAACTGCGCTACCGGGACAATGAAGGCCAAGTCAAGGTCGAGGCCTCCACTTCGCCGGGACGCACAGCGGCCAGCGGTGCATCAGGCTACCGCCGACAAGCCGCACTGCCCACGGCCGCCCGTGATGAAAATGGCGATCTTCCCTTCTCGCCCACACCACCACATATGCCGGGCACGCCGCTGACGCCGATCCGCATCTACCCCTATGGGGTCGCCCGCAACCGCCTGCGACAGGCATCAAAACGACTGCGCGTTCCGGCCAACCTGGTCGACACGATCGCAGAGGCCGAGGTTCTCGTTACGCTGCGATCGTACTACCGCAAACGCCAGCGTGCGATCAAGGACGCCGAAAACCGGCGCATGCCGGTCTACGTGTTGCGCGCCAATACCGTCAACCAGATGGAAGGCTTTCTGAGCGAACTCTTTAATCTGGAGGCGGTCGCCAGTGGCGATCTGGCCATGGATCGCGGTCTGGATGAGGCCCAGCAGGCAATCCAGGACGTGCTTGACGGCGCACACTCCATCGACCTGACCCCCGCTTCGTCCTATGTGCGGCGGCTGCAGCACCAGATGGCACGCCAGGCGAACTTGATCTCGCACTCCTACGGCAAGGAACCACGGCGCCGGGTGAGGATATTCCGCAGTTGAAAGCCTTTATAACACTTGAGGGCCCCGAAGGCGGAGGCAAGACGCTGCAGGCCAGACTCCTGGCGAACTACCTCCAGTCGCTCGGCCACCAGGTTGTCCTCTCACGCGAGCCAGGCGGCACCGCGATCGGCGATCAAATCCGCAAAGTCCTCACGCTGCTCGATAACACCGCCATGAATGCGTGCACCGAGTTTCTGCTCTTCTCCGCCTCGCGTGCCCAGTTGGTCAATGAACTAATTCGACCACAGCTCGAAGCGGACAAGATCGTAATTTGCGATCGATTCTACGACTCGTCGCTAGCCTACCAGGGTTTCGGACAGGGGCTTGATCTTGACATGCTGCGCCAGGTTACGGAATTTGCCACGGGCGGGTTGGTGCCTGACCTGACGCTACTGCTCGACCTCGACGTCGAGCATGGCCTACGCCGGCGTGAGTCCGGCGGGAATTGGAACCGGCTCGATGCCTACAACGTGGCATTCCACCGGCGTGTGCGAGAGGGCTACATGAAGCTGGCAAAGCAGGAGGCGGATCGCTGGGTCGTAATCGACGCCAGCCTTGAAGTGGGTGCCGTTGAAATCGCCATTCGCCAGGCGACGGATTGCTTTATGCAGCGTCAGGCCTGATTCAACCAAACCGACGGGCCTGCATCCAAAACACAAGGCGGGGCTTACAAATCACCATGATTACACTGCTATGCTACGGCGATTCAAACACCTGGGGTTCGACGCCCGGAACGGGTGAGCGCTATGCTCGCGACGTGCGCTGGCCGTGTGTGCTGCAGATTGAACTCGGCTCCGAATTTCTCGTCATCGAAGAGGGCTTGAGCGGTCGTACAACGGTCTGGGACGACCCGATCGAGGGTCACAAGAACGGACGCACCTACCTCTTACCCTGCCTGCAATCCCACCAACCGCTCGACCTGGTGATCCTGATGCTGGGGACGAATGATCTTAAGCTTCGATTTTCGGTCTCAGCCAGGGATATCGCCAAAGGGATTGGTGTGCTGCTGAAGGACATTCAACACAGCGGCGCCGGCTTGAACGGCACCGCTCCCCCGGTCCTATTGATCGCACCGCCGCCGCTGAAGCCGCTGACGGATAATGCCGAATCCTTTGAGGGCGGCGAGGGGAAATCAACACACCTGGATGATTACTTCGCCGCGGTTGCTGTGGAGTGGGGCGCGGACTTCTTGAATGCTGGCTAGGTGATCGAGTCAAGCGCCATCGACGGCCTGCACTTTGAGCCCGAAGCGCATCGTAAACTGGCCCTCGATATTGCCCGCATGATTCCCAATCGTTTTCAGATCCCGGCCTGAAGCTGCAATGGTCGACCCTTTAGAAGTCGTCGCTTGCCCCCAGGTCTGGCATCGTAGCTTCAATCTCTTCCGGGCTTTCACCTGATTCGAGCCGATCTACGACTTCATTGAATTCAGCGGGTAGTTCTTCTCCCAATTCCGAGCCCATCTGACGCATCATGCGCGCCATCGAGCGCGGATCGTTTTCATCCACATCGCCCCAGGCGGACGGATCGCCCAGCGTATCGAGCCTGGACCCTTCCGAGCGCGCGACCCGTACCCGCTGCAGTATGCGGGATAGTTCCTCGCTGCCGCAGGATGGACAGTGAACGGCTTCTTCCCCATAGGCCGCGTAGGTTTGATAGATCGATACCCGCTTGCCGCATGCCCGGCAGCGGTAGTCATACATTGGCATGGTTCCCTCCGCTAAATAGATTATACTGACCCGACCCGCAGGCATCAACGCAATGCAAGAAGACCTCATCGAACGCCAGCAACGACCTCTCCTGATTGTCATCTCCGGACCTTCAGGCGTGGGCAAGGATACTGTCCTGCAGCGCATGAAGGAGCGTGGGATGCCGATGCATTTCGTCGTCACCGCCACGACGCGTCCGCAGCGCGAGGGCGAAGTGCAAGGGGTGGACTATTACTTCGTCAGCCGCGAGCAATTCGCAGAGATGATTGAGAACCACGACTTGCTCGAATATGCCATCGTATACGATGACTACAAGGGAATCCCGAAGTCGCACGTGCGTGAGGCCTTCCAGAGCGGGACGGACGTGGTCATGCGCCTCGACGTGCAGGGCGCAGAGACGATCCGCAAGCTCTACCCGCAAGCCCTGTTGATCTTCCTCTCAACCCGCAACGAGGAGGAGCTTGTGCGGCGCCTGGAAGCCCGCAAGACGGAAACCGCAGAAAATCTCAAGCTGCGCATCGCCACCGCCCGGCAGGAACTGCGCCGGGTGGAAATGTTCGACTACTACGTGATCAACGCCGACAACCAACTGGACACGACAGTAGACACAATTGTAGCCATCGTCCGGGCCGAGCATCACCGCAGCGACCCGCGCCAGGTCGAGCTTTGAGCGCGAGCGCTGATCTTCCGCCCCAGGGGCAGCCCGCACCCCACTCCCGGACTTTGAGCGCCAACATTGGACGCTTCCGGGGAAGCTTTGGCCTGATCGGGTTCACCGTGCTGGTCTTTGCTGCCCAGTGGCTGAGTCTCACGTTGACCGGCTCGGATTTGCTGCTGGAGTGGGGCGCAAAATCACGTCCGGAGATGGCGGCCGGCCAGGTCTGGCGCTTCGTGACGCCGATCTTTCTGCACGTCAGCTTGCTCCACCTGCTGGTAAATATGTACTCGCTGTATGCCATCGGACCGGCCGTCGAGCGTTTCTTTGGCACACCTCGCTTCATAGCGCTATACCTTTTGAGCGGGATCTCGGGCGTGCTTTTCAGCCTGGCGTTCAGCCCGTTCCCCTCGGCCGGCGCCTCCGGCTCGATCTTCGGCCTGCTCGGAGCCCTGGCGGCTTTCCTGTATCTGCACCGCACCCTGTTCGGACGCTTTGGACGACTGCAGTTGCGTCAATTGATCGTGGTCGCAGTCCTGAACTTGGCACTGGGTTTGATGCCCGGGATCGACAACTGGGGCCACGTTGGTGGGCTCGTGGCCGGCGTGGTGCTTGCCTGGTCGATCGGCCCCATATTTCGTGTCGTCTGGCTGGCGCCCGAGCAGGGTCAGCTTGTTGATCAGCGTCCGTGGCGCGATGTACGTGCCAGCACGCTCGTGGCGGCTGGCGCGCTTTCCGGTTTGGCGCTTGTGGCTCTCTTTCTCCCTGCGCCATAGGAGCACTTGCCGCCTGTGGCAGGGAAGAATAATTGACACCCTCTCCGCGCGCCACTTATAATCGCTCAACTCACTGCAAGGAGTCCTACTCCATCTATGTCCAAGAACGAACCCGAGCTTTTCGACATTACCTTTATCGGTGCCGGCCCTACAGGCCTGTTCGGAGCCTTTTATGCTGGACTGCGTGAACTGAAGGTTAAGATCATCGAAGCCCTGCCTCAGCCAGGCGGGCAGTTGATTACGTTATACCCGGAGAAGATAATCTACGACACACCCGGCTTCCCGGAAGTGCCCTCCAAACAGCTTGTCCGCAACCTTGTCGAACAGACCGCACGCTGGAATCCAACCATGGCGTTCGGGGAGCGGGCGCTGCATCTCGTCCAGGAACCGCTGCCCGGCGGAGAGCCGGGCGAAAGTTGCTGGGTGGTCGAAACGGACAAGGGGTGTCACTTCACACGCACACTGGTGATCGCGGCCGGCATCGGCGCGTTTGAGCCAACAAAACTTAAGAACGAAAGCATTGATGCCTTCGAGGGCAAGGGCGTCGAATACATGGTGGAAGATCTTGAAACGTACCGCGATCAACGTGTGCTGATCATTGGCGGTGGCGACAGCGCAGTTGACTGGGCGCTGGCGCTGGCCCCGATCGCCGAGCATGTCACGCTCATCCATCGCCGTGAAGGTTTCCGGGCCCACGACACCTCGGTCAACGCATTGATGGAGTCAGACGTCGACGTCCGTATCTTCTATGAACTGCTTGAGCTTCAGGGCGAAGGGAAACTCGAACGAGCGGTCATCTTTGATAACCGCACGGACGAGGAGATGACAATCGATGTCGATAAGACCCTGCTTGCCCTGGGCTTCAAGGCCGATCTCGGACCAATGCGTGAGTGGAACCTGGAAACGATCGGGCGCCGCTACATCCAGGTCAACAACAAAATGGAGACAAACCTGCCTGGCGTGTACGCCGCCGGAGATGTCGCTCTACAGGAAGGCCTCGATCCGTTGAACTTGATCGTTGTCGGCTACGGCCACGTTACCGTAGCTGTCAACTATGCCTACGCATACTTAAAGCCGGGAGGTAAAGTTTTCCCGGGGCACTCCTCAGAGAAAATGGCTAAATAACCTATTTGTAATCCCCGAAATTAAACTTCCGCCCCGTGATCACGGGGCGGATTTCTTTATCTAAGTGCGTTGTTTGGATCAGTTGTCGATAGAGATTGTATCTACGCCCTTGGCGGGCGGTTCTTCTGCTTTGGAACTCTCGCTCGCCGGCTTTGTGCGTCGGGGCCAGTATAGAATCACACCCAGCAAGCTGAGGATTGCCCCGGTGACAAGCCCGATAACTTGGATCGGCCCAAAGTAGACTAGGGGCATACGCTGCGCACCGACTCCGATGAAGTCCGCCAGGGAGGCCACGGCGGCGACGACGTATCCGGTGGCGATGAGACGAATTCCTATATCTGCCAGCAAGGAGGTTGGTTTGCCGTTGCGCACGACACGCACTGTCGCATAGGCGCCAAGGAGCAGGAATGCCAGTCCGACCAACCAGACCCCGATCTGCACAAACCCCACCGTCTGGCTGCGGTTCATGCCGATCAGATCCGGCTGGATTCCGATCAAGAAGATCAGCAGGCTGATCAGCACCATAGTCATCCAGCGTCGAGCGCGGCGGACTTGCTTCGTGGTCAAAGGTGGCATATGGACTATGTCTCCGGCAGCGATTGTTGCAAGACGCGCAACCAGTTCCCCCCCAGAACGGCCTCTACATCAGCCTGGCTGTATCCCCGGTCGTGCAACGTGTCGCCAATTAACCCCAGGTCAGCCACGCTGTCAAGCCCGGTCGGCACCGATTCAAGCCCAAACCCTCCGTCGAAATCGCTCCCGATCCCTGCCAACTGCGACGTTCCCAGCGATTGGCAGATGCGATCGATCCCATCAGCGACCGTCTCTAGATTCGCGACCTCGCGGTCCATCTTCTGTACCCATCCGTCGAGCAGGAATTCGTTCGCCAGTACCAGGCCCATCACAACGCCGCGCTGCCCACACAACCGTATCAGGTCATCACTGAAGTGTCGCTCCGGCTTGGCCTTGGTCGGCACCATGCTTAGTGGGCTAATATGGGAGGCTATGATTGGCCCGTCATACAATTCCAGCGCATCAATTGCACCCTCCTGTGACAGGTGGCTCAGATCGAGGATCATGTCACAAGCTGCCATCGTGCGCAGCAACGCACGACCGAGGTCGGTCAGCGGTCCCGGGTCGCCAGTGCCACCGGCATAGCGAGTACGCGACCAGGCTGGACCCAGGATCCGCACCCCGGCCGCGTGCCACCAACCTACTTCCTCCGGATCGCGCACCCCATCGGCGCCTTCCATCAGGAACACCATGCCCACCCGGGCTGCATCCGTTCGATCAGACTCCCACCCAGCGGTTACACGTTCCAGGTCGCGCCGGGATTTGACCGGTGTAACTTTATCGGGGTGAGTTTCAAATAGCCTTTGGTAGTACTCGAGATCAGCCACATAGCAGGCATGGGCCGTCTCGATATCATGATAGACCTCAGTGTCCCACTCTCCCTCCTGTAGGTGGAGCGGGGAAGCGAATAGCGTGGAGAAAACGACCCCCACGCGTCCTTCCATCCACTCAGGGTGGCCGATCATGGCCTGTCCATCATTCCACTCCGGGATCTGCGTACCCTGCTCCCGCGCCCGTGTCTCCTCGACCGGGCGCATGTAATCTCGCTTGAAGGTAAGTGCGTTCCAGGCCAAGTCCTCGTGAGCGTCAACAATGATCATGACTCCGCCAATCCTTTGACCAGGCCAGCCCAGAATTCATCCTGGGTTCCCGGGTAGTAGGGCATATACGGGATAACTCGCTGCGCCAGACCCGTATAGCGATACTTGATCGCCCGCGGTAGGTCCTGTGGTGCTGCGACCACTGCACAGGTCTCCAGTATCTCGTCGCTGATCTTACTCGCCATCTCACCCCACTCCTGCTTGCGGGCCATGCCCGAAAGTTCTTCCGCCACCGACTCCCAGCCGTGGAGCTCGAAAACCCGCCGGTAGGAGGGCGTCGAGGCGTAAAAAGCAATTTGACTGCGCACAAAGTCTGCCTCGGATTCGCTCGTCACTGTGAAGATAGAGACCGCCAGCGCTATCTCGCGCGGGTCACGCTCGGCCCGTTCAGCGCCAGCGCTAATGGCAGGCCGGATCACATCTTCCAGGTAGGACTGGGTATGAAGTGGGTGCGCGTGGAAGCCGTCAGCGATCTCACCGCTTAACCTGCCCATCCCCGGGTTTACACCGGCCAGGTAAATCGGGATTTTGGGATGCTCGATCGGACCCGGGTTAAAGAACGGCGACATCAAATTCAAGCGCAGCGTGTCACCGCGCATGTCGAGCTTATCCCCGGTTTGCCAGGTGTTCCATAGAGCACGTAGTGCGGCAACAAACTCACGCAGCTTTCCAGCTGGCGATTTCGGCCATGTCAGGCCGAAGCGGCGCTCGATGTGCGGCTTGACCTGAGTCCCCAGGCCGAGGATGAAGCGCCCGCGGGAGACCTGTGCCAGATCCCAGGCCGTGTATGCGACCACCCCGGGGCTGCGGGCAAAGGCGATCGCCACGGCTGTACCAAGGTGCATGCGCTCCGTATGTTCCGCAGCCACGGCCAGCGGTAGGAAGGGATCGTGCTGGGTCTCGTTTGACCAGAGTGCATGAAAACCCACGCGTTCCGCCTTGGCTGCGATCTCCCCCACCTCCGCCAATGGAATGGGAGGCAGTCCAGCGTCGAGTTTCAGCTCCGTGTGCACAGCTTGATCGTGTGCTGAAGTCATCGCCCGGTCGCCTCGAACTGCTCGATCCTCTCTCGCCAGGTCGGCGGCACCGTGATCGACCGCTCTGAGACGTAATCAAAAGTGACAAGCACCGTTCGCCCACTGGCCATTTCGCGCCGGTCCCCGGCATCCTGGATCGAGTAAATCATCTGCAGGCTCTTGTTTCCAATATGCTGCGTCGAGACCCCGACATCAACCTGAGAGTCAAAGCGGATCGGCTCCTTATAAGTGCAGGCCTGCTCGGCCAGGATGATCCCGATAGCATCGAAATCATCCCCGTTCCACAAACCGAGCGCGCGCATGTAGGCAGCCCGGGCTTGCTCCATGAAGGTGAAGTAGCGGGCGCTGTTCACATGCCGTTGTGCATCGATGTCCGCATATCGAATTTCTATGCGGTGGAAGAAATGATAGACAACCCCGGGCTCGCTCACGCTGGGATGCTCGGCCGCTCTGGGCAGGTTCAACCGAGCCTGAGCAGCGGGCGCGACCAGGGTATGGCCAGGATCGTGATCAACAGCGCGAGCGTGAACCCGAGCGCCTCCCACCGGAAGCGTGTGCGATCATCCGCGGCTTTCTTGGCGAAGGAACTGCTTACATGGACGACGACCGCCGCGACGAGCATGAGCGGGATGTGCTCGGCGACAATAAATCTCAAGGTATCGATGCCCATGGCGTTGCCGAGGTCGGCGAAGGCAACCTGCACCAACGGGCTCGAGATCGCAAGCAGGATGCCCAGCGTTATCTGCAGATCATACAGGATCGAGAAGATCAGCCCGGATTGCTGATCGTTGGCGGTATAGGGGCGCTCACCCAGCCAGCCGCGGTAAGCCCGGAACAGAGCCCAGACAGCGGCTGCCAGGACCAGCCAGCGGAGCAGGCTGTGTGCTGTGATAAGGACTTGAAAGAACATGTGGTGGCTTGACCTCCCAATCATTTGATTTCAGAAAGCCTATATCGGGTTCTATGTGCCCGCCCATTATACGTCGTCCCTCACGCACGGTCACCGGCGATCAGGCTACGGTTGAGCGGTCACCCTCCGAGGAAATCCAGCAAGCTGCGATTGACCGCCTCGGCTTGATCGTGCTGGACCCAATGTGTCGCCTCGGGAAAGATCTCCAACCTTCCCTGGTCACACCAGGCCAGGTTATCCTCCGCCATTGCCAACTCAAGCGCGGCATCACGTGCTCCCCATAGAATGAGGGTCGGATGGGGGATCCTCCGCTCCAGGAATACCTCGCCCGGATAACGAAGTGCGGCCCGGTACCAGCCCAGCATCGCCAGCACGGCGCCCGGCTTGAGCCAGGCCTCACGGTAGTGATCCAGGTCATGATCTGAAAAGGAACCTGGATTGCCGCTTTGCGCCAGCAGCCTCGCTAGGCCGCTGGCCTGGTTCATCCCGAGCAGAGCCTCAGGAAGCCAGGGCAATTGAAAGAAGAATATGTACCAACTACGCAGGAGCTGGCGCCAATTCGAACGCAGATGTGAGCGCATGACAGCCGGGTGCGGGACGTTCAAGATCGCCAGGTGCTCCACCCGCTCCGGGTAGCGCATGGCCATATGCCAGGCCACGGCCGCACCCCAGTCATGGCCAATCAGATACGCAGATTGGAGATGCTCATGATCCAGGAGTGCCGATACATCGGCAGCCAGGTTTGACATGCTGTACGCTCGCACCTGGTGTGGTTTGTCGCTCGAGTTGTAGCCGCGCTGATCCAGAACAAGGACACGGTATCCGGCTTCTGCAAACGGGCCGATCTGCGCCCGCCAGCCGTACCAGAATTCCGGAAACCCGTGCAGCAGGACGATCGGGATGCCTGTATCCGACCCGGCTTTAACCACGTGCAGCCGCACCTCACCGGTATCGATCATAATTTCCTCGAGCGGGATCGTAATGTCATGCATTTGTCTGGTCCTTCTGTGCAAGCCATTCGAGCAGATATTTGTTCTGTGTCCCCCTCACCTGCAGGAAGCAGCGCGTGATCTCCCA